>Ga0316206_1002976_pt1 | contig 10199 bp, 7 predicted proteins | sample 6monthpyrite_MG_FD_204942 | JGI IMG/M metagenome (GOLD analysis project Ga0316206, IMG submission 204942) | Microbial mat bacterial communities from mineral coupon in-situ incubated in ocean water Damariscotta River, Maine, United States -... | ecosystem: Environmental > Aquatic > Marine >...
GAAATAGCCCTTCTTTGTTCCCAAAAAGTCGATATAAGGTTGCTAATGAGCCTCCTGCTTGCGCCATAATATCTTGTAAGTTAGCTGCATCAAAACCGTGCTGACAAAATACCAAGGTGGCCGCATCAAGAATTTTATCTCGTCTTAACAAGCCTTTTTCTCTCGGAATATAAGCAGAGTCGGCATTTTCGACAGCAATTTTTTGGTTACTCATAGGCACAACAATTTACCAGTGGTTAATAATTCTTATATTATCAAATTAGCAAGAATTTACCTATTTGATGTTATTAATTGAATCGCACTTTATTGTAATGTAATATACATTACACTTTGTGATGTTGCTATATTTGTTTTGGATTATTGGTATGAAATTTTCGATCAAAAAAATATTTATCAGTTTACTGATTTTGTTATTACTGGTTTTTTTAGGCCGTAAATTTCAGCATTGGTATCTATATGGACAATATCTTGAACAAACAGATAACGCGTATGTTAAAGCAGACAGTGTGGCCATTCGTGCTGAGCTATCTGGACGTGTAACATCTGTTGTGGTAACTGAAAATCAACAGGTGCGTAAAGGACAGTTATTAATTAACATTGATGATAGCGCTTATAAAATTAATGTGATGAAAGCGAACGCTAATTTAGTAGTGAATCGTGCGATGCTGGCCAATGCTCAAGCACAATTTGTCTTACAACAGAAAACTTTGGCAGAAGCAGATGCTAATATTGATGCCGTGCGTGCTGAATTACATCGCAGTCAACTTGAGTTAGCACGTTTTAAAGTGCTAGCAAAACATTCGTTCGACTCCAAACAACAGTTAGAAAATTCTACGGCCGCAGTGACGGTGGCCAATGCAAAGGTAGCGCAAGCAATAGCGGCTAAAGCATCTGCGGTACAAATGCTATCGGTATTACAGACTAAAATTAACAGTCAACAAGCGCAATGCTTAGTCGCCCAAGCCGAACTTGATTATGCTCAAAATCAATTAACTAAAACCGCAATTGTAGCACCAAGTAGTGGGGTAATTGGCGATCTTGGCGTGCATGTGGGCAGTTCTGCACAACCAATGATGACGTTATTATACCTTGTTCCCTTACCCAATATTTATGTTGTGGCAAATTACAAAGAAACACAAATAACCCATATGACTATTGGCCAGCCGGTTACGTTAACGGTAGACGCGCAACCAGATATTACCTTTACTGGTGTTGTTGCTTCACTTTCACCAGCAACAGGTACTGAATTTAGTTTACTGCCAAGAGACAATGCAACCGGTAATTTTAATAAAATAGTACAACGTGTGCCGGTGCGTATTCGTGTTACCGGCCCAAGTGATGCTTTGTCGTTGTTGCGACCAGGTTTGTCGGTAGTACCAGCGGTTGACACCCGAAGCTTTAGTCAGCAAGTGTCTTATTTATCGAATACTAATCAGCAGAACATGCAATTGGCTGAACAGTAAGCACAATAGTGATGGATAGTAAGATGGTTAATAACAATGACATGCCAACAATGCAACAACGAATCGGCTTTATTGCCGCAATGGTTGGAATGTTTATGGCGATTTTGGATATTCAGATTGTTGCCAGTTCGTTAAATGAAATTCAAGCCGGTGTGTCGGCTACACCAGATGAAATATCGTGGGTGCAAACCGCGTATTTAATTGCTGAAGTGATCATGATCCCGTTATCAGGGATGTTAATTCGTTGGTTGTCTACGCGTTTAACTTTTGTGTTAAGTTGTTCGGCATTTACCTTGGCAAGTATCGGTTGTGCAATGGCGCAAACTATCGATCAATTGATTGTATTAAGAGCAATTCAAGGATTTGTGGGGGGAGCAATGATCCCCATTGCTTATGCATTAGGATTTCGGCTATTTCCAATGCGGCTGATGGGCTTAATTCAAGCCATCATTGGAATGATAGCGACAACGGCACCTTCAATTGGCCCAACATTAGGTGGATACATTACTCAAACCAGCAGTTGGCATTGGTTGTTTTTAATGAATGTTATTCCTGGTGTTTTAGCTAGTGTAGTGGTGTGGTTTAACTTACATATAGATAAACCCGATTTTGCGTTATTCAAACGCATAGATTTTATTGGATTACTATTTTTGGCTTTATTTTTAGGACCGTTAGAGTATGTATTGGAAGAAGGACCGGGTGATGATTGGTATTCTAGCCCAGTGATTTTATGGATGTCGGTACTCTGCGTATGCAGTTGTTTAGCATTTTTTTGGCGTACATTAAAAGTAGATTTCCCGATAGTTGATTTAAAAGTATTTAAAGATCGAAATTTTGCATTAGGCACGATTTTCGGTTTCATTATTGGTATCGCACTCTATGGGTTAGTGTATTTAATGCCCATGTTTTTTGGCACAGTACGCTTGTTTAATAGCTTGCAAATTGGTGAAATTATGTTTGTTACTGGTGCTACCATGTTTTTTACTGCGCCTGTTGTTGGTCGTTTATCAGATAAAGTTGATCCTCGATACATGCTAACTTTTGGGCTATTTATGGTGGGTTTAGGTGCAATGATGAATGCATCATTAACCGATCAAGCGGGCTTTACGCAGTTTTTTTGGCCACAAATTGTTCGGGGTATTGGTTTGTTGGTGTGTATTTTAACCGCCACCCGCTTAGCAATGGGCACCTTACCTAGTCATGAAATTAGCAATGCGGCTGGATTATTCAATGTCATGCGTAATCTCGGTGGTGCCGTAGGACTGGCTGCTATGGATACTATTCGAGATATTCGGCTTGATTATCATTGGACACAACTGATTCATTCCATCGATACCACACGTGTGGTAGTGCAACAACAACTGTATCAAACGCAGCTGCAATTTACTGGCATGGTTAGTGATCCTGCGGCAGCGGCAATTAAGCAAATTGGGCAACGAGTTTTAAGCCAAGCGCGATTATTATCTTTTAATGATTTATTCTTATGGCTTGGTATCTTGTATTTATGTGCGGTGCCCTTGATGTTATTGATGCGTAAACCAGCAGCAGTGGTGGATAGTGGCGGACACTAACTTAGATGTATTCAGTACCTAAAGCGCTTCAACTGGTGCATGCTTTATTTTAATTACAACGGTTCATGTTAAAGTTTATTGGTCGTGCTGCGCCTTCATAAATTCACGCGCTTTACTGTAAGCAACTTTAACTTTGCTTTCCATTTCAAAACGTTCTGATGCGGGCAAATAAAACGACATATCTACTTCATGGCGAATATATCGGGTTGGCAATTGGTTTAATACAATACAAGTTAAGTCGGCCATGAATTCAACATCAAATTGTTCATTCAATTTTAAACTATCGAAATAATCTAACACGAGTTTTTCATAGTAGTTATGGATGTCTTCAGCAATTCTCATAGGTCACTCTTATAGAACAAATTATTTAGTTAAAGCCTAACCGTAAACGTAAAAAAAAGCTAACAAATTTAAGTTAAAAACGTGTATAACTAGGATAGATAATGACAACTTACATAAATAAATATGACAACTTCAAAACATATAAAGCCTTGCTATTATGGTGATTACTTACGATTAACTCAATTTCTTGATGCCCAACAACCCATTAGTGGCCAATATGGTGAGCAAGCACACGATGAAATGTTATTTATTGTTGTGCATCAAGCTTATGAATTATGGTTTAAGCAAATATTGCATGAATTGGCAGCGGTTATAGAGGTGTTTCGCGATGAGCAGGTGAAAGATCAGCAATTAACTACGGTGGTGCATCGGTTGAATCGAGTGATAAAGATTCAAGCTTTATTAAATCAACAAATTGAAATTATTGAAACGATGACACCGCAGGATTTTTTGGGTTTTCGCAATTATTTAGTACCTGCGTCTGGTTTTCAAAGCCTACAATTTAAAGTATTAGAAATTAGTTTAGGGCTTAAATCACAATACCGCATCGATTTCGATCGTGAGTCATTTTATAATCGCTTGACCATCGAACATCGCGAATTTTTAGAACAGTTAGAGCAACAAGATAGTTTATTTGAGCTGGTGCAATCATGGTTAGAACGGATGCCTTTTTTAGCCTTTGACGATTTTAATTTTTGGCAGCAATATCAGCAAGCTACCCATATAATGTTAGATCAAGAATTGAGTATTATAAATCAAAATAATTTTCTTTCAGAGCAAGAACAACAACAGCAACTGAAAGAACATGCTAATACTCGTGCTAATTTTTCTGCGTTATTTGATGAACACAAATTTGAGCAAATTCGCCAAGCTGGGCGGTTTCGGTTGTCACAAAAAGCAACCTTATCGGCGTTATTCATTAGTATGTATCGAGAAGAGCCGATTTTTAATCTACCCTTTCAATTTATTACATGTTTAACTGAAATTGATGAACAGCTAACACTGTGGCGGTATAAACATATGATGATGGTACAACGTATGTTAGGTAGCAAAATTGGTACAGGAGGCTCGTCAGGACACGATTATTTGCGTAAAACCACCGCGAGTAATCGAATATTTACTGACTTCTTTAATCTAGCGACGTTCTTGTTACCAAAAGATGCGATGCCAGTTTTACCAGATAAAATAAAAACGGCGCTTGGTTATCATTTTCAACCTTTTAAATAAGAATGTATAACTGCTCTTTTTGATATTATTAGCTATTGTCTTTTTTCGGCACGTTCAATGTCTATTTCAATCGCGCTGATAGCTTTACGACAGCGACCAAGTCGTTGGTGTAGTGTGAGTACTTGCTGTGTTAAGCGTTCGCTATTTTTGGCAGCCCCTGCATTGCGTAACATTTCGGCTTCCATCAACATGTTTTTTAATCGCCGTTCAAATTCATGATGTTCAGCTAACATTTGATATAAATTTTTATTAGCAACAAGTGCATTGTTGAGCTCGTTTGATTTGATTTGTTGTTGGCGTTTATATCGACGTTTAGTAGCAGATTTTTGATATTTAGCTTCATGATGTAGTGCATCATTGGCATTTAATGCAATGGTTAAGGCACTGATTTGTTGTTCTATTTGGGTCAGAAGTAACTCTGCTAGCTCGGCTTTATCGTGTTGAAGTGCATTGGCCAAACTAATAATACGGGCACGTGTTTCTGTGACAAAAGGGCAGTAATGATTACTCTCTTGGCGAAATAGATTTGCGGAAAAAAGTTGCTCTTGCCAAGGCATTAATTTAACTTGTTTATTATCATTGAACTGATCAATCGTGCAAGCTTGATCATATAACTCATTTACAATATTGTTTAATCGAGTTATGTATGTGTTGTTCATTAATGCCAAACTTTTAGTGCCAGATTAATTGATAATCCGATAACAACGGTAATAAAAATAGGACGGATAAATTTTCCACCCCAGCGAATCGCGGAGTGTGCGCCTAACCATGATCCTACCATAATAAAAACCCCCATCAGCAAACCTATCATAAAGTTTACATGACCCAAATAAATAAATGTACATAAAGAACAAAAATTACTCACAAAATTGTTTGATCGAGCAACACCACTGCTAAGTAATATATTGATTTTATACAGTATCGTTGATGACGTTGTCCAAAATGCACCAGTCCCTGGCCCAGCCACACCATCATAAAATCCAAGCACGCTACCCTGCAATAATTGTTTAATTTTCAGCTGCGGTGTTGCTTGAGGAAGTGAATTGTTGTTAATGATAGGGGGTTTAGACAATAACGTGTAAATGGCAGTACAGATAATTAGTATCGGTAATATTTTATCTAACCAAGTTAGAGGTATTATATTCACGACTAGCGTTCCAATAATCGCGCTAATAGCTGTAGCTAATAACGTGTAACGCCAATAATGAAGATTAAACAGTTGTTTACGATAAAAAGTTAATGCGGCTGTACATGAGCCAAATGAAGCGGCTAGCTTATTGGTGCCGAGTGCAATGTGTGGCGGTAAGCCAGTTGTTAGTAACGCGGGAATGGTTAACATGCCACCACCACCAACAATAGCGTCAATAAAGCCAGCGGCAAACCCCACTGAACAAAGTAATAGCCACATATTTAAGTCAAAGCCTAACAACATAACTTCTTGCTGATCATTATTTACGAAGGCGCGATTTTAACATAATGGAGTGGTCTGTGATGATTAATCTAAGAATTGATTAATCTGATTAAGTCTAAAATTAATCTAACCGATTATGTCAATTTTTGTATTATATAGTTTACGTAAAAGTAAGATTGTATTTAGTTACAATTTTTTACAATTAATTATCAATTGATTTAAGTTAAATTAATATTTAACATAATGTAAGTGTTTTATTTTTTATTTAAATAGTCTTTATTATCAATAGCTTTTGCTCGTTAATAGTCAAATTTTTCTGTTCACATAAACAACCTAAAAACAGCATAATTAATATTTGATTTTCATTTTTAAAACAAACTGTTAGCTAAAACAGATACGGTTAGCTTAAGCATCTTAGAAATAACGCTTATTTTGCTAAATATTCTTACGATTAAATCAACAAGAGTGTTGACCTACAAATAACAATGCGTTTACTATCATGCTTGACAGATCGGGTCATTGACCAATTTAAATCGGGTCATTGACCAATTTAAAAAACGAGACAGACAATAAAATAAGTCTTGCTTTAAAATAACAACTAGATTCACGCAAGTGATTCAGGGAGTATAAACAAAATGTATAGTAATAATAAAATTACCAAAGCAGTGCGTTTAGCGATCATGCTTGGTGCTGGTGCTACATCGCTTGCAGCTATGCCGGCATTTTCTGCAGACGCAGCAAAAGATCCAGCTGCTAAAAAAGATAAAATTGAGCGTATTGAAGTAACGGGTTCGCGTATTAAACGTACCGACATGGAAACGTCTAGCCCAATTCAAGTTACCACTGCAAAAGATATTGAAGTTACAGGTTTAACTCGTATTGAAGATGTGATGAATAGTTTGCCACAAGTGGAAATGGGTCAAACTTCATATATTGCTAATGGTGCATCTGGTACTGCTACCTTAGATTTACGTGGCTTAGGTCCAAATCGTACCTTAGTACTAGTCAATGGTCGTCGTTTACAACCAGGCGGTGTTGGTATTCAAGCTCCAGATATCAACCAAATTCCTACTGCATTAGTTGATCATGTTGATGTAATGACGGGTGGTGGTTCTTCAACGTACGGTGCCGATGCGGTAGCGGGTGTTGTAAACTTTATTATGAAGAAAGATTTTTCTGGTTTCCAACTTAGTGCGGGTGCCGGTGGTTATCAACATAATAATCGCAATAAATATATCCAAGGTTTAATGGATAAAAAAGGCTTTGTATATCCTACTGGTAACACGGGTGTTGATGGTAAAGATTACAACCTTAATGTAACTATGGGTGGCGATATAGCCGATGGTAAAGGCCATGTTACTGCTTATGCAGTATGGCGTCGTAATGATCCATTGCTTCAAGGCGCACGTGATTATAGCTCTTGTGCATTAAATGGTGCAGGTACTTCATGTGGTGGTTCAGCTAATACACCTAACCCACATTTTGATATTTTCCCTGTTGTAAATGGCGCTGTTGATTACAGTAAAGAGTTTTGGGGTTATTTAAACCCTAATGGAAGTGGTTTTAAAGCAGATGATGGTTATCGTTATAACTATGCGCCTGTAAACCACTTTATGCGTCCTAACGAACGTTTTTCAATTGGTACCTTCGCGAATTATCAAGTTACTGATAATGTTAATACCTATTTAGAAACGTCATATATGCGTGATGTTACTGCAGGCCAAATTGCAGAGTCAGGTACGTTTTTTGCGCAAGAATATCGTTTAGATTACAACAATCCTTATATGAGTGCTGCTCAGAAGCAACAGTTACAGACTTTATTTGGGCAAGGTCCTAACGATCAATTTGTTGCTTATATTGGTAAGCGTAATGTTGAAGGTGGTCCTCGTTCTGATCATTTAGAACATAATTCATTCCGTATTGTGTTGGGTGCAAATGGTGATTTGTCTGATACATGGACATTTGACATGAGCTATCAATATGGCTCAACTAGTTCTTCTTCTACTTACAAGAATGACTTGTTAGCGCCAAAAATTGGACCACGTGTTGGTGCAGTTGGTACAACGTGTACTGGTAGTTGTATTCCTTACCAAGTTTGGACATTGAATGGTGTAACTTCAGCACAAGCTGCACAATTAGCGGGTGTCGGCATTCAAAATGGTATTACTACACAAACAGTCTATAGTGCTTATGCAACTGGTGACACTGATTTTACTTTATCAACAGCTGATGCTCCGGTAGCTGCAGTAATTGGTGTGGAGCGTCGTGAAGTGACCTTCGATGCCACATCTGACACAGTTTATGCTGAAGGCCAATTATTGGGACAAGGTGGTCCAACACCAAGTTTATATGGTGCTTATAATGTTAATGAACTTTATGGTGAGTTAAATGTGCCATTAGTAACTGAAGCAGCAATGGCTAAAAGTTTAACATTAGAGTTAGGCGGTCGTTTATCACATTATAATACGTCTGGTAATGCTAATACCTATAAAGTGGCAATGGAATGGACACCGATTGATGATTATAAATTCCGTGCTAGTTTTAACCGCGCAATACGTGCACCTAACGTAAATGAATTGTTTAGCGCTCAAAGTATTGGTTTATGGAGTGGTAATGACGCTTGTGCTGGTGCTACCCCTGGCTATACACAGTCACAGTGTGCTAATACCGGTATGACAGCAGCTCAGTATGGTAATGTAAGTGCATCACCGGCGGGTCAATACAATCAATTCACTGGTGGAAATCCAAATTTACAGCCAGAGAAAGCCAATACTGTTACCTTTGGTTTAGTAGCTGCACCATTTGATAATTTCAATTTCTCAGTTGATTACTTCGATATTAAAATGGATCAAGTAATTGATACCGTTGGTTCTCAATTAATCTTAAACACTTGTGCTGAAACTGGCCTAGCGAACTTTTGTAATAATGTACAACGTAGTGCGTCAGGTAGCTTATGGTTAGGACAACAAGGTTTAATTAGAAACTTAAGAAGTAACGTTGGCGGCCGTCATTGGCGTGGTGTTGATTTAAGTGCGAACTACTCTATGGATATGGCTGGTGGTACTATGAACCTAGCTATGATTGGTTCATATAGCTTGAAGAAAGAATATCAACCAATTTCTGGAGATGCGGCGTTATCGTATGACTGTTCAGGTAATATCAGTGTTGATTGTGTTGCCCAACCAAAATGGCGTCATACCGCTACAGCAACCTTTAACAAGGATGACTGGAGTGTAACGGCGAAATGGCGTTATATTGGTAAAGCTAATTATACCGGAACAACGGATGTGTTAGCAGCTAATGGTATTAATGCATATAATTTATTCGATTTAGCAGGTAGTTATTATATTAATGATAATTTATCAGTTACAGCGTCAATGAATAATATCTTTGATAAAGAGCCACCAATGGTTGGTAATACGATTACGAGTAATGCAAACACCATCTTTGGTGCTTATGATCAACTTGGTCGTTATATGCATTTAGGTGCTACTCTTAAATTTTAATCTCTGATTAATGTTTAACGCTAAAAAGCTTGTCGATTATTCGACAAGCTTTTTTTATGACTAACTATTGATGATATTTAGACAAAAATAATGAGGAACTAGTATTTTATCAATGCAACACTTTGAGGTTTAATTTTATGACGATTAATCAAGTTATTTAATCATATATTTAGAAGGGACTATACATGAGACTATCAGCGTTGATTGTTGAGGTTTATAGTTTTGATTGCTGAAAGCGCACTTTATCAGGATAAGGAAATACGTTACTGATTAATCCATTGGCGACCTTCTGCTGGCATTTTTGCCAATAGCTGGCGGTTAACAAATTGGCATGATAGCGACAAAATGCAGCGCGGTAACTTTGGTTTGCTAATGCAAAAATTCCGATCTCTTCAGGAAATACATCTCCATCATCTACGGTATACCAAGGTTCTGCAGCATAAATTTGCTCTTCAGTTACCGCTATAGGTTTATCTCGAAAGTTGACTTCATTCATATAACAAATTTCATCATAATCATAGAAGATAACGCGACCATGGCGTGTTACCCCAAAATTTTTAAGTAACATGTCGCCTGGAAAAATATTAGCGGCTATCAGCTGCTTAATCGCTTTACCATAGCCATACATGGCTTTTTCGATTTGTTGTGGATTGGCATTTGCTAAATAAAGATTTAACGG
>Ga0316206_1002978_pt1 | contig 10185 bp, 9 predicted proteins | sample 6monthpyrite_MG_FD_204942 | JGI IMG/M metagenome (GOLD analysis project Ga0316206, IMG submission 204942) | Microbial mat bacterial communities from mineral coupon in-situ incubated in ocean water Damariscotta River, Maine, United States -... | ecosystem: Environmental > Aquatic > Marine >...
TTGTTAGTTGCTTTAATAGTTTTTGAAATAACTTGATTTCCATCTTCTTATCCCCCTATTATAGGTCTTATATTAAGTATAGCACTTTTTGACTTTACTTACCAACCTTTAATACTATCAGAGCCAATTGATTTGTTTTGTAATGAAATAGTTATATTGCAAAGTTTTACAATTCAAGGTTAGAAATAGGTTAGAAAAATAATAATGAAGTTTTCTTAAAGTCTTTAAAAGTTCGTTGATTAGGGGGTTTTGAGAGATTTAATTATTTTATGGTGCGGATGAGAGGACTTGAACCTCCACACCTTGCGGCACCAGATCCTAAGTCTGGCGTGTATACCAATTTCACCACATCCGCGCACGTATGTTAAGTATTTTATGTCTCTTCAGACATTAACAAAAATAAGTGGTGCGCCCTTCAGGATTCGAACCTGAGGCCTATGCCTTAGAAGGGCATTGCTCTATCCAGCTGAGCTAAGAGCGCACATTTATCAATTCCTTGACTGTACATATTATTTTAACTTGCTCTTAGTTCTTAAATTTTTTTCAAAATTAAAGCTTTAGTGACCAAGCGCCTAGTTTAAGATTATATGAATTTTATTCAAATAATCGCTCACATAGATGGTGCGCCCGATAGGATTCGAACCTATAACCATCGGAGCCGAAATCCGAAACTCTATCCAGTTGAGCCACGAACGCTACTATATTTGTTATTATTAAGTTTTATATTTTATTTTCTATGGGGTGGGATGCGGGGCTCGAACCCGTGACCCCCGGCACCACAAACCAGTGCTCTAACCAACTGAGCTAATCCCACCATATATAAAATATAAAGTCTAAAAATTTAAAAGTGGTCGGGGTGAAAGGACTCGAACCTTCGGCCCCCTGGTCCCAAACCAGGTACTCTAACCATACTGAGCTACACCCCGACCTAACACAAAAACCAGGCTAACAGCTGATTAATGAGGCGAAATTATAGTCAATAACTTAGACAATGTCAATACTTTATTGTCAATTCTTTTATATCTTTATATTTTTCAGTATAATTGCCTCAATTAAAGGAGAAGATAATTTATGAAGATAGCAAGATTTAGTAGAATAGGGTTTATTTTAGCGGCTGCTGGAAGTGCTGTGGGACTTGGCAACATATGGAAATTTCCATATATTGCCGGTGAATATGGCGGTGGTGCATTCGTTTTGATATACCTTTTTACAGTTTTACTGATTGGCTTTTCTATTATGATAGCAGAGATGCTTATTGGGTACATGGGAAGGCGTGATACTGTCACCTCCTTTGAGACTCTTGCACCTACAAACAAAGGCTTATGGAAATATGGTGGATTTCAGGCTTTATCCGGTCTTTTCATTATGATTTTTTATTCTGTTGTTATTGGGTGGATATTTCATTATATAGTAACATCACTTTCTTCTTTACCGGCAACTGTAAAAGAAGCTGAAACAACTTTTAACACTATGCTTCATACCGACATTGTCACTCAACTTTTTTATCATACTCTTGCATTTACATGGATCACTTATGTTCTGACAAAAGGTATTAAAGGCGGTATCGAGAAGATGAATATGATTCTTATGCCAGCACTTATGATAATTCTAGTAGGGATGTTTGCATATGCAACCACTCTAGATACATTTTCTAAAGCAGTTCATTTTATGTTTGCAGCTGACTGGTCTAAAATTGACTCAAATGCTTTTGTAGTAGCTGTTGGACATGCGTTTTTCACACTCTCTCTAGGCATGGGTGCAATTATGACATATTCCGCATCTTTAGAAAAAAATTCAAGTATTATAAAAGCTGCTTTTTGGGTTGTATTTTTAGATACTACTATTGCTATAATAGCAGGGCTTATGCTTTTTACGTTCCTTTATCAGTACGGTGCAGGTCCGGCAAAAGGTCCTGGTTTAGTTTTTATTTCACTTCCTGCCGCATTTTATGAGATGGGAATAATCGGTAATATCTTTGCTGTTTTATTCTTTATAGCCTTGGCATTTGCTGGTCTTACATCCTCAGTATCTTTAGTTGAGCCTATGGTTCAGTACTTTATAGATAGGTTTAGCTGGAGCAGATTAAAAGCATCTATTATGATGGGTCTGTTTTTCTATCTAGTTGGAATTATCGCCCTGCTCTCAAATATAGATGACTTTGCCGAATATTTAACATGGGGTGGTAAAAACTTTTTTGATTGGGTTGACTATGTCACTGCAGCTATCATGCTTCCTTTAGGTGGACTTGTTATGGCAGTGTTTGTCGGCTTTATCATCGAGAAATCAAAAGTAGAATCCATCATGAAACCACAACTTGGATTTGCCTTTGAAGCTTGGTACTTTGGCCTTCGTTACATCACACCCATAGCCATGTTTGTTGTCATGCTAAGTCTTATTGGAGTTTTATAATTATGAACGATATAGAGCACAAATGCAGAGAGCTTTTAATTCAAGAAGATATAGATATACATTCTGAGATAGATTTTGAGGTCAACGGAACAGTTCATACACTCAGTTTTGAGTATATCGTTGAGACTTTTATGCAAGCCTCCCATGAATCCCAGCAAGTTTTCTTAGCTGCACTTCAAAAGGCTATAAATACGAAAGACAAAGGAATTAACAAGTTTTTCGAGAACATGGGTCAACTGCTTCTCATGACTCATTTATCCAATAAGATAGAAGTTTAAACAATATTATTCTTGTATAATTACAAAAACAAAGCAAAGGCACATTCACATGGCTAAATATCCTACACTTTTAGAACAATTCCGCTCTTTTTATTTTCAAAACAATCCAAAAGACCTTGAAGAGGCTATTGAATATTTTTCCATCTTTGGCGGGATGGGTTGGGATGTTGATACAAATGTGCCGCTTGTAAATCTGATTGAGAGTAAGGTTTTAAAGAACTACACATACATTCATGGTGACATTACCAAGGTCACAAAAAGTGATAAGGTTAGTCATGCTCTTCTAAGCGGTATTGCTATGGGAGACAGAAGAACACACTCTGCTTTTAAAAGAGGACGTATCTCAAGAACTGAGGGAGAAAGTGCTATTGAAGAACTTTGTGAGATGGGATTTTTAAATGTTGAGACTTCACTTGAAGGTCCACCCTCCGAAGAAAAAATCGATGACAAACTTAACTTTGCCGTGCCATTTAAGCGTTTTTGGTTCTCTTTTATTTCACCTTTTTTCAAGGGAATTAAAGAGGGAGACTACAAAGAGGTCAAAGAGCGATTTAACAACCGTGAGAGCGGATTTTCTAACCTGATTTTTGAGAAACTCTCACAAGAACTGCTTAAAAAAAGTTTTAAAGAAGACCCTATTGTAGAGATTGGAAGTTATTGGGATAGAAATGTTGAGATAGACATTTTAGCAAAAACAAAGTCTGGCAAAATCGTAGCCGGTGCTTGTAAATATTCAAATACAAAAGCAAATAAAAATGAACTTACAAAACTTAAAGAGAAATGCAAGACGGCGGAACTGACTCCTGATATTTATGTACTTTTTTCAAAAAGCGGTTTTTCTAATGAACTTAAAAATGAGAAAGGCAGTGACTTAAAGCTGTATGCATTTAAGAACTTTAAAATTCTTGTTGAAGATTTAAGCGAAAGAGACTTTATAGAGTGCATTGGGAAAAGATACTAACTGATGTTACGCACTAAAACGAACGCGTCCGTTTTAGTGGCAGGGACTAAAGTCCCTACAACCCCCTAAAGCTACGAAAACAAGCGAAGTGCTTTTCGCAAAGCGAAAATGTTTCTTTAGTAAAACAAAGTTTTTCGAGAATTACAAGGTATTACAAAATCATGACAGACAAACAAAAAGAGCAAATTAAACAACAAATTGCAATAGATTTAGAATCCCTGAACCGTGAAGTTGTAGACCTTCAGGAAAAAACAAAACCGATACCACCCGACTGTTGCCTGGGTGATTTACGCTTTGAGATGATGCATGAACAAGAGGTTTTTGAGCGCACCTTACATGAAGCGCAAATCAGAATAAACAAACTGGGATATGCATTAGGCAAGATAGATAAAGAAAGCTATGGCTTTTGCATGGAGTGCGATGAAGAGATTGCTTACCAACGCCTCTTAATACTTCCAGAATCTATGTACTGCACTGCATGTGCATCAGGGAAATAACAACATGAATAATTTAATTAACCTTTTAGTCCAAAGAACAGGGCTTAAAAAAGAGTATATCAGCAATATTTTAAAACTTTTGGATGATGGTTCAACCATCCCTTTTATTGCCCGTTACCGTAAAGAGATGACCGGCGGAGCAAGTGATGAAGCTCTTCGTGAATTTGAAACTGTTTACATGAGCTCTAAAAACCTTTTAAATAGAAAAGAGGATGTCAGCAGACTTATTCAAGAGAAAGGTGTTTTAACCGAATCTATTAAAAAAAGTATTGAAGATGCTGAGAGTTTACATGCACTAGAAGATATCTACAGGCCCTTTAAAGAGAAGAAGAGTTCCCGTGCTTCTACTGCTGTCGAAAACGGCTTAACTCCTCTAGCAGATGTTCTACAAGGAGCTAAACTTACAAAAGACAAGCTTCTTGTACAAGCCAAAACTTTTGTCAAAAAAAATATAACTTCTGCGGAAGAAACACTAAAAGGTGCGCAGGATATTTTAGCTGAGAGGTATGCTGACATGCCTCGTGAGAGAGAATCGATAAGAAACAATATGCTCCGACATGGAATCTTAGAAGTCAAAAAAGCTAAAAGTTTTGATGAGAAAGGAGTCTATGCAAACTTCCTTAACCACTCTGAAAAAGTTGCACATATCCCTTCTCACCGCTATCTCGCAGTCATGCGTGGAGTCAAAGAAAAAGAACTCTCTGTAAAAATCACTATAGATACCGACTATATTCAAGAGAACATCAAGCAGTACAAAATACCTCGTAACGCCGCTTCTTCCAAAGAGTTGCTTTTTGATGCATACAAAGATGGACTGAAAAGACTTTTACTCCCATCCATTGAGCGTGAAGTTCAGGCTGAGCTAAAAGAAAAAGCGGATATTTCTGCAATATCTGTTTTTGGCAAAAACCTGGGCCAACTTCTAATGACTCCACCTGTTACAAAGAGGGTTATCTTAGGAGTTGATCCAGCGTTTGTAAGCGGTTGCAAGCTGGCAGTCATTGATGAAAACGGCAACTATTTGGAGTCTGCAGTTATCTACCCTACTCAGCCGAAAAATGACTATAACAACTCAAAAATAAAAGTGCTCACACTTACAAAGAAATATAACATCACGGGAGTTGCCATTGGTAACGGTACCGGTTCTAGAGAAACACAGGAGTTTTTTGCAAAACTAAACAAAGAGGAAAATGCAAACCTGAGCTATACAGTTGTAAGCGAAGCCGGAGCTTCTGTCTACAGCGCTTCAAAATTGGCGCAGGATGAATATCCTAAGCTCGATGTTACCATTCGCGGTGCAATTTCCATAGCGCAGAGACTCCGTGACCCTATGGCGACGCTGGTAAAAATTGACCCAAAATCTTTAGGTATCGGTCAATATCAACATGATATTGACCAAAAACTTTTAGAGAAAAAACTTAATGATGTAACTAGTGATCTTGTAAACCGTGTAGGCGTTGACATAAACTCGGCTTCTAGCACTCTGCTCTCACATGTAGCAGGCATCGGAACAAAGATAGCTCAAAACATCTTATCTTACCGCGATGAAAATGGAAACTTTACAACAAAATCGCAGCTTCTCAAAGTAAAAGGTTTGGGTAAAAAGGCGTATGAACAGGCAGCTGGATTTATCCGTATAAAAAATGGCAAAAGTGTATTTGACAACAGCGGTATTCACCCTGAGAGTTACGAGATTGCAAAAAAGCTTGATGGAGTTGATTTGGCTAGCATTGATGTAAACGAAAAAGCTCTCTCTTGGCAGGTTGGGGTTGAGACTTTAAAAGATATCATCAAAGAGCTTAGCAAGCCAGGATTTGACCCCAGAGAAGATTTACCTGCTATCCCTTTTAAGGATGGGTTAACCGATATAAAAATGCTCAGTGTAGGCAGTTTTGTATCTGGTGTTGTTCGCAACATTGCAGATTTCGGGGCATTTGTGGATATTGGTCTTAAAAATGACGGGATGATTCATATCTCAAAGATGAGTGCTAAAAGAATCTCTCACCCGTTGGAGGTACTCTCACTCAACCAATATTTACCTAAAATAGAAGTTATCTCCATCGATAATGAAAAAGGCAAGATTGGTTTGAGTTTGGTGTAATTAACTCCACTCTTGCAGTTTTCCCGAGATATCCATCTGTGTGAGATAAAGACGAAGGTCAAACTCTACTTGATGATAGGATGGCTGCATATATTCACACAGTTTATAAAAGGCTTTATTGTGCTCTTTTTCTTTGAAGTGAGCCAATTCATGGACAACTATCATCTGTAAAAACTCCTCCGGTACGCTTTTAAACATGGAAGATATTCTTATCTCATTTTTTGCTTTTAGTTTAGAACCTTGAACTCGTGAGATAAAATGATGCGTTCCTAAGGCGTTATGAATAACATTGATTTTGCCGTCATACAGAGCTTTACTTAATGGAGCTGTCTTTTTCATATGGGTATTTTTAAGTTCACTTACATAAGAAAAAAGTGCTTTGTCATTTTTGAGTGTATGTGAATTTGCATATTTTTTTAAAAGATGTGACTTGAGTCTATCCTCTTCTATAAGTTTATGAACCTGTTTTTTTGTTTGTTCCGAATAATGATTGAGATACTTTAACATGCCTTTATTTTTAACTCAATATCCAAACTGAAAATTTTTTGCCCTTAATTTTTCCGTTTTGAAGTTTTTTATGTGCTTGTTCTATCCATTTTGCTTCTATCGCCACATAGCTTTGACGCTCATAAATATCTATTTTCCCTATGGAACTACCGGCCAAACCTGCATCACCGGTTAAAGCTCCCAGTAAATCGCCTGCACGAACCTTCTCTTTTTTCCCACCCTCTATAACAAGCGTTACATAAAGCGGTCTCATCTCAAAACCTTTCTCTTTTTTTAAAGTTGCAGACTCCTCAAAAAGACGATTTTCATTTTTATATTCTAATGCATTTTGTATCTCATATGCGCTGTAAAGAGTCATAGCAAGGCCTTCGTTTCCGGCACGCCCTGTTCGTCCGATACGGTGTGTATAAGTCTCTTCTCCATGAGGAATATCGTAGTTTACGACCATAGCCAACTCTTTTATGTCAAGCCCGCGTGCTGCTACATCAGTCGCAACTAACACGGTACAGCTTTTGTTAGAAAACTGGACTAAGACATCATTTCTTTCGTACTGTTCCAGGTCTCCATGTATCGCTAAAGCGTCAATATTTTGTTTTTGCAGTTGCTCTGCAATCTCTTTTGCATCTAGCTTCGTGTTGGTAAAAACTATCACATTCTCAGGTTTGTAAGTGCTGAAAATATTTACTAAAATTTCCAACTTGTTTTGAGCTTCATAAAATCTCTCTGTTATCTTGTTCGCAACTTCCGTTGATACTGTTTTAACACTCACTGCATCTTTTTGAAGCTTGTTACTTATCCCCATAATCTCATCTGTGTAGGTCGCGGAAAAGAGAAGCGTTTGTTTCTCTTTTGGAGCATAGGCTAAAACTTGATCTATCTCTTCAATAAAACCCATATCCAACATTCTGTCCGCTTCGTCAAGAACAAGTGTCTCAAGGTTCTCCAAACTGAGTGTTTTTTTGCTTAGGTGCTTTAAAATTCGCCCAGGAGTTCCAACTATGATGTGAGCACCATGTTCAAGTGAACCAAGTTGTGGTCCAAAAGCAGCTCCGCCGCAAAGAGTTAAAATTTTGATGTTGTGAGTAAATCGTGCAAGTGTACGGAGCTCTTTTGCAACTTGATCTGCGAGTTCTCGTGTTGGACAAAGGACAAGAGCTTGAACTCTAAACTTTTTCACCTGCAGTTTATGGAGTAAGCCAATACCAAACGCTGCTGTTTTACCGCTTCCTGTTTTTGCTTGAGCTATGACATCACGACCGGCTAAAATAAGTGGAAGAGTCTCAGCCTGTACTGGAGTCATTTCAGCGTAGCCTATCTCATTTAAGTTATGCAGCATCTCTTTTGATAGTGGAAGGTTTGAAAAGTTTTTGGAGTTCATGTTCATTCTTTTTTTGAAATTATAGCATTTTAAATGCTATACACTTCAAGAATCCCTCAAACTATTTATTCAGCTCTGCTTTTAAATTGATACATTAAGATGGAAGCAGCAACACCGACATTGAAACTTTTAACACCTTCTTGCATCTCTATATGTACTATCTCATCACAGGCATCTATAATTTCTTTACTGAGTCCTTTTCCTTCATTTCCCATAAGTAGAACCCACTTTTTTGGGATTTTTACTTTAAGAAGTGGCGTGGAATTTTTTGTTATTTCAGCACCAAATATTTTATACCCCTTAGCTTGGAGCTCTTTTAAAGTGTAAAAAATATCATCATAAATATGAATATTTAACATGCTAGCATGACCCATAGAGACTCTGAGTGCACGTCTTCCATAGGGATGTGGTGCTTGTTTTGGAACAACAAAAGACTTAACTCCAAGAGCTGCTGCACTTCTTGCGATGGAACCGATATTTTCGCTCGAAGAGATAATATCCACCATGATGATGTTATCATCAAGCTCATCCAAAGAACTTTCATTCGGACGTATTCCATGCATCATGACATTATGATGTATCTTATGTCCGACAATTTTTTGCATCTCTTTCTTATCTGTAAGAAAAAGTTTTGGAATCTTTTTTTGAGAAATTAAATCTTCAAATTCATCATAATATTCCTTCGTAGCCAGTATACTTTTGATTTCTAAAGATCTTTTTAAAAGCATATTTGCCACCTTTGGACTATCGGCAATAAAGCTGTTATCTTTGTCAAAAGCATTATCCCTAAGACTGTGGTATATCGCCAACTCCGGCATGTTAATGTCATCTATTTTTGTAAAATTCATAAAGCTCCGTTAATCATGTAAATAAAATTGTACACAATTTCTCATTAAAAGATTTGCACAAACTGATATACTGGGGGTTGCTACAACATCGTTAGAACACTTGCATAGGAGAATATTTTATATAATATAAACCTTTATATACAGTTATAGGCTATACTGTTATATTATTTTTTAAGGAGTTACAATCATGAAATATACATTTCAGTTTAGACTCTGGCATTGGCTGAATGCTTTGGTTGTTTTGGGGATTTTAGGTACTGTTTTTTTAAGAGAAACATTTTTAAGTTGGAAGGAAAATTCAGAAATTTTAATAACTCAGCTTGCAAATATGGACATAGAAATTACGGCAGAACAAGCAAAAATTTTAGCAAAAGCAATCCGTGCAGGCATGTGGGAGTGGCATATTTTTTTAGGTTATGCTCTAAGTGCTTTAGTACTTTTTAGAATATACCTATTTTTTAAAGATGTCTCTGTAAGAGAAAAATTCAGCTCTTTGAGCCTTCATAAGAAGGGTGTAAAATCATTATATTATATTTTCTATGCAGCTCTTCTATTCATGGCAGCTAGTGGACTGATTATACATTTTTATGAGGAATTAAATATCGCAAAGGATACAATGAATGATATAAAGGAAGTTCATGAAACAGTATATAATTTCATTCTATTTTTTGTACCTATACATATTGCAGGGGTAGTTATTGCAGAGGCAAAAGATGAAAAAGGTCTTATCTCTACTATGGTAAATGGACAGGAATAAAACTTAAATTTTGTCTACTCTAAACCATCCGGCTATCGAATATCTTTTTCTCTTAGTCGGTAAAACTTCATGTGGAAACTTGTCACTTAAAAATACGACCAAAGTATCGGCATGCGGAATGATTTTCTTTATAAGCTCATTTTCATCGTCATAAATCACAAGTTCACCTCCACTTTTTTCATCCCACTCTTCATTTAAATAATAAACAATAGTTACTATACGATTTACCGAGTTTTTAAAAGCATCATAATGAGTTGCATAAAAATCGCCATGTTCGTACAAAGAAAAATGGCTCTCAAAGTATGTAATACAAGTAAAAAGCTCTCTATTTAAATAATCTTTTAATCCATCTGCAAAATCTATAAATTCACTTTGAACACTTTTATCATGATTTAACCAAAGGATTTTGTCTCTTCTTGTGTTTGGATTAATTTTTTTACGGGCAGAAA
>Ga0316206_1002980_pt1 | contig 10181 bp, 3 predicted proteins | sample 6monthpyrite_MG_FD_204942 | JGI IMG/M metagenome (GOLD analysis project Ga0316206, IMG submission 204942) | Microbial mat bacterial communities from mineral coupon in-situ incubated in ocean water Damariscotta River, Maine, United States -... | ecosystem: Environmental > Aquatic > Marine >...
CGGTTTAGTGATTACGAAAACTTCAGCATTAATATTAATCAGAATGATTTAGCTCATATTCTTGGGCTTGATAATCCTTCAGTTTTGAACACGGGTTTAATACAGGTGCATAATGGCAATGTGGTGTTAACCGCCAAACAGGCTGATGCGATTAAAAGCAGTATAAATAATATAGATCATCAACAGGCTTTTTCATTTGATAGTGGTCAGATTATTGAGAAAGATGGTGTGGTTTATCTCGCCGGGCCAGATGGGGATATTAGTGATCTTGGTGTGATTGATGTCTCCAATGAAAGTGATGCTGGCCTAGTTGTTTATAGTGCCGAAAATATTAATCATAGCGGAAGTATAAATGCTGACACAGAAACAGGCGTAGCTGGAACAGTTAAATTTGATGCGAATGATACAACACTGCTATCAGGTAACAGTACGATTTCAGCTCAGGCAACAGTTGAAGGAGTTGGTGGGTCGGTCCATGTTCTTGGAAACCATGTTGGTCTAATTGATAATGCAAATATCAATACGACAGGTGTGAATGGCGGGGGTGAGGTTTTAATTGGTGGTGATTATCAGGGTAAAAATTCAGAAATAAAAAATGCCGAAGCGGTGTATTTGGGCGAAAACACACGTATCAGTGCCAATGCTAAAGAAGCAGGTGATGGTGGCAAAGTTATTGTCTGGTCAGATAAGGCTACTCGTGCTTATGGTGAGATAACAGCAAAGGGCGGTGATAAAAGTGGTGATGGGGGATTAATAGAAACATCTAGTCATAACTTCGTAGATTTACAGACCGATGTTGTCGTGAGCGCACAAAACGGTCGGAGTGGTAAGTGGTTGATTGACCCAAGTGACTTAACTATTAGTGGTGGTGGTAACTTCGGGACACCACGTGTAGGGGGTATTTTTCAGTCAACTAATAATGATTCATTTTTGGATATTGGAACTTTAAGAAGCTCATTATCAGCAGGTGCTGATATAACAGTTCAAACTGCAGTAGTGCTTACTTGTACAGGCTTTGCTTGCATTCCTGTAGAGGAGAACCCTGAGCCCGGTAGTGGTGATATAAATTTAAACGCACCACTTGATTTAGACTTATTACCAGGAGATGGAAATCGATCACTTACATTAAGTGCTCATAATGATGTTCGAATTAATCAACAAATAGGTGAGCTTACAGACGGAGATGGTAATGATTATTTAGATCTTACATTAATAGCCGACTCTAATAATGCGGGAGGCGGAGGTGTTTTTATTGACGCAGACATTAGTTTATCAGGGGGGGATTTCGAGGTAACAAATACAACAAATACGTTTACTAATAATGCAATAATTACAACTGAAAATTCAGCGAATCCTGGTGGAGAGCCAGCAGGAAATATTATTATAAATGTCAGTGGTACTGCTAATCTTGGTAATTTAACAACTGATGCTGATGGTGGAAGTTTAAACGTAACAGCTAGCAGTATTAATAGTAGTGGGATCGTTGATATAGCTGGGACAACAGACCTAAGCGCCACAGGTGCAATTACATTAAATAACAATCTAAATGATTTTGGTGTCGTTAATATTAATACTGGCACAGCGGTAACCATTGCTGATAACAACAATCTTACAACAAATATAAACAGTAATTCCGTCACCAGTATTGCCACAAATACCGCAGGAAACTCAACCATAGTTGATATCGACATAAGTGGTACAAACCTGGCAGCCATGACGGTTGGTGGTGATTTAGATGTCACCTCTGCGGGTGGTCTTACTGATTCAGGTCCGATTACCGTAAACGGTGCTTCAACTATATTCAGAGTGGCCGGTGGTAGCGATATTATTTTAGATAATGAAAATAATTTTAATAGTACCGTTCAGTTTTTGGTGAATAGTGGTGCTGGTAATATTAATAATTTAAATATACGTGACATCAGTTCATTTGACCTTGAGGATATCACTGTTGATGGCTTTTTAACCGCGAGTAGTGGTGGGGCATTAAGGATTAATGATATAACTATGGATGGTGCACAAAATTTAACACTGACTACTACAGGCGCTAATAATGATATCACTCATGTATTAACGGGAAATACGGCTCTAAACCGAATTGGCAGTGGTGAAAATACATTCTCTGCATCGGGTGATATTGTTTTTAATGATCAGGTACACAATTTAAATGAAATAACTATTAATCAGGCGAACACGGCCAGCTTCGATAATGGTGCAAATGCGATTGTATTAAATGGAGTTAATGCAAGCAATATAAATATAACTGCATTAGGTGGAATTACTGATACTGATTTAATTAATGTAAGTGGTACAAGTACGTTTGATGCTGGTACATCAAGTATTATACTGAATAACTATATTAACAATGGCCCATTAGCTTTAACAACGCATCAACTCAATAACGTGATTGTTACAAATGCTGGAAGTGTTTTATTTTATGACAACGACAGCTTTAATGTGTCTGGTTCTATGAATAGTTTAAGTGTTATAGCTGGTATGGATGCTAGTGGTGTAAATGTCGCAATTGGTAATGTATCAGGACAGGCATTAGATGTAGGCGATATTTCTGAATTCCGTTTTCGTAACAGTGCAAATGCTACTTTAAATCTTGCTGATGGGGCTCAGAGTGATCTGGGAGGCATTGTAAATATTAATGACATATTTGGAGGTGCAATATCAGACGTTACAATTGATAATATCTCTAATTTACAAATTTCTAGTTTAAACATTGCTAATGCAGGCGCGGGTACTTTAAATCTCAGTAGTGATGTTGGTATAACACAAACCGATGCATTTACAGTTGATGGTACTACAACGCTTGAAGCCTCCACTGTTACACTTACTCAGAATAATGACTTTAATAACTTAATTATTGATGATACTAGTAATGCCGCAGGATCATATGTGATAAATGATAATGCAGGTGGTATCAATGTCGTCGCTAATAATAATAATGTGGGTAATACTATTGACTTAAGCCTTACATCAAACGGTGCTGTCGCTATAGAGGGCGACCTGCTTAATGTGGATATATCTACCACATCAGGGGGAATTCAAAATACAGGCCTGTTAACAGTAACAAACAATACAAATCTCACCGCAGCCGCCACTGATAATGTCGACTTCCAAACGAACCAGGTTAACCTGCAAAATTTAAATGTGGTTATGGCAAATAATGTTTTAATAAATGAAGTAGATGGCTTGCAGGTTAACAGTGCCACGGTAAATGGATTAATGGATATAGACGCAACGGATGCGGTGTCAGTTAATGGCAATATTGTGAATTTAGATATCAACACAAACAATACAATTAGTTTATCCGGTAGTGTGGGAATAGTGAATGCGGTTACTACGGCTGGCGGTATTCAAAATGGATCGGCTGCGTTGACAGTAATTGACACTGCCACACTCGATGCAGGTGTTACCAGTAACGTTACGCTGGATAATGCGGCAAATGATTTAGCAAGAGTGGCTATTGTTTCTGCACAGGATGTATCTTTACGTGATGTAAATGGTTTGCAGTTAATGGCCGTGAGCAGTGATAATTTAACCGTTATTGCCGATGGTGATATAACGCAGGCTCCTGCTACTGTATTGACAGTAGATGTTGATACTAATTTAAGTAGTGGTAATGGCGATATCATATTAACTGAAGCAAATATGTTAACTAATTTAAGTATAACCGGGGGCAATAGTGCAACCGTGGTGAACGGCCGGGCTCTGCTTTTAAATGATAGTTCATTACTTAATAATATCGATATAAGTACAACTGCTGGGAATTTATCCTTAAACAATATAGGAGCAAACGGTTCTGCCAGATTTAGCGCAGCTGATGCTTTAATAGATGTTAACGGCGATGATTTGAATATATCCGCGACCTCTACTTCATTAACGGCTGCTAATGGCATGGGCACGGTGGGAGGAACTGGTGATATTAATATACAAACCGCTAATTTAAGTGCACTTAATACAACGAGTGGTGATATTAATATAAAAAATACCGGCGGTGATATTACACTGGTAAATATTACAAATAATGCAACGGACACCGGTAATTTCAATTTTCAAAGCACAGATGATGTTTTAATTGATAACATTACTCTGCAACAAAATTTAATAGAAGAGTTTTCTCCAAATGGTACGGGCACAGTTAATATGTTTACCGCCGATGGTAGTTTTTTAGGCGTCGGTGATGAAGATGTTAATAACCCGGATATTACCGCAACTAATTTACGTTTAGTCGGTGTAAGGGGTAATTTGGGTACATTACAAAGACCACTGGTTTTAGATATAAGTGGCAAAGTAGAGCTGTTTATGAGGGCGAGTTTAGACCCGATATATATAAGCCCGGTACCTAACCCTGAAACTGATATTCGTGACGAATCAGTATTACAGTTTACATCTGCCGATACACTGGCGGCTGCTAATGGTGTGCAGATAACAGAGGTTGAAACACTACTTGATATTGATCCGGCAATATTTACTGATATCAGGCATTTTGTTGTAGGTTCTGAGCCTGTGTTGCTACCGCGTGACCAGTTGTTTGATGTTGAAAATGAAAACGAAGATGAAGACGACGAGTTCTTTAAACGTATTTCTGGTGAAGAAGGACCTCTTGAAAATTAGCAAAGTGAATTTTTTTAGTCACTTTTTTTCGCCCACTTTTTAAAATGGAATTTAAGTCTGCTTATAAAATTTATTAGGCATTAGATTAATCTAATGCTGAGCAGTTAAATTAAAAATAATAAAATAATGAGTCTTCCCCGGTTTATATCTTTCACAGTTTTAGTCACTTTTTTACAATCAGGCATCACAGGCATTATTGAAATGCCAGTAGTAGTCGAGTCCAGTACATTACATGGCTCATCTGTTTATGAAAATATTAACATCCCCAGTACGCGTTATCGAAATCCAGACTCTGAAACCGGCCCACGTTTATGGGTTAAAGAAATACGTTTGCAGGGTATTGGTGATTACCCCGAGTTAGGTATCTTTCGTAAAGACATTATCAAACATATTGAAGATCGTCGTCAGGCCATAATGCGCGAAGATAAACTTCGTGAACATGGTTATACCGATGAAGAAATTGCAGAAATTCTCAATTTATTAAATGAGCTTGATAGCACAAGAAAATTTGATCATGTAACGACTCCCGATTTACAGAAATTTATCTGGTTGGTGCGAGAACAGAAAGAGCGACGGGGTTTAAGCCTGGGTGAAATTGAAAATATCGCTTATGAAGTAGAAGAATATTATCGTGATCGGGGCATGGGTCTGGTTAAGGCGTTTGTTCCACGTCAGGCCATGCGAGATGGTGTGCTGGTTATCACCGTATTAAACGGTAAGCTGGGTATTGTTGAGGTGCTTGAAAATGAACTTTATAACGATGAGATAGTTCGCTCAGTGTTTCTGGATGTTATGTATAAACCGGTGAAGTTTGATTTTATAGAGGAGCGAATGTTTCTTTTAAATGATCTACCGGGTCTAGCTATTTCCGGTGCGTTTGAGTCAGGAGACCAGGTTGGTGATACGCGTTTAAATTTAAGTGTTATTACAGAAAATGAGTTTGATCATACTTTACGTTTAGATAATCACGGTGCAGATTCAACGGGTAAATTTCGCGCTTTTTATCAGTTCTACTGGAATAATCCTGCTCAAATTGCCGATCAACTATCACTGGCTTTGTTACAGTCATCCTCCCCTGATAATTCAACATATGGCCTGATTGGCTATCGAGCGCCGCTCTGGAATAAAAAACTGTTTGCGGGTTTCAGTGTTTCGAGTAATCAGTTTGCGATTGATCAGAGTACAAATACAGATTCTACGGTTAGCCAGATTGGTATTAATGGTGAAACACAGCAGGCGGAGCTGGTATTCGATTACTCTATTTTAAGATCACGTGAAACCAGTTGGTGGCTATATTTGATTTTTAACAGCACTAAAACAATTCTAGACAGTGATGAATTTGGTAACCTGGGCCTGGATGATAAAATAAATAATATACGTTTACGGGGACAATTTGATATTTTAGATGCTGAAAACAAGGTATTGCATTTAGGTTCATTTGCAGCAACCAGTGGGAGCTTTGATTTTGGACAGGTCGAAGGGCAAGGTAAAGAGTATTATAAATTTAATGCTGACTATAGCCGTTTGAGTTTTTTTACTATTCCCTGGGCGGACGTTATTACGCGTTTGATTTTAAAGACTGAATTACAGTATACGGATAAACCTTTGCCCGCAGCCGAGCAATCTGCATTAGCTGGCCCTACGGTTGTGCGAGCATTTCCAGTTAATCAGTTTTCAGGTGACAGCTCTTTATATCTGGGTTTAGAGTGGGTATTTAATTCTCCACAACTTTTAATGTTTGACTACTTTAGAGCAAGAAATATAGCGCAGAAAATGCAGCCCTTTTTCTTTTTAAACGTTTCACATGGTATTCAGTATGCTTTATTAGGTGATGAAGATCAGGATGCCTCACTGGCGGATGCTGGTCTCGGTATTCAATACGGCTATGGCCGCCATGTAAGTGGTAATTTACAGTTGGCTTTTCCGGTTGAAGACAAGTTTAGTGATGACAGTGTCACCGCCCCAGACGACTCATATAAGCTCGTTTTTGATTTTCAATACCGTTTTTAAAGCCTGTTACTTATTTATCAACTTTAGTGAATTAAATCTTCTCATCTAATAGTTCAAATATTGTATAATCACGGCTCTTATTTCTAGCTTTTATTGACTTTCTACCTATGTCTGAACTTCTTGAGCAAATGCAACGCCGTCGCACCTTTGCGATTGTTTCTCACCCTGATGCGGGTAAAACAACCTTAACTGAGAAATTACTGCTTTTCAGTGGTGCTATTCAGATGGCGGGTACCGTTAAAGGCCGTAAAGCGTCTCGTCATGCGACTTCTGACTGGATGGAGCTAGAAAAACAACGGGGTATTTCTGTTACCTCATCTGTCATGCAGTTCCCTTATAAGGACTGTATCGTCAATTTACTTGATACACCGGGTCATGCTGACTTCTCTGAAGATACCTACCGAACCTTAACCGCGGTTGATTCCGCATTAATGGTTATTGATGCAGCTAAAGGTGTTGAGGAACGAACTATCAAATTGATGGATGTATGTCGATTACGAGATACGCCAATAATTACATTTGTTAATAAAATGGATCGTGAGGCTCGGGATCCAATTGATTTGTTAGATGATGTGGAAAATATTCTGGATATCCAGTGTGCTCCTATGACCTGGCCTATTGGTATGGGTAAGAGTTTTAAAGGGGTGTTTCATTTATATAATAATTGTGTTCATCTGTTTAGTGCGACTCACGGAGGCAAGATTCTTGAAGGTGAAGTCATTCAAGGTTTAGATAACCCTGAATTAGATGAAAAACTAGGGTCAATGGTGGCTACTGAGCTTAGAGATGAGATTGAGCTCGTTAAGGGCGCAAGTCATGAATTTGATTTAGAGGCTTATCGTGAGGGTAAATTAACACCTGTATTTTTTGGATCGGCGATTAATAATTTTGGTATCAGAGAATTACTTGATTCACTTGATGAATTTGCGCCTAAGCCCAAAAGTCGTGATGCGGGTGTGAGGGTTGTTGAGTCGAATGAAGAAAAATTCACCGGTTTCGTATTTAAAATTCAGGCGAATATGGACCCTCAACACCGTGACCGTGTCGCCTTTATGCGTGTATGTTCAGGGAAGTTTGAAAAAGGCATGAAGGTTAAACATGTGCGAATTAAGAAAGATATAAAACTTAATGATGCAATGACGTTTATGGCAGCGGATCGTGGGCATACAGACGAGGCCTATGCAGGTGATATTATTGGTATACATAATCATGGCACGATACGTATAGGTGATACCTTTACAAAAGGCGAAGACTTGCAATTTGCAGGTATACCAAACTTTGCCCCGGAATTATTTCGTCGTGCCCAGCTTAGAGATCCATTGAAAATGAAGGCCCTGCAAAAAGGCTTAATACAACTTTGTGAGGAAGGGGCTACACAGTTATATAGACCTTTAAATAACAACGATCTCATTCTGGGTGCGGTAGGTGTACTACAGTTTGATGTAGTAGCGCATCGATTACAGTATGAATACAATGTTGATTGTACATTTGAACAAGTGAATGTTACTACAGCACGATGGGTTGTTTGTGAAGATGAAAAAGCACTGGCTAAATTTAAAGATAAAACGACTTCTAATCTGGCATTAGATCATGCTGGAGATTTAGTTTATATCGCGCCGACACGTGTGAATCTGGATATGACTCAAGAGAGGCATCCTGAAATTCAATTCTTATCTACACGTGAACATGGGGTTTATGAAGTTTAGTTTTTTAAATTTAAAGACTATTATGTGATTTCTATGAGAACCATATATATCACTTATTAGTCGATTATAATGAAAAGACTTTATTACGGTTGACGCTATTGATTCAATGGAGCATAAACAAACTGGTCAGGCATGCTTTGACTAATATAAATTTTTAAACCCATTTCCGGGTAGCTCCAAAGCTGCAAATCATCATTAATCTGTTTCTCTTCAGCAGCGCGCCCAAAATTCTGGCGTATGCTCTCCTGGTCATAATCGAGCGAAGGTATATACGTAATGCTTGAAACAGGTTTGTTCAAATGTTCCATCTCAATATTTTGACTAACAGAATAAAACTCTACATCTTTGTTCGACACTTCAGTGGTCTTATTATCTGGGTTTGAACTGTTTAGAGACAGGTAAATTTTTTGTAAATCATTGGAGTCAATCTTATAAATAAGTTTAATTTTAGCGATTAACCCACCAATGATGAGCTCGTCATAAAAGGCAGTAAGTTTATATGTTTGATGTCCGTTCTTATCGGTTGTTACCTGTAAACGGGTTTGTGCAAAACTGGCGAAAATTTGATTGGCATCCTGAATGCTTGTTTTATCTAAAGTGAGACCAAATACCCTCAATGAGCCATTATCTAGCTGATCAACCTCCCACGGCATGGTATCAAGCTGTGCTGTAGGCTCGTGTTGACCAATTACAGCAATCATCATTGCAGTACCAATCATCAGGATAATAAGGAAAGTTCGGTTCATTTTTCAGTATTTTTGTTAGAAAGTCTATTTATATACTATATTTACTAGTTATACAAAAATATAGCATAAACAAATATTGAGGTGAGCACTTTTTGCTGTTAAGAGTGCAGATAATAAGACAATATACACATATAATGAAAAGTAGATTTAAGTAGTAATATTAAGTTTGTCACATTAATTAAATGATCAATATACAGAAGTTAAACAACTAAATAGATACACTAAGAGACAAAGAAAGCTCGATAAATGATATTGCTCAAAACTTGAGTCCATTAACCAATATAGCAAAATAAAAGATATATAATTTTTTATATCGGGAAGATAATTTAATAAATGTATAAGAATAAATCAATTATTGGCTGGGCTTTATATGACTGGGCCAATTCAATATTTGCTACTGTTATTATTGCTGGTTTTTTTCCAGTCGTATTTAAATCTTTCTGGGCGTCAGAGCTGACAGATTCACAAAGCACATTCTGGTTGGGTGCTGGAAATGCTGCTGCGAGTTTAATAGTTGTATTTATAGCGCCTTTTATAGGAATTATAGGTGATAAGTTTAGAATCAGAAAACAACTATTGCTTCTTTTTATGTTGATAGGCGTGATATCAACAGCATTGTTTTATATAGCTGAAATGGGAGATTGGGTTTTAGTATTAGCACTTTATGGTATAGCCACAGTAGGCTTTATGTCAGCTAATGTTTTTTATGATTCATTGTTAGTGTCTATTTGTAGTGAGCATCAAATTGATAAAGTATCAGGTTTAGGTTATGGCTTAGGCTATCTTGGGGGAGGCCTATCATTAGCGCTATGCGTATTGTTTAGTCAACAACCAGAACTGTTGGGGTTAGATATTGCAATTGATGCAGTGTTAATCTGTTTTATACTGGTTGCGATATGGTGGTTCGTTTTTTCAATGCCCCTAATGTTCTGGACAGAAGATAAATATGCTAAAAATGAAATTAATAATGAAAGTATTTTAAAACAAACAGTAAACTTGTTTAAGAAAGTATTCAGTAATAAACAAACGAGATTGTTTTTAATTGCCTACTGGATTTATATTGATGGAGTAGATACGATTATTCGAATGGCAGTTG
>Ga0316206_1002982_pt1 | contig 10181 bp, 11 predicted proteins | sample 6monthpyrite_MG_FD_204942 | JGI IMG/M metagenome (GOLD analysis project Ga0316206, IMG submission 204942) | Microbial mat bacterial communities from mineral coupon in-situ incubated in ocean water Damariscotta River, Maine, United States -... | ecosystem: Environmental > Aquatic > Marine >...
GATCTGAACGGTGCTTTTGCGGGCGAGCCCGTCAATGGCTCCGCTGTCGACGTGATTTTGGAACAGACGAAGGTTCCTGCGCAATTGGGTGGTGGCATCCGCGACATGGCAACAATTGAACGCTGGTTAAATAAGGGCCTTGCCCGCGTGATCCTTGGCACCGTTGCCGTTGAGAACCCCGACCTTGTCCGCCAAGCCGCGCGTGCCTTCCCCGGTCACGTAGCAATCGGACTGGATGCCCGCAATGGCATGGTTGCAACCCGCGGCTGGGCCGAAGAAACCGACATCGAAGTCACCGACTTGGCCCGTCGGTTTGAGGACGTCGGGGTAGCCGCCCTGATCTACACAGACATCAACCGCGACGGCGCCATGCAAGGCCCGAATGTGGACGCGACAGCGGCGCTGGCGCGTGCCGTATCAATCCCAGTGATCGCCTCTGGTGGCGTGTCTTCATTGGACGATTTGCGTGCCCTCAAGGCAACGGGCGCACCACTGAACGGCGCAATCTCCGGCCGCGCGCTGTATGACGGTGCCATCGACCTGAAAGAGGCTTTGGATTTACTAAAGGCCTAAACGTCTACTTCGCAGCAGCCCCTGTCAACTTCCCCAAAGCACCTTGCATCGTTTTCACAAACGGGGCGTCCGCCGGGATATTCAGATCAGCAAACATGTCCGCCGGATCTTCATAGACCAACACAGAGCCGCCATCAACCTCGTGCACAGCGACCTTCAATGGCAGATAAAGCGACGCCGCGATATCAGCGTTCATTGCAGGTGTTCCAAGCTTGGGGTTACCGAAGATGAGCACCTGCGCCGCGGGCATTTGCAAATCAACGCTCGCCGCGCCCGCTTGGTGATCAACTCGCGCAAAAACGGTGGCACCTGCATTGCCAACGGCAGCCTCTAAGGCATCCATGGTCTCAGCCACAGGCTTGCTGGATTTTACGGAAATCAGTTCGGCAGATGCAGGCATGGCAACACTCACAATTAGGGCTGCGATCAAAATAATCTGGCGCATGGTGGTCTCCTTTTCAAATAATGCCGATGACCTCACAACGCCTTAGGTCAAAACGCCAATCACATAGCTGGCATCGACGAGAGATTGCCGTTAAACCAACCTCGCAAGCCGGAGCGACCCTTATGCTGAAAACCCGCATCATTCCCTGCCTCGACGTCAAAGACGGTCGTGTGGTCAAGGGCGTCAACTTCGTAGACCTGATCGACGCGGGCGACCCTGTCGAAGCCGCTAAGGCCTATGACGCTGCGGGTGCAGACGAACTATGCTTTCTCGACATCAACGCAACCCATGAAAACCGTGGAACCATGTTCGACGTGGTCACCCGCACTGCGGAGGCTTGCTATATACCGTTGACTGTGGGCGGTGGTGTGCGCACCCATGAGGACGTGCGCAAATTGCTATTGGCGGGCGCTGACAAGGTAAGTTTCAACTCCGCCGCAGTCGCCAACCCCGATGTCGTGACCGCGGCTGCAGACCGGTTTGGATCGCAGTGTATCGTGGTCGCCATCGACGCCAAAACAGTGTCACCGGGAAAATGGGAAATTTTCACCCACGGGGGCCGCAAGCCCACTGGAATTGATGCTGTCGAATTCGCCAAAACCGTGGTGGCCAAGGGCGCAGGGGAAATTCTGCTGACTTCCATGGATCGCGACGGCACCCGCGCAGGGTTCAACCTGCCGCTGACCCGCGCGATTGCTGACGCTGTGTCGGTCCCTGTGATCGCCTCCGGCGGCGTAGGCACGCTGGATCACCTTATTGAAGGGGTCACCGAGGGCCACGCGGACGCGGTGCTGGCGGCGTCGATCTTTCACTTCGGGGATTTCACCATTGCCGAGGCAAAGGCCCACATGGCCAAAGCTGGGCTAAACATGAGGCTGGGCGCATGACGCTGGACGAGTTGGAAACCATCATCGCATCGCGTAAAGGAGCTGACCCTGACAGCTCATGGACGGCCAAACTGCTTGCCAAAGGGCCCGAGAAATGCGCCGAGAAATTTGGCGAGGAAGCCGTCGAGGCAATTATCGCCGCCGTCAAAAACGACCCTGATAACCTCACTTCAGAGGCCGCCGACGTGCTTTATCATTTGCTGGTGGTGCTGGCTTCACGCGACGTGCCTTTGGCGGACGTCATGGCGGTTCTGGATGCCCGAGCCGGCCAATCCGGCATTGCAGAAAAGGCGTCTCGCGGCTAAAGCGCTACCGCAACCAAAGCTTGGCGCGTTTGATTTGGTTTCGCATGGCCTGCTCACGGCGCGGCAGGTTATCGCGGTCAAACATCTCGCGCACTTTGTGGCCTTTTTTCTGGTAGACCATGCGTCGGATCGGCTCGTATTGCTTGAGCACCTTCTTAAGTTTATTCGGCGCGATCACCTCTTCCAGAACTTGCACTACGTCGTCGCTCTCGCGCGCATAAAGGAGCGGCAAGACGCGGTAATGGCAGGTCACCTCGTGATCCAGCATATCCGACACTTCAGGCACACGACCCCCACCAAAGGAATGGATGGTCAGAGGCAATGCAACCTGATCCAGCCATGGCTTCATCTCTTGGCACACTAGCTCCTCAGGTGGTTCGTCGCGGATCAGGCGCGCGTATTCCAAGAAGCGGTCGCCGAACTCTTTAGGGCAGCGGAAATAGAAGAAGCCCGCGTTGAAGTAGAGATAGCGGCGCCAGTATTCGTCTGGGTAACTGGTGTCGATCGAGCTCTCAAAATCGAGGCCGAACTTGTCATAGAGTGCGCCCCAGATCTGGTTATAGCCCGGCCCGTATAGCTCCAGCTGTGGCCAAGTGTTTTCCCGTTTCATCGACGCCGTCGGGCGGTCGAAATCGAAGGGAACCTTGCATAGGTCGCCGGTGATCAGAGTATCGGTATCAAGAAACAGGAACGGCTCGCCTTCGGGCAAAACCTGCAACGCTTCGATCTTGTTTCCATAGGGATAGCCGCAGCCGAAAACTTGGTTCTCAAATGGCACGATTTCCGCACCAAGCGCTGCAAGCGCCTCGCGCACGTCATTGTTTGCCATACGCGGATCGATATCCCAGCGATGGTTTTTCTGAGGCTCGGCGACGATCACGCGGCCTTTGAAGTCAGGATTCGTATGACGCAGTGAGGCGACCAGCATCAGGGCCTCGAATTGCAGCCGACCACCCTGACCCACCATCAAGATGTTGAAGCTCTGCGCTTTCGCCTTGTTGGCCGGTTTTGCCTTCTTCGGTTTGGCTGCTGCCGTCTTGGATTTGGTCTTGCTGCTCTTCGCCATGTTGCCACTTCTTTTTGCTTGCGCGTAGCATAGCCCCAAAGCCCACTTGCCGGAAGCCACGAGGGCCGCACATAGCGAAAAGTTTGCGTCAATCGCACAACTTGCGCGATACTGATCGAAAGCCCACAACTCGGAGCCCTAGAATGCGCGCCCTCCTGTTAGCCCTGTCTTTCCTTTTGCCGCTTCCCTCCACCGCGCAGGATTTCACCACATCGGCTGGCGTGAAGCCAATTCTGGAACTGATCCGTCCGCAATGGATCGCTATCCGCCCCTATAATGGCCAAGACCTGCTCTATATGACGACCTTACTGAGTTATCGCTGCGGGATCGAGCAAATCCGGTTTTCCTACAATGGAGGCGAATTGCAGGTCTGGGAGGGAGAGCCGTGTTATTGGGACGAGGCGGCGCCCATGGCGCTGAAGGCTGAATCACACCTCCCCTATGCGGTTGCACCACTCGACAGTTTGCAGACTGTAACCATCAACTTGTTGTTCGACGACGGCACGACGATGGAGCAAAGCTATCTGCGCAAGGACGTACAAATCAACTGACTGAGAGGCCCGCGCCACTACTGTTCAGCGGTTCACCAATGCGCTTGCAGCCTTCGCCTTCATCACTTCGATGTAGCGATCCTGAGGCCAGCCGCAGTCTTTTCTAAGCATCTCCCAGTTGCGGACGGACAGAAGCGTCCAGAGGAAATCTGTGGCCTCCGACTCAGACACATCGCTGGTTAGGTTACCGTCTTGTTTGAGGGCAGCCACCGCAGCGGCACAGCCGTGGCGGACGGCCTGCATGCGATCATTCCATGCCAACATCGCTTCCTCGTCGCTGTCTTTGATGGCCAGAAGTGCCTTGGAAACCCCATAGACGGTCGGAATGTAATTCCCCCAAACCTCGACCCAAGCTGCCAACCTTTCTATCCCCGACTTGGCAGTTCTACTGTCCGCGAGCTTGTGTTCAATATCATGAACTTCGTCGAGGTAACGCGTTGTTGCGACAAGTAATTCTGCCCTGTTTGGATAATGCAGATAGAGCGCCTGCCTGCTGATCTTCGCGGCCCTGGCGATGTCGGACATCCGCACGGCGCTGCCGCCTCCAGCTTCCAAAAGGTTCAGGGTGGATTGAAGGATGCGATCACGGGTTGGATTCATTTTACTTGACATCATGTAAAGTTGCCCGTTATTTCTGCACCTGTCAACTTGACACGGTGTCAAGTTATACATCCCACGCCTGAAAGGTGGCAAACATGAAAACGATCGTATTCGGTGCATCTGGCACTATTGGAAAACTAGCGGTGCAGCAGATGTTGAAGGACGGGCACGAAGTCACAGCCTTTGCTCGCAATCCGCAAAAACTCGCCATCAACGACCCAAATCTGACCTATGTGGCAGGAGACGCATTATCGGCAAGTTCAGTCGCCGATGCCGTCAAAGGACATAATGCCGTAGTCATCACACTAGGGTCCGGTATGTCACGCAAAAGCGTAATCCGCTCCCAAGGAACCTTGAACGTTATCCAAGCTATGCAGCAGCACGGCGTTGAGCGATTGATTTGTCAGTCTACGCTGGGTGCGCATGAAAGCTGGAGTAATCTAAATTTCTTTTGGAAGCGCATCATGTTCGGGGCCCTAATTCGGCCCGTCTTTTTGGACCACGAGCTGCAGGAGAACTTCGTACGCGCAAGTGGTCTTGAATGGACGATTGTCCGACCAGGTGCGTTCTCAGATGGCCCTGCAACCGGCGCCTTCAAGGAGGACATCAAGCCAAAAGACCGTGCTCTGACACTCAAAATCTCGCGCGCGGACATTGCGAAGTTCTTGTCGCGTCAGCTGTCTGACCTTCGCTACGCACATCGTGCCGTCGGCATATCGAACTGAGCATCACGAAAGGAATGAACTAATGATTATTCCATAATTTGTTTGGGCGCCGACTCTGCTGACCGTGATCGCCATCGTGCATGACATATTGGACCCGCCAAGCGTTTGCGGCCTCTAGATCAGTTTTCGAGTCTGACCATCACGGGCGGACGCATCAGCAGCGTCAGCCAAGATTTGCGCCTTCAACCCGTCTTCTCCGGTTGGCGTCACGTCGACACCACTTGCAAGGCAGTCAATAAAATGGGCCATCTCTGCTCTATAAGCCGCCGCATAGCGTTCTAAGAAAAACGGCTGCGTGGCGGCGCTGCAAAAGCCCGCACCTGTGGCCAGTTCAACCGAATTTTCCAACATATTTTCGGCACGCAACATCCCTGCTGATCCATGCACCTCAATACGTTGGTCATACCCGTAGGTCGCACGTCGTGAGTTGCTAATCTGGCACAGCTTTCCGGTGGCAGTTTTCAGCGTGACAACAGCCGTATCAAAATCACCCGCCACTCCAATTTCTGGATCAACCAAACAAGAACCGGCCGCGGTCAATTCGGCGGGCTCCTCGTTCAACAAAAAGCGGGCCATATCCAAATCATGGATCATCATGTCGCGAAAAATGCCGCCCGAGGTCTTGATGTATCCAATGGGTGGCGGTGCAGGGTCGCGCGACAGAATCGTTACGATTTCAACATTCCCAATAACCTGATCAGCTATCTGCCTTTGAAGATGGGCAAAGCTGGGGTCAAAACGCCGATTGAAGGCAGTCATAAACGGAACGCCCGCTTTCTCAACAACCACGAGGCAATCGCGGATGCGGTCCACGGACAAGTCCACCGGCTTTTCGCAGAAAATCGCTTTGCCGTTCGCTGCCGCTTCGTGGATGAGATCATAATGCGTCGTCGTCGGCGTCCCGATCACCACAGCATCTATGCCCGGGTCACGCAAAATATCTTCGCTGCTCATCACCTTTGCGCCCAACTTACCGCCCAGCGCTTCAGCGGCTTCTGGCATGAAGTCGGATACCGCCACGGCACGCCCTGTCGTCAGGCCTTGCAATGTTGCGCCATGAACCTGACCGATGCGGCCACATCCCAAAATTCCGATATTCAGCATAAGCTTATCCTTTCAACGCACAGAGGACGCGGCGCGCCGCAATGACTGTTGGATCATGAGTATCCTTTAGGATTGAAACCCTATCAAAGCGCGTGGGGTCGGCGTTCACGGCTTCCCGCATCGCGTTGCCAAACGCCATACGCAGTTCTGTGCCGATGTTGAACTTGCATATGTTTGTCGTTTTCGCAAGGCGCGTGCGCTGATCGACCGGCACGCCTGATCCTCCATGGATCACCAATGGCACAGTGGTCATGGCCTGTATGGCGGCGATGCGGGCCTCGTCCAATCCACCTTCCTTGTTCTCTTGCAAATGCACGTTACCAACAGAAATTGCCATTGCATCAACACCCGTCTCCGAAGCGAATATCGCGGCTTCTTCGGGGTCGGTGCCTGCTGAATTCTCGCCACTTGCATATCCCACAAAACCGATCTCGCCTTCGCATGAAATTCCCGCAGCATGGGCCATATCCGCAATGCATTTGGTTTCTTTTATGTTTTCTTCCAACGGCTTGCGTGACCCGTCAAACATCAACGAGGTGAAGCCTGAATCGAGCGCCTCAACGCATTCGTCATAGGTATAGCCGTGATCCAGATGTGCCACGACAGGTACTGAGGATGCCTCGGCCAGATGCCGAAACATCTTGCCTAGAATTGGCAATGGCGTGTGCTCACGGCAACCGGGGCCAGCTTGCAGTATTACTGGGCAATTTTCGGCCTCGGCAGCCGCAACAAAGGCGCGCATGTCCTCCCATCCCAGGGTCACAAGCCCCCCCACAGCATAGCCGTTCTTCAAAGCAGGTTGCAGGACATCAGCTAGAGTAACCAAGGGCATGGCAGTATTCCTGAATATGCGCCGAAAGCAGCTTTCAGCTGTTGAGTTTAATCATGGGTGTAGCGAACAGGGTGCTATTTGAACTTCGCTATCATATCCTTGATACCGGGGATCGTCTCGATCTGATAAGCATGAGATGGCTGAAAGAACTGCACCAGAGAGCGTTGCGATAGCCCGCCAAGGATCGTGAAATAATACATCTGATAGCCCGGCAAAACGCAGCACGGGTGATAGCCGCTATCAAGGCAAATCGTCGAACCATCTACCAGATGATAGGCGTCCCCCGGCTTGCCATCCTCGCGCTGCAACATCTGGACGCCCGACCCATGGTTTGGCTTGAAGCGAAAGTTATAGGTCTCGTCATGGCGCGTCTCGATCGGCAGGCGGTCGGTGTCATGCTTGTGGGATGGAAAACCGGACCAGCCTCCCTCACCAACGGTATACAGTTCAGACACCAGTAGCCGACCAACTTTGTCATGCTGTTTCTGGCCAAGAATATGCTTGATCTTGCGGTGGGTTTTGGTGTCGTCCGAGCCATATTGGATCAGATCCAACTCGTCAGAGCGGACGGCGAAGGCATCCAGCACTTTGTCGTAACGCGCGCCTGCCACAAAAACCTCGGCCTCATCAGAAATGCAAACCATTTCGGCCTTCGCCGCCGTAGGAACATAGACACCTTCTGGCTCGCCGCCCCAAACGTCCTCTACGCGGCCGCCCAATCCCGCCGCCTTGAACCCTTCGACATTCACATCAATCGTACCCGTCGCTGGCACAATGCAGGTCTCGTAACCCGGCACAGCATATTCAAACGCCTGACCCTTCTTCAGCTTGACGATGTTGAAGTAGTTGAGCGGTACAGTTGCATCCTCGACATCAACGATTGGATTGTTCTGATTATCAAATGGGGCGATATGCATGGGCGTGCCTCTAACTTTCGGTTGGGCCGGGATGCTCGGCCAAGAAGGATTCAAGTGTTTGGGTATCTGCCATAGCGGGCGCACAGCCAGGGCGCGACACAGTGATCGACGCACAAGCCGAGCCGCGCAGAATGGATGTTTTCAAGTCGTGCCCGCCAGCCAGCGAGGTGACAAGCCCCGCCATAAAGCTGTCCCCTGCTCCGGTCGGTTTGAGCGCCTCTACGGGATAAATGCCAGTACGGATTTCTTCACCATTGGCAAATGTAATAGCCCCTTCTGGGCCCATTTTATAGACAACCATCGCCGCAGAGGTCTTCGACAGCTCGCGTGCTTTATCCAAGCCGTTCGCAACATCACCTGCCATAAAGCCGAACTCTTCATCGTTGCCGACGATCATGTCACATTGAGCCGCAGCGCGGCTCAACACGTCAGAGGCGACCTCGGCCGACGGCCACGAATAAGGCCGGTAATCCACGTCAAATATGATCGGTAGTCCCGCCTTTTTGGCCAAGGCAAAGGCGTGAATGGTTGCCGAACGCGACGGCTCCGCAGCAAAGACTGTGCCGGCTGTTATCAATGCGCCAAAACGGGAGTAATCAACCGCCTCGACGTCCGACATATCCATCTGAAAATCAGCGGCGCCATTGCGATAGATGACTGACTGGTGGCCTTCAATACGGCTTTCATAGACAGCCAGAGAATTGCGATACTCGCCCGCAACGGGGGTCACATAGGTCGCATCCACGCCGTACTGCACAAGTTGGTTGGTGCAATACCGGCCAATGCTGTCGTCTGAGACGCGTGTGACCAATGCCGCCTGCCCGCCCAGCTTGCAAATCCCTGCGGCAATATTCGCGGACGAACCGCCCAAGCCCGCATGAAATACAGTGGCGTCTTCTGTCGCGGTGCCGGGGGGATCCGCAAAGAAGTCCATACCGGCGCGACCGACAATGACGAAGTTGTTGGCTTTAATACCATCAATCAGAACGGACATTCAGACGCCCTTTCGTTGGCGGGGACGTGTCGATTCCCATTCTTTATGGGCTTGGGTCACTTTTTCGCTGCCCGAAATATGAGGCGTGCCGACCTCCCACCACGCATGACCCTCGGTGGTCCATCCTTCATAGGGGTCGACCTTCATAACGATAACATAGGTCTGATCGGATGCCTTGGCGCGCGCTAAGGCCTCTGGCAATTCTGCGGGGCTTTGCACCGTTTCAGCCATTGCTCCAAGCGCGCGGGCATGTGCCTCAAAGTCAACGCGCACTTGGTTGGTTGCCGTCGGCGTGTCCGCGATGAGGTTGTTAAAGCTCTCATTGCCCGTGTTGTTTTGCAGCTTGTTGATGACGGCAAAGCCACCATTGTCCAAAACCAACACGATCATCTTCTTCTGTGTCAGAACCGATGAATAAATATCTGAGTTCATCAACAAATAGGAGCCGTCGCCGGTAAACACGATGGTGTCTTTGTCAGGCTCGGCTTCGGACTGCGCAATACGCGCGCCCCACCCCCCGGCGATCTCATAGCCCATGCAAGAAAAGCCAAATTCCACATCCACAGTGCCAACATCCAGTGTGCGCCAATTTGCGGTCACCTCCGCTGGCAAACCACCCGCCGCCGCAACGATGCGATCACGCGGATCACATGCGGCGTTAACGGCCCCTATCGCTTGGGCGTAAGATGCGGGGCCATTGCCGATGCGGGTATTCTCGGCGACATAGGCGTCCCATTTGGTCCGCTCCGCCTGCGCCTTGGCAGTCCACGCCTCGGGGGTCGTGTAGTCGCCCATTGCAGCATCCAACGCATCGAGGCCAAGTTTGGCATCGCCCACAACCGTCGCTGACATATGTTTTGCCGCGTCGTGACGAGCTACGTTTAAGCCGATAATTTTCGCGTCTTTGTCGAATGCCGTCCAAGACCCGGTCGTGAAATCTTGCAATCGTGTCCCGACGGCGAGGATAACATCCGCTTCCTGTGCAATCGTGTTCGCCGAGTCTGATCCCGTGACACCAAGAGGGCCAATGTTCAGATCGTGGGTCGCCACCAAATTGGCCCGCCCCGCAATTGTTTCGACAACTGGAATGGAACACGCCTCGGCAAAGCGAGTTAGTTCCGCGACGGCGCCAGAGTACTGCACACCGCCTCCGGCGATAATCATCGGTCGTTGGGCGTCTTT
>Ga0316206_1002983_pt1 | contig 10176 bp, 8 predicted proteins | sample 6monthpyrite_MG_FD_204942 | JGI IMG/M metagenome (GOLD analysis project Ga0316206, IMG submission 204942) | Microbial mat bacterial communities from mineral coupon in-situ incubated in ocean water Damariscotta River, Maine, United States -... | ecosystem: Environmental > Aquatic > Marine >...
CGAAGGAATGGATCAGCGAGCATGAGGAGTTCGCGGGCATTATGGACGGGCTCAACATGCCTTGGTATCCGGTGGCGGGGAACCATGATGTGTATCCCAAGCCCGGGAGCGATGCGGGATATACAGATCTGTATCGGAAGTATTTCGGACCGTTGATCTACAGCTTTGATCACAAGTTCGCCCACTTCGTGGTGCTGTTTAGCGATGAAGCACTCGGATATCACAATCCGGCTATTGATCAGAATATGTCGCAGGCACAGATGGATTGGCTCAGGGATGATCTGTCCAAGACGGATGCGAAGCAGGTCTTCGTGTTTTTGCACCACCCGCGTTGGACCAAGGCGTACAACGGGTGCAACTGGGACGCGGTGCATTCGATCTTTTCCGCTGATGGGCGATCAACAACCGTGGTCGCAGGGCACATAAACGCGCTTCGGGATGATGGGATGCGGGACAATGTGCATTACTTGACCTTGGCAACCACCGGAGCGTGGCCCAAGCATGGCTTTGACTATGCGTCGCTCCATCACATCACCCAGTTTCAGGTGCGCGAGGATTCGGTGAAGATCGCTCATCTCCCGGTGGGGTCGATTCTGCCCGGCGATGCCTTCCCGGGGATCGAGTTCGATGAGATCAAGGAGTTGCAGAAGGGCGAATGGATCAAATCAGTCGCTGGGATCGGATCCGGTGGAAGCGATCTATATAAGTTCGAGATTTCGAATCCGACGACCAAAACGGTGAATTTCAAGATTGGAACTGTCTTGCCTCATGGTTGGAGTTGGTCGGTTGATCATGAATCCTTTGAACTTATGCCTGGTTTGACAAAGCGAGTGACACTGTCAGTTTCTCGTGGCGAGTTCCATGAAGGTTCTCTTACTGAGGCGGTGTTCAGGGCGTACTACCCCCATCAACATGGTGAAGTTCAGCCGATTTCAATCAAGCGCTCACTCTGGGGCACAGCTGACCCAGACTGACGGGGCTCGACAAAGGGAACGAGTTCTTCAGGGAGTTTCTTGAGCCCGCGGCGGCGTGCCTTCTCAATCGCATAGTGGAGCGAGTCGTGCATCCGTTCGTGGACGCGATCTGTCACATTGAGCCCGAGTTCGTGCATGGTGTCGATGGAAAACTTCCAGGCGTAATACTCTTCGAGGCAGCGGGGTTTGTAGGTACCGAACCCGATGGCGTGATGCCCGATCTCGTGGAGAAAGATCGCTGCGGACATCGGGCCTTTGGGCTTGGGGGATTCGAGGAGTTTGGAGACGGTGCCGTCGCGGTAGGTGACCTGCCAGGCGACGCCTGACATGGAGGATCGCCATTTGCGGACGCGGACGCCGTGCTTGGCGAGCATGTGTTTGGTGACCTGTTCGTATTTGAGGGCCATGCCGGTGGGGGCGGCTTTGGGCTTGGGCTTGGATTTGCGAACGATGGGTTTGGGCGCGGGTGGTTTGCGTCGTGAGCGTTTGGATCGGGTTGGCGTTGGGCGCAGGAGGTCCCAGAGGGTGAGTGCGTTCATGGCGAGGTCCGGAATGGAGAGCCGAGGAGTTGTTCGCCGGCGTTGATGGATCGCCCGTTGGCGAAGGCTTTCCAGTCCATCGCTCGTTTATTGGGCGGCTGGACTGTCAGGAGTTGGATGGCGTGGGCATCGCGACAGGATACCAAGCCGAGTGTGGCGTCGATAATGGTGCCGGGAGTTTCTTGGGATTGGATCTCGGCGAGTTTCGAGTGGTTGATCTTGATGGTTTCGTCCCGAAACCCGACGGTGACGCTCGGCCAGGGGTTGAGCCCGTTGATTCTGGCGTTGACGAGGCGGGCGGGTTGGTTGAAATCGACCACGCCGTCGGATTTGGACATTTTGGCGGCGATCGTCACTTGCGATGGGTCCTGGGTGAGGTATTGCTCGCGGTTGTTGAGCCGATCGTCGAGTACTTTGGCGACGAGGTCCGGGCCGTCGTGGGCGAGGGCATCGTGGAGCATGGCCGCCGTCATATCGGGTTCGATGGTGCGTGTGGATTGGGACAAGATTGCCCCGGCATCCATGTGTTTGTCGATGGTGATGATGGAGTTGCCGGTGGTGGTGTCGCCAGCGACGATGGCGGAGTTGATTGGCGATGCGCCGCGCCAGCGTGGGAGCAGACTCGCATGGAGGTTGATAGCGAATCGGTCGGCGAGGAGTTTGGAGCCGAGGTATTGGCCATAGGCGATGACGATCCATGCGTCTGCGTCCCAGTTTCGGATGAGATCACGGGGTTCGTCGGTGTTGATTTTTTCGGGTTTGATCATCGGCACATCGGGGAGATACTCACCGGCCCATTGTCCGATGGGTGTCGCGGTGAGCTGAGAACCCCGCCCGGCTTTGCGTTCGGGCTGGGTGACGATGCCGGTGATGATGTGGTCGCGGGCGAGTTGTTCGAGTGTGGGGACCCCGAAGGCACCGGAGCCGAGGAAGACGATGTTCATGGGGGCTCCTTGGGGGTGGGGTTCAGAGAAGAGAAGAATCGGGCTGGAAGCCCGTTCTACCAGAGGGGGATCATCGTTTGGCGGCTTTTTCCATGGACTTGATTCGAGTACGGTTCTTGAGTCTCGACATCTGGGTCATTTTATCGATGATGAGGATGCCGTCGAGGTGGTCGATCTCGTGCTGCCAGCATCTGGCGAGGAGCCCGGTTGCATTGAGGGTGACTTCGTTGCCGTCGAGATCGGTTGCTTGCATGGTGACGATGGATGGGCGGTTGACCTCGCCGGTGATGCCGGGGAGTGAGAGGCATCCCTCGTCGTAGGGCTCGAGATCGCCGGCGAACTCGGTGATGATCGGGTTGAGAAAGACCATCGGCGAATCGCATGAGATTGGGAGCTGGGAGGGATTATCGTCTGGTTCATTGTCTTGATCGCGGTCGGGATCCGGGGGGACATGGGCGACGAAGAGTCGCCAGGAGAGTCCGACCTGCGGGGCTGCGAGCCCGATGCCTTGGGCCCCTTGCATCAGCTCGATCATCCGTATGGCAACCTCTCGGACCTGTGCGTCGGGCTTGACCGGATCGGCCTTGGTTTTGAGCACTTCGGTGGGATAGAGCTCGATGCGGAGTTTGGCGGTGTCGATTGTCATCGGGGAATGATATATCCCCGGAACCATCTTGTGTGGATCGGGGCCGCCTTGGGACAATCAAACCGCATACACTTGTGGACGGATCGAAGAGCACGAGGAGCGTTGACTGTGGCATTCTTTGGAAAAAAAGGCAATAATAAAGACGATGACAGCGGAGACTCCGGAGCGCCGATCCCTACATCATTCTCGCCTAAGAACGCCAAGGCATTCTTCGATCATGCCAAGACCGCTCATGAATCGGGCAACTACGAATACGCAATGATCAACTGGCTCAAGGGGCTGGGTAAAGATCCGACCTCGATGTTTGGGCTCAACGCGTTCCTCAAATCTTCCGAGGTCTTTGCGCTTGAGAATCCGAAGAAGAAAAGCAAGGATACCAAGAGTGCCATCTCGGAGATCAAGGGTGATGTCGGCAAGTATGTCAACGCCCTGCTCGACTTTGGGCTCAAGCGGCTCGATTGCTCAAACGCGATTAAGGTCAGTTCAGCGGCGGCCAAGATCAACCTCAAAGAACCGGTCCTCATGCTCGGCGAGCACGCCCTCAAGCTCGTGCTCAATGACCCCAAGCCCAAGAAGGATATGTTCGTCAAGCTCCTCGATGCGTTCGAGGCGGTCGAGGCGTACGATCTCGCCGCTGTGGCCGGCGAGCAGGCGTGTCGGCTCGATCAGTCCGATGGCGAGCTCCAAGCCCGGCTCCGCAATATGCTCGCCAAGAGCACGATGACTTCGGGCGGGTACGACAACGACAACGAGGGCGGATTCCGCAAGAATATCCGCGACGCCGACAAGCAGCTCGAACTCGAGCAGCACGATTCGCTCGCCAAGACCGATTCCACGAAGGATCAGATTGTCATTCGCTGTGCTGAAGAGCACGCCGCACGCCCAGATGATTTGCCCACGCTCGAGAAGTACGCCAAGGCACTGCTCTCGCGTGCCAAAGGGAGCGACGAACTCAAGGCGCTCACACTCTTCTCGATGGCATATAAGGAATCGGGGGCATTCCGGTTCCGTCAAGAGGCGGGCGAGATCCAGATCATGCGTGCCAAGCGGACGCTCGCCAAGATTGAAGCGATGGTCAAGGCCGACCCGAGCAACGAGGAAGCCGCCTTGAAGCTTGCCAAGGCGAGGACCCAGTTCGATAAGCTCCAGCTCGATGAACTCACGCTCCAGGTCGAGAACTATCCAACCGATCTGGGGCTCAAATATCGGCTCGGCAAGATCCTCTTCGATCGCGGTGCCTATCAAGAGGCGATCGAGCAGTTTCAGCTTGCCCAGAACGACCCAAAGATCCGACGCCATGTGCTCAATCTGATGGGACAGGCATTCCTTAATCTCGGCGGATGGGAAGACGCGGCCATCACCACCTTCGAGCAGGCATTCGACGGGATCACCGACGAGTCCTCCGAGCTGGGCATGGATATCCGCTACGGGCTTATGGAAGCGCTCCAGGCCAAGGCCAAGAAAGATGCCGATATCGAGTCGGCCGAGCGGGCCGACAAGCTCGCTGCCGGATTGGCGATCCAGCAGTTTAACTACCGTGATGTCCGCGAGCGGCGCGATCAGATCAAAGCGCTAATCGACGAGATCAAGGTTTGATCGTGCGATGAGCGTCGTAGCCATCATCCCGGCGAGGGTGTCTTCGACCCGCCTGCCCCGCAAGGTGCTCCTGTGCGCCACCGGAAAACCCACGATCGCCCATGTTGTCGAGACGGTCATGCGATCGGATCGGCTCGATCGTGTGGTGGTCGCGGGCGACCATCAAGACATTGTCGATGCGCTCGATAGGCATGATGTCGAGGTGGTCCTGACTGATCCGGATCATCCCAATGGCACATCTCGGCTCTGTCAGGCATCAAAGCTTCTTGGGCTTTGTGACGACGACATTGTCGTGAATGTCCAGGGCGACGAGCCCGAGATGGACCCGGGACTGATCGATGCTGCTGTCGATGCGTTTGTGCGTTCCGGAGAAGAGATGGGCACGCTCGCATCGCCCATGCAGCCCGGTGACGATCCCGATGACCCGAACCTTGTCAAGGTGGTGACCAGGGTTGGCCAAGACGGGATCCATCGGGCGATCTATTTCTCCCGATCCTTGATTCCGTATGCTCGTGATGGTGTCAATGGCGATTCACTCAAGCACGCTGGACTCTATGTCTATCGGCGGGCGTTCCTTGACCGCTTTGTGGGTTGGCCGATCTCACGACTGGAGTCGGTCGAGCAGCTCGAGCAACTCCGCGCGATCGAAGCCGGGGTGGGTATCTCGGTGGCGATCCATCCATTTGTCCACAAAGGCATCGACACCATGGACGACTACCGGGCGTTTGTTGAGCGTCAGGCAAGATAAATTTACCCGAATTGCATCAGATCTTGCAACCCGCTTGCACGGAGACCCGCGAGCTTGGTACGATCTGCTATGCCCCAACAAAGCGACGCCTCAGAAGGACAGGACCCCTTGCAGAAAACCACATCTGGCTCGGGGGGCGCTGTCGGCACTGACCTGCTCGCCGAGGCGGGTGATCGGTCGATGACCAACTCGGAGTACTACTCTCCGATCCCGGACGGGTACAAGAAGGGCAACCACAAATATGTCGTGATCCTCGGCACCGTGATGTCGGGCTTGGGCAAGGGGATTTTTAGCTCTTCGATGGCCAAGGTGCTCAAGGACAAAGGCTTACGCGTCGCGCCGATCAAGTGCGAAGGGTACCTCAATATCGACTCGGGCACGCTCAACCCGTATCGCCACGGCGAGGTCTTTGTCCTCGACGACGGCACCGAGTGTGATATGGATCTGGGCACCTATGAACGGATGCTCAACCAGAACCTGACCCGTCGGAACTTCGTGACCTCGGGGCAGATCTATTCGGAGATCCTCGACCGAGAACGCCAGGGGGTCTATCTCGGGCGCGATGTCCAGATGATCCCGCATGTGACGGGCGAGGTGAAGCGGAAGCTCCGCGAGTTGGCGCTGCGAGGTGACGGCACAGGGCCGGCGGATATTGTCTTCGTCGAAATCGGCGGCACCGTGGGCGACTATGAAAACGGGTTCTATATCGAGGCGCTGCGCGAACTCGCCTTCGAGGAGGGGCCGGGGAGTGTGTGCTTTGTGGCGTTGACCTATGTCATCGAGCCCAAGGCGCTCGGCGAGCAGAAATCCAAGGCTGCTCAGTTGGGGATCAAACGCCTGATGGAATCGGGCATCCAGCCCCACCTCATCGCGTGCAGGGCGCATAATCCCGCCGAACCCAAGGTGATGGAGAAGATCGCGATGTTCTCCAATGTCCCGATGAACCGGGTCTTCTCGATGCACGATCGCAAGAGCATCTACACGATCCCCGATGAGATGCGCAATGAGGGGCTCGATCGGGAGATCCTCTCGATCCTCGATCTTCACAACCGCGTTGACACCCGCCAGGAGGACACGGCGCGAAGGCAGTGGTCCTCGTTTGTTGATGGGCTCATCGCGGAGAAGAAACATTCGGTTAGGGTTGCGATCACGGGCAAGTACGCTGATCTGATGGATGCCTACGCCTCGATCCAGAAATCGATCGAGCACTGCGCCGCCCACTTCCGATGCGATGTTGAGCAGGTCTGGCTCGATACGACCGATATCAACGACGCCAATGTCCAGTCGCGTCTCGGTAAGATCGACGGCGTGATCGTGCCCGGTGGGTTCGGATCGCGCGGGGTCGAGGGCAAAATCTCGACCGTCAAGTTCTGTAGAGAGTCCGGCACGCCCTATCTGGGGATCTGCCTCGGATTCCAGGTCGCAGTCATCGAGTTTGCTCGCAATGTACTCGGGATCAAGGACGCGTATTCGAGCGAGTTCGACCCCATGTGCGGGTCGCCGCTGATTTCGGAACTCCCGGACCAGAAGAAGATCGAAGGGCTTGGCGGGACAATGCGCCTTGGCGCCCAAGATGTCCAGATCACGCCGGACACGCTCGCGGCCTTCCTCGCGGGTGGGAAAAAATCAATCCACGAACGCTTCCGCCACCGCTACGAGGTCGATCCGCTCTTTATCGAACGGCTCGAAGCGGGCGGGCTGATCTTCTCTGGGCGTCACCCTGAGCAACCCATCATGCAGATCCTCGAGCTTGCTTCGGACGCCGAGGGAGAGGACGCTTCGAAGCAAGATCCTCGGATCACGCATCCCTACTTCATCGGTGCCCAGTTCCATCCGGAGCTGACTTCGCGTCCGCTGACACCCCAGCCGATGTTCATGGGGCTTGTCGCTGCGGCGCTGGCGCACAAATATCAGATCGAGAAAGCCGCGTGGCAGGATCTCTATTCGACCAACGCTGCGTTGCGGACATGGCTCTTTGCCCGCAAGAACGGTTCGCCTCAGTCGGCCAGCTGAGCGGCCACATCCCGCAAGATCAACGCGCTGAGGATATCGGGTGAGCCAAAGCTCACGCAGGTATTGTGGATCAGTGTCTGCGCATGAAGGTGGGCGAGCACCCCGGCTTCGGTCCCGTTTTGTGCCTGCGAGAGCTCGATAAACACCTGTGTCGCCCACGGGCGGTTGATCGCGTTGTCGGGCTGGAGTTCGCGGGTGTGCCAGGCTGCCGCATTGAAGCATCGAGCGATCAGGGTTTGAGATTGAGTATGGTTCGCGATGATCCAGAGCGCATGGAGCGCACAGAGCTCGACCATGGTGCGATATTCGATTGCCAACGCGTCTGAGTCATTGACCAGCCCATCGTTGGGGGCGATCAGGCTGCGGACCAACTCCGGATCGGACTCGCCGGACTGGACCATCCACCAGAGGTGTTCGTCGAGCCCGGCATGAGATGATGGTTTGTCAAGCTGAATCCCGAATAGGTATCCCAAGAATGGGCGATCGGTCACACGGAGATTCCCGTATTCGTCGGAAAAAGAATCAATGTATGCCGATTTTGTCTCTGAGCTTGCATCGAAGGGGGCATTGAGCAGCGGGGTCTGGATCAGGGCGTCGATGTGCGCAGCCCATTGGGTATTGGTCGGGAGGGTCGGCAGATTTGTATGATTTGTATCCATGCCGGATCGTAGTCGCCCGGTGATGGTCTACACTCGATTTCGAGATCGAAAGAGGACCCGATGCGCGTGCTTGAACACCCCGATCCAGAGATCACCGCCCGGTGCGTGCTTGTGCCCACGATGGGGGCGCTCCACGGCGGGCACGGCTCACTTATCACAGCTGCTGTCGGCAGAGCCCATATCGAGGGCGTCCCGAGTGCGGTGTCGATCTTTGTGAACCCGAAACAGTTCAATGAGCAGAGTGATTTCGACCGGTATCCGGATCGGCTCGACGATGATCTGGCGATGTGCGCATCGCATGGCGTCGATATTGTGTTTAATCCACCCGTCGATGTGGTCTATCCCCCGGACGAGGATGTCAGCACAGGCGTGGTCATCCCCGAGATTGCTTCGGAGCCCGGGCTCGAAGATCATTACCGTCCGGGGCACTTTGCCGGGGTGTGCCAGGTGGTCTCACGATTATTTGATCTCTGTGAGGTCTCGGCGGCGGTCTTTGGTGAAAAAGACTGGCAGCAGCTCCAATGTATCCGCAATATGCTCAAACTCCAATCGAGGTCGATTGAGATTATCCCCGCCGAGACAGTGCGGGAAGAGTCTGGATTGGCGATGAGTTCGCGGAATCTGAATCTCTCGCCTGACGCCCGTCAGCAGGCGGTTGCGATCAGCAAGGCGCTCTTTGCCAGTTCGAGCATGCCCACACCGGAGCAAGGGGAATCGCTGATAGGTGAGATGCTCCGATCAGCGGGGATCGAGCCGGAGTATGCGGTGATCCGACCATCTTCGAGCCTGATGCCTTTGGCCGATCCATCCATGCCGACCCACGAGCCCTGCCGGGCGTTGTTCGCGGGCAAGGTGGGGGGCGTTCGGCTCATCGACAACGCCCCGTGGACCCCGATTGCGTATGCTTAGGGTGATCTACACCCGAATTATTCGAGGAATCCGATGACCGACCAAGCCACCATCAAGCAATCTCCGCTCTATAAGTATCACGAAGAGTACCACGCGCAGATGGTCGAGTATGCCGGGTGGGAGATGCCCATCAAGTACGATACTTCGATCAAGGACGAGCACATCCACACCCGGACCAGCGGGAGCTTGTTCGATGTGTCGCACATGGGGCGGCTGTCAATCAAGGGGAAAGACTCGGCTCGGTTTCTTGAACATGTCTGCTCACGCAAGATCGGGTCGATGGTCGAGGGGCAATGCCGATACTCGCTGATCTGCAATGAGCACGGCGGGGTCCACGACGATGTCATTGTCAACCGTCTGGGTGACAACGAGTTCCTTGTCGTGGTCAACGCCGGGAATCGCGAGAAGATCGTAGGGCATTTTGAGCGTGTCATCGCGAAGCGCAGTTTCGATGTCAAGATGGAGGACCGAACTGAGAAGACCGCGATGATCGCGATGCAGGGCCCAAAGGTCATGGAGCTCATCGGGAAGGTCTCATCAGAGATCCTCCAGCTCAAACGGTACCGGTTCTTGGTCAAGAATATGATGATTATGAAGATCATGATCGCCCGGACGGGGTACACGGGCGAAGATGGCGTGGAGGTGATCCTGCCCGCTTCGGCGATCGGGATGGCGATGAAGATGATGATGAAGGAGATGAACTCCGAATCGGATCACGAGACCATCAAGCCGTGTGGGTTGGGGGCGCGCGACACGCTTCGGCTCGAAGCGGGGATGCCGTTGTATGGGCATGAGTTGGGCGAGGATCTCTGTGCGCTCTCATGCGGGGTGGACTTTGTGATCGCGCTCGATAAATCAATCGAAGATCAGGGCGAGACCTTCATCGGGCAAGAAGCATTGATCGCGATCCGCGACAACGGCGGCCCAGATACTGTGCTCGTCGGGCTCGATATCGACTCCAAACGCACGGCTCGCCAGGGGATGGCGATCTTGTCTGATGGTCAGCCTGTGGGGGCGGTGAGTTCGGGTTGTCTGAGCCCGACGCTCGAAAAATCCATCGCGATGGGATTCGTTCCCAGTGCCAAAGCTGAGGTCGGTACGAAGTTTGCCATCGATGCCGGTCGGGCACAACTCGACGCGACGGTGGT
>Ga0316206_1002984_pt1 | contig 10174 bp, 9 predicted proteins | sample 6monthpyrite_MG_FD_204942 | JGI IMG/M metagenome (GOLD analysis project Ga0316206, IMG submission 204942) | Microbial mat bacterial communities from mineral coupon in-situ incubated in ocean water Damariscotta River, Maine, United States -... | ecosystem: Environmental > Aquatic > Marine >...
GATGTGTCGCATACCGGTATCTTTACTAGCTCTTATAAAACTCTTTGGCAACTGGTAGATGACCATGGTGTTCATGCGGCTTCTTATCAGGTAGGTAACGGAAACATTGTTGTATTTAATAGTCTTAATATTTTCAATAACTATAAGATTTCGAACAAAGATCATGCAGAGTTTATTGTCTCTATTTTAAATACCACTTCAGTTAAAAGCTTTTCACATATTCAGCTACCAAGAGACAAGGATTTTACAGATCTTGTTAATGCCTATCCTTTTCCTTTTTATTTGTTGAGCATATTGCTTCTGTTATCGGTCTGGTACTTTTGGGGGTATTTTGGTCCCGTTAAGGAATACGTGTTCTATAAAGAAAAACTATTCATTACCCATTTACAATTTACTGGCAAGTATTTGTGGCGATATGGTGATATCGAAAAGCTTTACCTGGATCTATTTAATCAGGCTCAGTCGAGAATATTATTAAAACACCCGGACTGGATAACAAAGACTGACGAACAGAAAGTTACAATGATTGCTGATAAAACAGGGCTTGATACAGAAACGATTGATCAAACTCTATTTTATAAAGCCGAACACAATAAACACAAATTCTTAACATTTAGTCGAAATATTACATTGATCAGGGATTCTTTATGAGTATTACAGAAAATGACAACTTAAAAACATTCGAAGATCTAAACAAACTCAGAGAATCTATACAGAGTTTATATATCGGACAAAAAGAGGTCATTGATCAGGTTCTGGTTTCTTTTTTGGCAAAGGGTCATATTCTATTAGAAGGCGTACCAGGTCTTGGCAAAACATTGCTGGTAAAAATCCTAGCCAAACTAATTGATGCAGAGTATTCACGCATACAGTTCACGCCAGACCTTATGCCTGCTGATGTCACTGGTCACATGCTTTACGATCACCAGACAGGAAGCTTTAAAGTTAACAAGGGACCTGTGTTTACTAACTTGCTCTTAACGGATGAGATAAATCGCTCGCCGGCAAAAACACAAGCCGCGCTGCTTGAGGTAATGGAAGAAATGCAGGTCACACTTGATGGCACGCCAATGAAACTCAAAGAACCTTTTATGGTGCTGGCAACACAAAACCCGATTGAGCAGGAGGGTACATACAATTTACCAGAAGCACAGCTCGACAGGTTTTTGTTAAAAGTTAATATAAATTACCCTGATGAAGAAGATGAATCTAAATTACTTAATGAAATCGCAAAAGGTGATTTAAAAATAAAACTTGAAGAGCTTGAACATGTTCTGGATATTGAATCAGTCCTGCATTTGCAGCAGCAATGCAAAAAAATTCTGGTAGATGATTCAATTCAAAAATACATCCTCGATATCATTCGTGCCACAAGGGACTACGATTCTATTAGTTATGGAGCGGGCCCTCGTGGTGGTATCTCATTAATAAACTGCTCTCGCGCCTATGCCTTATTGCAAAATAGAGAGTATGTAATACCTGATGATGTAAAAGAAATGGTTTTACCGGTATTGCGACATCGAATCATTATTTCACCAGAATATGAGCTTGCGGGTACAACGCCAGATTCTATTTTACTGGATTTAGTGAATAAAATTCCTGTACCCAGACAATGAAACCAACAAAGTTTCTAATTTTATTACTATCCGTAATTTTACTGGCTTCTATAATTAGCCTGGTGGTTTTTGACTCTGTTTTATATTTAAAATATCTACTGGCAGTAATTGCTCTGTTTACTTTAATAGATTTAATATCATTGCGGCGATCTCATCCGTTAGCTGTTTCTCGACATGTGCCTGCGGTTATGGCATTGCACCAACAATCTGAGGTTTCACTATCATTTTCAAACGAATCTGACCGGAATACAAAAATACTAATTTATGACGGCATACCGAATCACATAGAAAATATCGATGAATTTCCTCAGCTTTTGCTTGTTCCTGCTCATACGACAGTAAAAGTTGAGTACTTTGTATTGCCTGATAAGCGAGGAGATTTTACTTTTGGAGATTGCAGTACGCGTCTCTTTGGTTTTTTCGGCTTATTGACTAAAAGCGTAAATTTTTCATTGTCTGATAATGTTAAAGTTTTTCCTGATTATATTCCTATTATTGAATATGCCATTCTTAAAACAAATATGCGTACCAATCTCATGGGTATACACAGTATTAATAAACGCGGTGATGGTATCGATTTTAAAGAACTAAGAGCTTACCGAGAAGGTGATAGTCTCAGACAAATCGACTGGAAGAGCACCTCCAGACAAAACAGGACCATATCCCGTGAATATCAGGTGGAACGAGACCAGTCCTTTATATTTCTTTTGGATTGTGGTCATCGTATGAACAGCCTGGAAGACTCATTAACACATTTTGATCACGTATTAAACGCCATGTTACTGACAAGTTATATTGCACTTAAGCAAGGAGATGCTGTTGGCTATGTAGCGTTTGGTGGTGATAAATTAAAATGGAAGACACCTGCAAAAGGTATGGGGTGCTTTAACAGACTGCTGGAAGATATTTATAATATTCAGCCAACACATAAAGCAACAGATTTTTTATCGATGGCTGAAACATTACCCAAGTTACATCGAAAATCAGCGACAGTTATTTTGCTAACAAATATCAGAGATAATGATTCAATCGAAATAATTCCTGCCGTAAAATATTTGTCGCGATACTACCAGATAATTGTCGCCAGCATTGTTGAGAACACTGTTGATAATGAAATCAAAAAAATGCCGGTCTCTTTTGATGACGCCTTAACCAAAGCCGCAACAATCCAGTACACAAAATCTCGCCAGAAAGTCATAAACAAAATTAAAACGAATAATCTTCGTTTAATTGATATTCCTGCAAAACAACTGCCTGTCGCATTAGCAAATGAATACCTTGCATTTAAAGGAAAATAGTTCTAGTTTTATATAACAGCTTTCCGATAGCTCTCTTCATAAAAAAAACTAATAAAAAAGATAAGTTTTCACAGGGCAAACGCTACAAAGAATCGTTTTTTTCCAGTTTAACTGGATTTACAGTGTGGATGGACCTTCACACGAAATATAAATAGATTGTTTATTTATATTTACTTACGATGAGGATAAAGCCAATGCAAAGACTCTATTTTGTAATTCCCAATGTTGAAAGTTGCCGAAAGATTGTCAATGAACTGCTGCTTGCACGTATCGAAGAAAAATATATGCATGTTGTCGACAAAGACGATCACGTTCCGAGCGATTTACCGCAAGCAAACCTTCTACAAAAAAGTGATTTTGTTCCTGCTGTAGAGCGCGGCATAACAATCGGTGGCGGCACCGGCTTGTTTGCAGCCATTCTTGCTTATAGCTTTCAGTCTGCTGGTTTAGAAATCGGTGGTTTCGCCATTCTTGCGATTTGCCTTGCAGGTGGCGGAATAGGCGCCTGGATTTCAGGTATGATTGGTGTTGATGTACCTAACGGTCAGCTTAAGCCATTTACGCCGGCTTTAAATGCTGGAAACCTGCTGCTGATTGTTGATGTTAAAAAATCACGGGTAACAGAAATCGAGGACATGATCAAAGACATGCACCCTGAAGCATCTGACCATGGTGTTGAAGCCTCACTGCCTGTTTTCCCTTAGATTTACAGGTTAGTTATTGAAACCGGGACTGGAGATCTCCAGTCCCGGTTCAGGAACGTAAATATCTAACAATAGCGCGCCTATAATAGGTGATTGTGCTAATATCGCCGCGCTATGAAAACATCCGACTTCAATTACCATCTACCTGAAGAACTAATTGCCCAGTATCCGCTTAAAGAGCGAAGCGGTAGCCGACTTTTAGTGGTTAACAACAACCAGCTTGAAGACCGGTATTTCCACGATATCATCAATTTACTAGCCCCTGATGATCTGCTTGTATTCAATAATACAGAAGTCATACCTGCACGATTACATGGCCGTAAAGCGTCTGGCGGTAAAATAGAAATACTTATTGAGCGAATCACGGGTGAGTACACGGCTCTGGCTCATGTTAAAGCCAGTAAGGCGCCTAAAAAAGATACACATTTAATCATCGCCGATGATTTTGAAGCCATCGTCACTGATCGAGATGGTTCATTATTCAAACTCGAATTTAACCTGCCACTGCTTAAGAGTCTGGATAAATACGGCCATATTCCATTACCACCTTATATTGAGCGGGATGATGAGCAAAGCGATCACCAGCGCTATCAAACAGTCTATGGACGCATCCCTGGCGCTGTTGCTGCACCTACCGCCGGTTTACACTTTGATCAGGCTTTACTAAAAGCAATCAAAGATAAAGGTATTGATACGACTGAAGTGACGCTACATGTAGGCGCGGGGACTTTCCAGCCTGTCAGGGTGGATAACATCACTGATCATCACATGCACAGTGAATACATTGATGTGAGCGAAGAAACCGTTAAGCAAATTAAAGCCTGTAAACAGCGCGGTGGCAGGGTTATTGCTGTTGGTACTACCTCGGTTAGAAGCCTTGAGTCAGCCGTAAAAGACGATGAGTTACGGGCTTATCAGGGAGATACCAGTATCTTTATCTACCCCGGCTATCAATACAAAGTCATCGATGCGTTAATTACCAACTTTCATTTACCGGAATCCACATTACTCATGCTAGTTTCAGCACTAGCTGGTTACCAAACCATAATGGATGCATACCAACACGCGATTACTGAAAAATACCGCTTCTTCAGTTATGGTGATGCTATGTTTATTCAACCTTAATTCACTAATTATATTTCCCATTAAGAATATTTGCTATGTCATTGTTAACATTCAATTTATTAAAATCTTCTAATCAAGCCAGAAGAGGCCGACTGGAATTTCCTCGCGGCAGCATCGAAACCCCGGCCTTTATGCCAGTGGGTACCTACGGCACGGTAAAAGCCGTCAAACCAGAAGAAGTAAAAGAATTAGGTGCTGAGATTATTCTCGGTAACACCTTTCACCTGATGTTAAGACCCGGCACTGAAATCATAAAGGCACACGGTGACCTGCATGACTTTATGAACTGGGATAAACCAATACTGACTGACTCAGGCGGCTTTCAGGTATTCAGTCTTGCCAAAATGCGCAAAATTACAGAAGAGGGTGTACATTTCCAGTCCCCTGTAAATGGCTCAAAGGTATTTCTAAGTCCTGAGGTTTCAATGCAGGTACAAAAAGATCTGGGCTCAGATATCGTAATGATTTTTGATGAATGCACCCCGCATCCGGCCACAGAAGAACAGGCACGTGAATCAATGCAATTATCACTACGCTGGGCCAAACGAAGTAAAGATGCGCATGAAGGTAACCCTTCAGCACTGTTTGGTATCGTTCAGGGCGGTATGTATAACGAATTACGCACCGAATCGGCCGAAGGCCTTAAAGAGATTGGCTTTGATGGTTATGCAATTGGCGGTCTTTCTGTTGGTGAAAGTGCCGATGAGCGCCATCAGGTGCTGGATCATACAACGCCATTACTGCCTAAAGATGCCCCTCGATATTTGATGGGTGTTGGCAAACCAGAAGATATTGTAGAAGCTGTTAAACGCGGTGTTGATATGTTCGACTGTGTTATGCCAACGCGTAATGCTCGAAATGGTTATATCTTTACGCATTCTGGCATTGTTAAGATCCGCAACCAGAAATACGAGAAGGACATCAGACCGCTTGATGAAAACTGTGGTTGTTATACCTGTCGCAATTACAGCCGCTCATACCTTAGACACCTTGATAAATGCCATGAAATACTCGGCGCAGAACTCAATACAATCCATAATCTCTATTATTATCAGGAGCTGATGAAGGGGATTCGTCAGGCGCTGGATGAAGACCGGTTTGATGAGTTTGTAAGTGATTTTTATGCAAAAAGAGAAAAATAATAATATTTCGTGCTTTTTTAGTTAAATCGCTAATTTAGCATTAAAAAACATAATTACTTATCAGCACCTTATGTCATAATACGGCGCGATTACGTTTTATAGAATTAACCCTGAGGGCTTCAAATGAACTTCTTTATTTCTGATGCGTTAGCAGAAGGCGCAGCAACAACAGCACAACAAGGCGATCCAATTATGGGCTTATTATTCCCAATTGGTCTGGTTGTCCTGTTTTATTTCTTTCTAATTCGCCCACAGAGCAAGCGTGCTAAAGAGCATCGCAGTATGGTTGAAGCCATTAGTAAAGGTGATGAAGTTGTAACAACAGGTGGTATTTTAGGTAAGGTTGTTGATGTTAAAGAAAACTTCGTAAGCCTGGAAATCAGTGACAATGTTACTGTTAGTGTACAGAAGAACATGGTTTCTACACTGATGCCTAAAGGCACAATTAAAGACCTTAAATAATAACAAACAAGCATTTAAAGACTGGACAAATGATAAACCAATATCCGTTATGGAAATACTTACTACTGCTCGTTGCAGTTGTTCTGGGTAGTCTTTATTCGCTACCCAACATCTATGGGGAAGACCCATCGGTACAAATATCACATCGCATTAGTTCTGTAGATAAAGAAACGCAAAGTAAAATTGAAGTCGCTTTATCTGGCAATGGAATTACAGCGCAGCAATACGAAACCGAACAGGGCCGTATGCTGGTTCGCTTCAACTCAGAAGACGATCAGTTAAAAGCTGCTGATATTATTAAAGCGGCTTTATCTCGTGAGCATATTATTGCATTAAACCTTGCACCAGCAACGCCAGACTGGCTCAGAGCACTGGGCGCTAAGCCGATGTACCTGGGACTTGATCTTCGTGGCGGCGTTCACTTCCTGATGGAAGTCGACATGGATGCAGCTATTGCACGACAAATTAGTGATACAAGTGCTGAAACGCGCAGTTTTTTACGTAGTCAAAAAATTCGTTACTTAGGTATCACTCAAAGTAACACATCGATGAAAGTCAAATTCAGAAATGCAGAAGACAGAAGCAAAGCTGAATCTGCAATGGATAAAGAATTTGATGGATTACGATTCGAAGACGATGACGAAAACGGTACGTTTCTTGTTGCCAGCCTGACAGAAAAAGCGATTCGCGATGAAGAAAAGGCAGCACTTCAACAAAACATTACAACACTGCGTAATCGTGTTAATGAATTGGGTGTCGCTGAGCCTGTAATCCAACAACAGGGTACGAACCGAATTGTTGTTCAGTTACCTGGTGTTCAGGATACAGCGCGTGCAAAAGAAATCTTAGGTGCAACGGCCACGCTTGAATTCCGCCTAACTGAAGGTACGTATTCAGATTGGGTTAGCGCACAAAATAGTGGACGCGCTCCGTTAGGTTCAAAACTCTATCATGAACGTAATGGTGACCCTGTATTGCTTAAACGTCGCGTTATTGTAACCGGTGACCAAATTAACGATGCAGCGGCAACCATCGATCAGCAATCTGGAACACCAGCCGTTTCTGTTCGTCTTGATAGCAAAGGCGCCAAGAAAATGGGCGATACCACCCGTGATCATATTGGCGATCCGATGGCTGTTGTATTCATTGAAAATAAAATTGAAACAAAAACTGTTGACGGTAAATCTGTAAAAGTTCGCCGAAAAATTGAAGAAGTCATTAACATTGCAACCATTCGTGGTGCTTTTAGTAAAAGCTTCCAGATTACAGGTTTAGATTCAACAGAAGCACGTGATCTTGCATTATTATTACGTGCAGGTGCGTTAAGAGCACCCGTAGAAATTATTGAAGAAAGAACAGTTGGTCCAAGCCTCGGCCAGGACAATATCGATAAAGGTTTCAACTCAGTTGTTTTAGGCTTTATTGTCGTTCTTATCTTTATGCTTATTTATTACAGAGTCTTTGGCATCGTTGCTAACTTTGCGCTGACTTTTAACCTTGTATTAATTTTTGCTATTCTGTCGATGATGCAGGCCACGTTAACCTTACCTGGTATTGCAGGTATTGTTTTAACCGTTGGTATGGCAGTCGATGCAAACGTATTAATATATGAAAGAATACGTGAGGAGATCAGAAATGGTAACTCTCCTCAGGCAAGTATTCATGCCGGTTATGCAAAAGCATTAAGTACCATCACTGATGCAAACATTACGACTTTATTAGCCGCCATTGTACTTTTCAGTTTTGGTACAGGTCCTATTAAAGGTTTTGCGATCACCTTGTCTATCGGTATTTTGACTTCAATGTTTACAGCCATCATGGGAACACGAGCACTCGTTAACCTGATTTATGGCAACCGTAACATTACTAAAATCTCAATATAGAAGCACAAGGAACGGGATACACAGCATGCAAATATTTTCTAAAAAAATAGATATTGATTTCATGGCAAAGCGCAATCTTGCCATGATCATATCAGTACTTCTGATTATTGGTTCATTGTTCAGTTTGTCGACACGAGGTTTAAACCTTGGTATCGATTTCACTGGTGGTTATTTAATTGAAGTTGGTTATAAAGAATCAGCTGATTTAAATGCCATACGTGATATTTTAAAATCAAATGATTTTGCCGATGCAAAGGTTCAGCATTTTGGTACCTCTCTTGATGTTTTAGTAAGACTGGCACCAAGACCTGATAGTAACCAGGCGACACTCAGTGACAGTATCTTTAAAGTTCTTAAAACACAATCAGCCGATGCGACGATGCGCCGTGTAGAATTTGTAGGCCCGCAAGTTGGTGAAGAATTACGAGAGCAGGGCGGACTGGCAATGCTGATAGCATTGTTTGGTATCCTGATTTACGTAAGCCTGCGCTTTCAATTTAAATCAGCTGTCTCTGCAATATTTGCACTGATACACGATGTCATCATTACTTTAGGTGTGTTTTCACTTATCCAGATGTCTTTTGATTTAAGTGTACTGGCAGCAATATTAGCTGTTATTGGTTACTCTCTGAATGACACTGTTGTTGTACTTGATCGTATTCGTGAAAGCTTCAAAGGTATCCGCAAGAAAACACCGATCGAGATTATTAATATTTCTATCAATTCGACTATATCACGTACGGTTATTACATCATTAACAACCATGCTGGTTTTAATCGCACTGTTTTATTTTGGTGGTGAAGTCATACATGGTTTCGCGTTTGCATTAATTATTGGTGTACTTATTGGTACCTATTCATCCATCTACATTGCCAGTAGCACGTTGATTGCTATGAAGATTACTAAACAGGATTTTCTTGAATCTGTTAAAGAGAAAAAAGAACTGGATGAAATGCCATAGAATTACTTAAGCGGAACTAAAGTAATTATTAAGCTTAAAAGCCATAACATCTGTTATGGCTTTTTTGTTTAGCCATTAGCGGTTATTAATCAGAAAGATCAGATAGACTCTTTACAATAGGACAGGGGGCAGCTTCTTTACTGTGCTGGCATGAATCTATTAAGTTATTGAGTGTCGCTTCAAGAGATTGAAGCTCTTTGATTTGTTGACCAATCTGGTCGCGCTTTAATTTTGCCTTACCCTGAATATCCGCACATTTACCAGAACCGATATCAAGCAATTCTGCTATTTCAGTCAGCGTAAACCCCAGTCTTTGGGCCTTTTTAATAAACTTTAGCTCGCGAATACTGTCTTCTGTATAGGTACGGAAACCCTGAGCTGGCTTTACAGGCTCATGCATTAGGCCAATCTGCTGGTAATAACGTATAGTTTCGACACTAACATCAGCTAGTGAAGCAATTTTACCAATGGTTAAGGCTGCTGAAGGCATATCAACTCTCAGGATTGCGACGAAGCAAAACATTATTTAAAATCTATATTAGCATAATTGAATTATGAGATAATCTCACCACATTAAAAATGATGACTGGACTCGATCTATGAATAAAATGTTACTTACTCTTCTTATACTATTATCAGCGCCAGCAATTGCAGCAGAGGGCGCTAAAGTCGACGTCATTGATTTCCCTAATATCCCGGAAATCCCTGTTCCAGACGGTATGAATTATGGACAGTACTTTACTAAGGATAATCCAGCCAAAATTGTATTTGGTGTTTCTGATCCTGGCCATCAGTTAAAAGAGTCCTTAACAAATGCTGCCTACACCATCAAATACCTAAAGCCTCGTGGCATTCCATATCAGATAGAACTGGTTTTATACGGTAAGGCAATATTACCTGCTAACTCATTTAATGAGAAATATGCATCGTATGCCGCTTTATTTAATGAACTCAATAAACACGGCGTTGTATTTAGTATCTGC
>Ga0316206_1002985_pt1 | contig 10172 bp, 7 predicted proteins | sample 6monthpyrite_MG_FD_204942 | JGI IMG/M metagenome (GOLD analysis project Ga0316206, IMG submission 204942) | Microbial mat bacterial communities from mineral coupon in-situ incubated in ocean water Damariscotta River, Maine, United States -... | ecosystem: Environmental > Aquatic > Marine >...
AGCAGGGGTGTGCTGAACTCTGTCGCGGAAACGCAGGTTGCCGAGAAATACCGCAAGGCTATGAACATCCGCACCCCCAGCGTGTTCCAACGGGTAATGAACCTGTCTGGCGGCAACCAGCAAAAGGTGGTGTTGTCGAAATGGCTGTTCACCGACCCGCAGGTGCTGATCCTGGACGAACCGACACGCGGCATCGACGTGGGGGCGAAATATGAGATTTACAACATCATCAACGCGCTTAGCGCCGAAGGTCGGGGCGTGGTGATGATCAGCTCTGAAATGCCTGAACTGCTGGGCATGTGCGACCGCATCTACGTTATGAACGAGGGCAGCTTTGTCGGCGAGCTTAGTGCCGAGGACGCCAGCCAAGAGCGCATCATGTCGCTCATCGTGACCGAATAGGAAGACCGAAATGACCGATACCGTTACCACCGAGGACGGCCAGGTGCAGGCCACAGAGCAGGCCAAGGAACAGGCCAAGGAACAGGGCCTGGCCAAATATCTGATCGGGCATCTGCGCGAATATGGGCTGCTGTTCGCCCTGATCGCGATCATGGCGTTCTTTCAGATCGTGACCAATGGCACGCTGCTGAAACCGGTGAACATCACCAATCTGTTCCTGCAAAACAGCTATATCATCATCATGGCGCTGGGCATGTTGATCGTCATTGTCGGCGGTAATATCGACCTGTCGGTCGGATCGGTGATGGGCTTTATCGGTGCGCTTGCGGCGGTGATGATCGTGCAATGGGACCTTCCCGTCTGGGTCACAATCCCGGTCTGTCTGGCCTTTGGCGCGCTGATCGGCGCGGCACAGGGCTATTGGGTGGCCTATTGGAAAATCCCGTCCTTCATCGTCACGCTGGCCGGGATGCTGGTATTCCGCGGCCTGTCGCTGTGGCTGTTAGAAGGCCAGTCGGTCGGCCCGTTCCCCCGCGTATTCCAAAAGCTGTCCACCGGCTTTGTTCCCGATATCTTTGGCATTGACCGCCCAAATGGCACAGCGCTGGCGGTCGGTATAATCGCGGTTGCGGCGATCATCCTGATGGGTCTGCGCAAACGCAAACGCAACCAGTCCTACGGGATCGAGGAAGAACCAGTCGCCTTTTTCGTGGTGCGCAACATCATCGTCTCCGGGGCGCTGTTTTTTGTGTTCTACAAATTGTCGACCTTCCGGGGCCTGCCAAATGTGCTGATCACCATGGGCCTGCTGACCATCATCTATTCCTTCCTGACGCAGCAAACCACGCTTGGTCGCCGCATCTACGCGCTTGGCGGCAATGAAAAGGCCGCAAAGCTGTCGGGCGTGCCGACCGAACGACTGACCTTTCTGACCTTCGTCAACATGGGGCTGCTGGCCGCACTGGCCGGGCTGATCTTTGCCGCACGGCTGAATACCGCAACCCCCAAGGCCGGTTTCGCCGTCGAGCTTGACGTGATCGCGGCGGTGTTTATCGGCGGGGCGTCAATGTCGGGCGGCGTCGGCAAGATCGTCGGCGCGGTGGTCGGCGCCTTTATCATGGGTGTGATGAACAACGGCATGTCGATCATGGGGATCGGCATCGATTATCAACAGGTGATCAAAGGTCTGGTGCTGCTGTCTGCGGTCATCTTTGACGTCTACAACAAACAGAAACAGGGATGAGCGGCGGGACCACACCCCGCCCGACGCCCCCAATGCCAACCCATCCGAAAAGGAGGACATCATGACCTTCAAGCCAGCTAAATGGCCACGAAAACTGCGATCTCAGAACTGGTATGGCGGGACCTCGCGGGACAATATCTATCACCGGGGATGGCTGAAAAATCAGGGCTATCCGCATGATTTGTTCGACGGTCGCCCGGTGATTGGCATCCTTAATACCTGGTCTGACTTGACGCCTTGCAACGGCCATCTGCGCGAGTTGGCCGAAAAGGTGAAGGCCGGCGTCTGGGAGGCCGGGGGCTTTCCGCTAGAGGTGCCGGTTTTTTCAGCGTCCGAAAACACCTATCGCCCCACGGCAATGATGTATCGCAACCTTGCCGCACTGGCGGTCGAAGAAACCATGCGCGCCCAACCCATCGACGGCGCCGTGCTGCTGGTGGGCTGTGACAAGACCACGCCATCGTTGGTCATGGGCGCCGCCTCAACCGATCTGCCCTCCATCGCCGTGTCTGGCGGTCCAATGCTGAACGGCTGGTTCCGGGGCGAACGTGTCGGGTCTGGCACAGCGCTTTGGCAGATGTCCGAGGACATCAAAGCCGGGAAGATGACCCAAGAGGATTTCCTGGACGCCGAACAAGCGATGAGCCGATCCTCTGGCACCTGCAACACCATGGGCACTGCATCCAGCATGGCCAGCATGGTAGAGGCGCTGGGCATGACCCTGTCCGGCAACGCCGCCATTCCGGGCGTCGATGCGCGCCGCCGGGTGATGGCGCAAATGACCGGGCGGCGGATTGTTCAGATGGTCAAGGATGATCTGAAACCATCCGACGTGATGACACGCCAAGCCTTTGAGAACGCGATCCGCACCAATGGTGCAATCGGCGGGTCCACCAACGCGGTGGTGCATCTAATGGCGATGGCGGGCCGGGTCGGCATTGATCTGACGCTGGAAGATTGGGACAGGTTGGGCCGCGACGTGCCCACCATCGTCAATCTGATGCCGTCGGGCAAATACCTGATGGAAGAGTTCTTTTATGCCGGCGGTCTACCCGTTGTCCTGAAACATCTGGCCGAGGCCGGGATGCTGCACAAGGACGCGCTGACCGTGTCTGGCGAAACCGCCTGGGAGCAGGTGAAAGACGCCAAGAACTGGAACGACGACGTAATCCTGCCGGTCGAAAAGGCGTTGACACAACAGGGTGGCATCGCCGTGTTACGTGGCAATCTTGCCCCTGATGGCGCCGTGCTGAAACCCTCTGCCGCCAGCCCGGAATTAATGCAGCATCGCGGCCGCGCTGTCGTGTTTGAAGATATCGACGACTACAAGGCAAAGATCGAGGATGACACGCTCGATATCGACGAAACCTGCGTGATGGTGCTAAAAAACTGCGGCCCGCGCGGCTATCCTGGAATGGCCGAGGTGGGCAATATGGGCTTGCCCCCGAAGGTCCTGAAAAAGGGCATCACCGATATGGTCCGCATCTCTGACGCGCGGATGTCGGGCACCGCCTATGGTACCGTGGTGCTGCATGCCGCGCCAGAGGCCGCGCGCGGTGGCCCGCTGGCGATTGTGCAGGACGGCGATATGATAGAAATCGACGTCGCCGGGCGCCGTTTGCATCTGGATGTATCGCCCGAGGAAATCGCCCAGCGCCTTGCCGATTGGTCTGGCGCGCCGGTACCGCCGACAAGTGGCTATGCCCGCCTGTTTCACGACCATGTCGAAGGTGCCGACACCGGGGCCGATTTCGACTTTCTCAAAGGCTGCCGTGGCGCGGCCGTTCCCAAGGATTCACATTGATGAGCACCGCAATCGCCCTCGTCGGCGTTGGCAAAATCGCCCGCGACCAGCATATCCCGGCCATCGCTGCAGGCCCGGACTTTCATCTGGCTGCCACCGCCAGCCGAAATGCATCGGTAAAGGGGGTCGAGGCGTTTGCCGACCTCGCCGCCCTGCTGGCAGCCCGCCCCGATATCTCCTGCATCTCACTTTGCACCCCGCCCCAGGTGCGCTACGCCGATGCCTGCCGTGCCATTGAGGCCGGTCGCAATGTCATGCTGGAAAAGCCCCCCGGCGCCACATTGTCCGAGGTGCATGACCTGACCGCCCGCGCCAAGGCGCATGGCGTCCGCCTGTTCGCCACCTGGCATTCACGCCACGCCCACGCCGTTGCCGCAACCCGCGACTGGCTGGCCGACAAGACGATCCGGCGGGTCGAAATCATCTGGAAAGAAGACGTGCGCCGCTGGCATCCCGGGCAAGACTGGATCTGGGACGCCGGCGGGCTGGGGGTGTTCGACCCCGGTATCAACGCGTTGTCGGTGCTGACCGCGATCTACCCGCGCGCCCTACACCTGACCCGTGCCGATCTGGAATTCCCCGAAAACCGCGACACGCCGATCGCCGCCGCGCTGGAATTCCACGACCCGGCAGGCGCCGCAATCACCGCCGCCTTTGACTGGCGCCAGGAAGGCCCGCAAACCTGGGACATCAAGGTCGAAACCGAAACCGGCACCGCGCTTTTGTCTGAGGGCGGCGCAAAGTTGTCCATCGACGGGACGCAAACCAGCGTCGGGCCGGACCTTGAATATCCCAGCCTCTACACCCGCTTTGCCGAACTGCTTGCCCAGGGCGACAGCGAGGTTGACCTGTCACCGCTGCGCCATGTCGCAGACGCCTTTACCCTTGGAAAACGCCACATCGTCGCCCCGTTCGACTGGTGAAAAGGACACATCGTATGACCCAACCCCTAACCGGAATCCTTCCCGTAGCGCCGACCCCGTTTCTTGATGATGGCAGCGTCGATGAAAACGGTATGCGCCGTGTTCTGGATTGCCTGATTGATCAAGGCGTCGATGCAATCTGCATCCTCGCCAATTACTCTGAACAATTCGTTCTGTCGGATGACGAACGAGGCCAGTTGATGCGCCTTAGCCTGGAACATGTCGCAGGTCGTGTGCCGGTGATCGTGACAACCAGCCATTTCCACACAGGCATCGCCATCAAGCGCGGTGTCGCCGCACAGCAATTGGGCGCGGCCATGGTGATGATGATGCCGCCCTACCACGGCACCGGACTGAAGGCCGACGATGAGGGCGTCTTTGAACATTTCGCTGCCGTCAGTGACGCGATCAACATTCCCATAATGGTACAAGACGCACCGCTGTCTGGCGTCAATCTGTCGGTGCCGCTGTTGGCGCGCATGGCGCAGACCCTCGAAAACGTGAGTTACTTCAAGATTGAATGCCCTTTTGCCGCCGACAAACTTGCGGCCCTGATCGACGCGGCTGGCGATCATATCAAAGGCCCGTTTGATGGCGAAGAGGCCGTGACCCTGCTGGCCGATCTTGATGCGGGGTGCACCGGCACCATGACCTCTGGCCTGTTTCCCGAACACATCGGGCCCATCGTCACCCACTATCTGGCGGGCGACAAAGATGCCGCGCTGGCGCAGTGGCAGAAATGCTTGCCGCTTATCAATCACGAAAATCGCCAATGCGGGTTGCGGGCCTGCAAAACAGTCTTTGCCGAGGGTGGTGTGATCGCCAGCGACCATGTACGCCATCCGTTGCGGCCCATGTCTTCGCGTAGCAAAACGCGTCTTTTGCAGCTGGCCAAAGACCTGGACCTGATCGCGCTCCGCTGGGGCAAGTGAACAAAGGAAAGCCGATGTCCGACACACCCATTTTCACCCCGCATGGCAAACATCTGATTGCTGGAGATTGGGTCGCGGGCGAGGCGACATTTTCGTCCAGCCCCACCCACGGGCCATCGCATAGGTTCAGCACCGGCACGGCGCACCTGGTCGACCGCGCCTGCCAAGCGGCAGAAGCGGCATTCTGGAGCTTTGGGTATTGCCCGCGCGCCGAGCGCGCCGCGCTTCTGAATGCAATTGCCGACGAAATTGAGGCGCGCGGCGATGCAATCACCGAGATCGGCACGCAGGAAACCGGCCTGCCCGCCGCGCGGCTTCAGGGCGAACGTGGGCGCACCACCGGCCAGTTGCGCCTGTTCGCCAGCCATATCCTGTCGGACGATTACCTTGATCGCCGCCATGACGCCGCTTTGCCAGATCGCGCTCCGCTGCCGCGCCCCGATTTGAAAATGGTGCAACGCCCTATCGGCCCGGTTGCGGTGTTTGGTGCCAGTAACTTTCCACTGGCCTTTTCCACGGCGGGGGGCGACACCGCCTCGGCCCTTGCCGCAGGGTGTCCGGTGGTCGTCAAAGGCCATGACGCACATCCGGGAACCGCAGAGATTGTCGCCGAGGCGATCCATGCCGCCATTGCCAAATGCGGTGTGCATCCGGGGGTCTTTTCGCTGATTCAGGGCGGATCGTTCGAGGTCGGCACAGCCCTGGTGCAGCACCCATTGATCAATGCAGTCGGCTTCACCGGCTCGCTTGGCGGCGGTCGCGCGCTGTTTGATCTTTGTGCCAAACGCCCAACCCCGATCCCGTTTTTTGGCGAACTCGGCTCTGTAAACCCGATGTTCCTGTTGCCCGGGGCGCTAAAGGCGCGCGGGGCTGACATCGCTGCTGGCTGGGCCGGATCGCTGACCATGGGCGCGGGGCAGTTCTGCACCAATCCCGGCGTCATCGTGATGATTGACAGCCCCGACGCCGACGCCTTTGTCGCCACCGCGACCGGCGCGCTGGAACAAAGCGGCGCGCAGACCATGCTGACCGATGGCATCGCCGCCGCCTATCGCAAAGGCCGCGACAGGGTGGCCGCCAGCGCCGGTGTGCAACAGGTTCTGACCAGCACCTGCGATCTGCGCAACGCGACACCTTATGTGTTCGCCACAACCGGCAAAGATTGGCTGGCCAATGAGATCCTGGGCGAAGAGGTTTTCGGCCCGCTGGGTCTGATCGTGCGGGTTTCCGATACCGCAGAGATGTTGCAGGTTGCACGTTCCTTGCAAGGCCAGTTGACCTGCACATTGCAGCTTGATTCTGGCGACACGGCACTTGGGCAGCAGTTGATACCGGTACTGGAACGCAAAGCTGGTCGGGTGCTTGCCAATGGGTTTCCCACCGGGGTCGAAGTGGCAGATGCGATGGTGCATGGCGGGCCCTACCCCGCCAGCACGAATTTCGGCCATACCTCTGTTGGCACGCTTGCCATTCGCCGCTTTCTGCGGCCGGTCTGCTACCAGAATATGCCCGATGATCTTTTGCCCGCAGACATCACCGGCTAGCGATTATTGCGCCGCCAAACCGCCTTGGTGCTGCACGCGCCGCGCCTCGGCGGACTGTCGCACGACTTCGGAAATCTGCATTAGCTGACTGGCGAGGGGACTTGTCTTTCGCCAGATCATTCCCACGGTCCGCGACGGCTGTGGATCCTTGAACCCCGCAATACTGACCGAGGCCGCGCGGGTTTCAACCGCGACCGCCATTTCCGGGATCAACGTTATCCCAATTCCCGCGCCCACCATCTGCACCAAGGTCGACAGCGCGCTTGCGTCCAACCCTTCGCGCGGCAGCGGCGACTGGATATTGCAAAACGACAGCGCCTGATCGCGAAAACAATGTCCCTCTTCCAGCAGTAAAAGCCGCATGTCGCGCAGCATTTCCACGCTGGGAACAGGTTTATCCGCGTCCGTTCCGGGGCGCACCAGAACAAAGCGTTCGGTGAACAGCGCGACCTCGGTAAAGGCGGGCTCTGAGATCGGCAGCGCGACAATGGCGGTATCCAGCCGCCCCTCTGCCAATTCTTTCAACAACTTGGATGTCAGCGTCTCGCGCACATGAATATCCAGCCCGGCATATTCCTGCGTCAGATTTCTGATGATCGTGGGCAACAGATAGGGCGCGATTGTCGGGATCACCCCGATGCGCAACCGCCCCGCCAACCCACCCCGAGACGCGCGGGCAAGATCGCCCAATTCATCCACAGAGCGTAGGATATCACGGACATGGGTGGCGAATTTCTCGCCGAACCCGGTCAGCCGGGCCTGCCGCGCGCCGCGTTCAAACAGCGGTGTTTCCAGGGTTTCCTCTAGCTCTTTGATCTGCATCGACAGGGCGGGCTGCGACACCGCACAAGACTCTGCCGCGTGGCCGAAATGACCGTGCCGGGCCAGCGCCTCAAAATAGCGCAGTTGTTTTAGGGTAAAATTCGCCATAAGGTAAGCTTATCGCTTTGATCAGAAAATGCAACTTTTCCCAATGATAAAGATTTGTTAGAACCATTCTAACAACCCGAGGAATCACCGCGACGACCCTCGGATTTCTGCATTTCGAACATCCACCAGGGAGAGAACAATGGACGGAAACGATGTGGGCAAATGCCCAGTGATGCACGGCGCCACAAATGTCGGAATCAGGTCGAACCGCGACTGGTGGCCAAACCAGCTGAACCTGCGGATTTTGCACCAGAACTCTGCCAAATCCGACCCGATGGGTGCAGATTTCAACTATGCCGAAGAATTCAAGAAGCTCGATCTTGAGGCGCTGAAAAAGGATCTTTATGCGCTGATGACCGACAGCCAGGATTGGTGGCCTGCGGATTACGGCCATTACGGCGGGCTGTTCATCCGCATGGCATGGCACAGCGCGGGCACTTATCGCACCGCCGACGGTCGCGGCGGTGGTGGCACCGGCCAGCAACGTTTTGCGCCGCTGAATTCCTGGCCCGATAACGGTAACCTTGACAAGGCGCGCCGCCTGCTGTGGCCAATCAAGCAGAAATACGGCAACCAGATTTCCTGGGCCGACCTGATGATCCTTGCGGGCAATTGCGCCATCGAATCGATGGGCGGCACAACATTCGGTTTCGCCGGTGGCCGTGCCGACGTGTGGGAGCCAGAGGAAGACGTTTATTGGGGCGCCGAGGCCGAATGGCTAGAGGCCAGCGGCGGCGAAAACAGCCGCTATTCCGGCGAGCGTGATCTGGAAAACCCGCTGGCTGCGGTGCAGATGGGCCTGATCTATGTGAACCCCGAAGGCCCCGATGGCGTGCCCGACATTCTGGCCTCGGGCCGCGATGTGCGCGACACCTTTGCCCGCATGGCGATGAACGACGAAGAAACCGTCGCGCTGATCGCGGGCGGCCACACCTTTGGCAAGGCGCATGGCGCAGGCGATCCCGGCCTTGTCGGCCCGGAACCCGAAGCGGCGCCGCTGGAAACCATGGGTCTTGGCTGGATCAATGCGCTTGGCACCGGCAAGGGTGACGACACCACCACCAGCGGAATTGAGGGCGCCTGGACGGCGAACCCTACCCAATGGGACAACGGCTATTTCGACCTGCTGTTTGGCTATGACTGGAACGTCACCAAAAGCCCGTCGGGCGCCTGGATCTGGGAGCCGGTGAATGTGCCCGAAAAAGATATGGCACCACAGGCGCATGATCCGTCCAAGAAGGTTCTGACGATGATGACCACCGCTGACATGGCGTTGCGCATGGACCCGATTTATGGCCCGATCTCCAGGCGGTTCCATGAAAACCCCGACGCGTTCGCCGATGCCTTTGCCCGCGCCTGGTTCAAGCTGACCCACCGCGACATGGGCCCACGTTCACGCCATCTGGGGGGCGAAGTTCCTGCCGAAGAGCTGATCTGGCAAGATCCGATCCCGACCTCGGAAACCGACCTCAGCGACGGTGACGTCACCGCGCTGAAACAACAGATCCTGGCCTCTGGCCTGTCGGTGTCTGACCTGGTGAAAACCGCCTGGGCCTCGGCCTCGACCTTTCGTGGGTCGGACATGCGGGGCGGCGCCAATGGCGCGCGGGTTCAACTGGAACCACAGAACCGCTGGGCTGCCAACGAACCAGAGGACCTGGCCCGCGTGCTGGGCACACTGAAAGGCGTGCGCGCTGCCTTTGCAAAACCGGTGTCGATGGCTGACCTGATCGTGCTGGGGGGCTCTGCCGCCATCGAGAAGGCCGCCGGTGATGCGGGTGTTGCCGTAAGTGTGCCAACCACCTTGGGCCGTGGCGATGCAACCGCCGAGCAGACCGATGTTGACTCGGTCGCCGTTCTGGAACCGGCCGCCGATGGCTTCCGCAACTTCCTAAAGCAGGAATACAGCGTCTCGGCAGAGGAACTGCTGGTCGACAAGGCGCAATTGCTGACCCTGACCGCACCCGAGATGACGGCGCTTGTCGGCGGTATGCGGGTGTTGGGCGCCAATCACGGCCAAACCACGCATGGCGTGTTCACCGACACGCCCGGCGCGCTGACCACCGACTTCTTCACCAATCTGCTCGACATGGCGACCGAATGGAAACCGGCAGCTGAGCCGGGCATCTATGAAGGCTGCGACCGCGCCAGCGGTGCCGTGAAATGGACAGGCACCCGTGTCGATCTGGTCTTTGGCTCAAACTCGCAACTGCGCGCATTGGCCGAGGTGTATGCCCAGGACGATGCAAAAGAGACGTTCGTGAGTGACTTTGTGGCAGCCTGGGCCAAGGTGATGAACGCTGATCGCTTCGATCTGGCCTGATCCTTGGCGTCATGTCCGGCCCAATATTCGGTCGGACCTGAGCACACCGGACAAACCCTGGGGCGGGGGTT
>Ga0316206_1002986_pt1 | contig 10171 bp, 8 predicted proteins | sample 6monthpyrite_MG_FD_204942 | JGI IMG/M metagenome (GOLD analysis project Ga0316206, IMG submission 204942) | Microbial mat bacterial communities from mineral coupon in-situ incubated in ocean water Damariscotta River, Maine, United States -... | ecosystem: Environmental > Aquatic > Marine >...
CGAGACCGATGCCGTCTATTGCCGCGCCTGCATCCCGCGCAAGGCCCGTCTGGATCTGATCTACCAGCACCATCAAAGCACCTGCTACGATTTCGATCTGGTGTTTCAGACCATCGGCAACCTGTTTCGGCGGCGCAGCTGAAAACAGTCTCTGAATAAGGGGGAAAGACCCTTAGTCAGACTCTGAGCGGGCATAGACATCCTCGTAGCGCTCGATGTCATCTTCCCCCAGATAGCTCCCGGTCTGCACCTCGATCAACACCATGGGCACCTTGCCGGGATTTTCCATCCGGTGGGTCGCCCCAAGCGGCACATAGACCGACTGGTTTTCACTAACCAGTGTCACGTCATCATCAATCGTGACCCGCGCCGTGCCCGAGACCACAACCCAATGTTCGGCCCGATGCAGATGGCTTTGCAGGCTAAGCTGGCCGCCGGGTTTCACGACGATACGCTTGACCTGAAAACGATCGTCGATGGCCAAAGTCTCGAACCAGCCCCAGGGCCGGTGATCGCGTGGCGATTGTTCGGCCTGGTGGATACCGCGCGCCTTGAGGGTCTGCACCGCGCGGCCGACCTCCTGGGCACGGGACCTGTCGGCCACCAGAACCGCGTCGGGCGTGGCCACGACCAGCAGGTTTTCCAGCCCGAGCCCCACCAGTTCCACCCCCTCGCTTTCCGACCTCAGCAGCGTGTTCCTGCAATCGAACGCCGTGGCCGCGCCCGCCGTGGCGACACCATCGCCCTGATCGGGGCTTTCGCGGCGCACCGTTTCCCAATCGCCCAGATCGCACCATTCGCCGTCATAAGGCTGCACCCATAGCGTGTCGGCTTTCTCCATCACGGCGTAATCGATCGAGACATTGGGCAGATCGGCCCATGACGTTGATGACAGGCGATGAAAATCCAGATCCTGCGTGGCCTCGGAAACAGCGGTCTCAACAGGGGCCAGGATCTCGGGCGCATGGGCCGCGACGGCCGCGCGCAAGGCGCGGGCGGTCAACAGGAAAATCCCCGCATTCCAGAGATATCCGCCGTGCGCCAGCATCTCTTCGGCCTGCGTGCGCGGAGGTTTCTCGACGAAGCGGGCCAGCGGCTGCGCCCCGTCGCGCCCCGGGTCCGACATTTCAAGCCAGCCATAGCCGGTTTCGGGTCGGGTGGGCCGGATGCCAAAGGTGACGATCTGGCCGCCCTGTGCATGGGGCAGGGCGTCGGTCACGACCGCGCGAAAACGCACGACATCGGGCATGGTGTGATCGGCGGGCATCACCACCATGGTGGCATCGGGGTCGCTTTTTTCCAGCCACAACGCCGCCGCCAGAATCGCGGGCGCGGTATTGCGGGCCTCGGGCTCGATCAGAACGGTGGCGTCATGAATGCCTATTTCGGCCAGCTGTTCGGTGACAATAAAACGAAAATCGGAGCCGGTGACCACCAAAGGTGACGCAATGTCCTTGCCCCGAAGCCGCAACGCCGCGCTCTGAAACAGAGTCAGCTCCCCTTTTAATCGGGTGAACTGCTTGGGATAGCTTTTGCGCGACAGCGGCCAAAGCCGGGTTCCGGCCCCGCCGCAAAGAATAACCGGTGTGATCATTGCCTGGCCCTGCCTCGTTTTTGCCCTTGGCTTATCTTCGGACAAAGCGGCCAATCATGCCAGCCGGGAATGCGACCCGGCCCGCCGAAAGCTCAGTAATAGAGAATGTCGTATTTGTAGCGGCGCAGGAACACGAGGCCAAGGACCAGCGCAATCAAGGCGATGGCAAAGACATAGACCGGATCCACATATTCGGCATTGTAATAGGGATAGAAGGCCGTCCGGGTAACACCGACCACATGCACCAGAGGATTGTATTCCAGCCAGCCGCGATAGGGTTCCGGAATGCTTTCATGCAGGAAAATAACCCCGGAAATCAGCAGGAGCGGACGAGTCAGGATCCCCCAGATACTCTGCCAGACCGGGAACATCGACCGCAGGAAACAGTTGAACGTTCCTACGCCGAGGCCCAAGGCCGCCGCCATCGCATAGCCCAGAAGAAGCCGGTCTAACTCCAGCGAAGTGCGGGTATCAAACAGGCTAATGAGAATACTGAACAGGATATAGCTCACCAGAAGCTGGATGAGCAGTTGCAAGAGAAATCGCGCCAGAATCGCGTCAACAAAGGTCACGCTTGGATAGGCCAGCAACTGGCGCGAGAACATGACCGACTGCATCACCACATTGCTGGTCATCAGGTAGAGATAGAAGGGCAGCACCCCGGTCGCATAGTAGATCGCGAAATTATTGCCCAGAGAAGGAGCCCGGAACCCGATCGAAAAAATCGCCGTCAGCAGGGCAATCCCGGCGGCCGGTTCCAGGACCGCCCAGATATATCCGCCCGGAGACCGGCCATAGGTCGTGCTCATTTCACGCAGGATCAGCGCCGCAATCACGCGCGGGGTTGCAAACATCCGCCGGGGCGGGCGCGCGGGTGCTCTATCGGGAAGGGCAGGGGGCTGCGAAGACGCGGTCATCATACTACCTGCACAAGGATGCTGGAAAAGTGCCCCACCTTTATGTAGCAGGGACAGGCCAGTTACAAACCCTTCCAAAAACCAAGGCCTTGCCCTCCTGTGCCCGATCAGAAACACACTGCCCCGCAGCCCCACGCGCCCGGTCCCGTGGCCGCCGTGGCCGGCCCAGATACGGCCCCGCGACCCGTCCCCGCGACCGTCTCGGCCACGCACCCGCAGCGTCGCCATTGGGCTATCCTGGTTTCGTTTCTGCTGTTCGTGTTGATCCCCATCGCCCTGACGGTCTGGTATCTCTATGCCCGTGCTGCCGATCAATATGCCTCCACGGTCGGGTTTTCGGTCCGCTCCGAAGAGGCAAGCTCGGCGATCGAGCTTCTAGGCGGCATTTCCGCGCTGTCCAGTTCCAGTTCCCTCGATGCCGATATCCTTTATGAATTCCTGCAAAGCCAGGAACTGGTCGCCGCGCTGGATGCACAATTGGACCTGCGCGCCATCTGGTCCCGGGCAGATCCAGATACCGATCCGATCTTCGCCTACCACGCCCCCGGCACGATCGAGGATCTGGTGCGCTACTGGGACCGCATGGTGCGAATCTATTACGATGGCGGCACCGGATTGCTGGAATTGCGGGTGCTGGCCTTTGACCCCGATGACGCGCGCCTGATCGCCCAGGCGATTTTCCGCGAAAGCAGCGCCATGATCAACGAGCTGTCGGCCATCGCCCGCGAAGATGCGCTGAGCTATGCCCGCGACGAACTGGAGCAGGCCCGCGACCGCTTGGCCGAGGCCCGCGTCGCCATTGCCGAATGGCGCAACCTCAATCAGACGGTCGATCCCACCGCGGATACACAAGGCCAGATGGGGCTGGTGACCAACCTGCAGGCGCAACTGGCCGAGGCGCTGATCGAACTGGACCTGTTGCGCGAAACCACCCGCGAAAACGATCCGCGCCTGGCCCAGGCCGAACGGCTGATCACAGTGATCGAGAATCGCATTACCGCCGAACGCGCAATTCTGGGCGCCACCGGATCGGGCGAAGCCTTTGCCGATCTGGTGGGTGAATATGAACGGCTTGTCGTCGATCTGGAATTTGCCGAACAATCCTATACCGCTTCGCTGAGCACTTTCTACGTTGCCACCAATGACGCCCAACGCCAGAGCCGCTATCTGGCCGCTCATATCGGGCCCACCCAAGCCGAAAGCGCGGAATATCCCGACCGGCCCATGCTTATCGGGCTGACGGCGATGTTTCTGGTCCTGGCCTGGTCCGTGATGGTCCTGATTGCCTACAGCCTGAGAGACCGGCGATGACCCGCGGACGCACCCGATGATCGAGATCCGCAACCTGCGCAAAGTGTTTCATCTCAATGGCCTGCGCAAGGTGGTGATCGACGATCTGAACCTCACGGTTCCCGATCAGGTGTCAGTGGCGCTTCTGGGGCGCAACGGAGCCGGTAAATCCACCTTGCTGCAAATCCTGGCGGGCACGATGGACCCGACTTCTGGATATGTCAGATCCACTGGCACGATCTCTTGGCCGGTTGGGTTTGCCGGGTCGTTCCACCCCGATCTGAGCGGCGCGCAGAACACGCGATTCATCGCCCGCGTCTATGGTGTGGATACTGACGCACTGCTTGCCTTCGTGGCCGATTTCGCCCAATTGGGAGCCAGCTTCCAGATGCCGTTCCGCAGCTATTCCTCCGGCATGAAATCGCGCCTGTCCTTTGGCATTTCGATGGGCATCCCCTTCGACACATATCTGGTCGATGAAGTGACGTCGGTCGGGGATGCGGCTTTCAAGAAAAGCAGCAGCGAGATATTTCTGGCCCGGATGCGCACAGCCGGGGCTTTCGTGGTCAGCCACTCGATGCAGCAGGTCCGCGAGCTTTGCGATGTTGGCATCGTGCTGGATCAAGGCAAGGCGATCTTCTACGACGACCTCGAAGAGGCGATCGCCCGTCATCTGCACAATATGGCGGTTGACCCCCGGGCCGGGCAGCGCGCTTAGAATATCACGATATCATTGTAGAGCACTGTCAGGTCCGACACGCCGGCCAGGATGATCATCTGGCCGTTGCCGAAATCGAGCACAGTTGAATTGCCCGAGATCCGGCCGAATGTATCGACCACCTGCTGCGCGGTCAGATTGCCGCCCCAAATCGCATCATCGAGGAAAATCTCGTCCCAGTTATCCTCGAAATCCGCGATCGTGTCGCGCCCGAACCCAGCCGCGAAGACAAAATCATCGGGGTGATCGCCGCCCACCAGCATGTCATTGCCAGCCCCGCCCACCAGCGTGTCATAGCCATCCTGGCCCCAAAGCGTGTCATTGCCGACCCCGCCCTCCAGCGTGTCGGAATGCAGCCCGCCCTCCAGAAGATCGTTGCCATAGCCGCCGTAAAGTGAATCCCGGCCGATCCCGGCGCGCAGCTGGTCATTGCCATAACCGCCATCCAGCCAATCATTGCCGGTGGTGCCATCCAGCGTGTCATTGCCGGAATTGCCATAGAGAACATCGTCCATGGGGCCGCCATTCAGAAGATCATCGCCGTTTCCGCCATAGAGCGTATCATTGAGCCACATGCCGTACAGTGTGTCGGCCCCCTCATCGCCTTTCAGCAGGTCATTGCCACCGTGCCCGTATAGTATGTCGTTGTCGTCCCCCCCGATCAGCGTGTCATCGCCATTTTGGCCGTAGAGCAGGTCATCGCCGCTATCGCCCAATAACAGGTCATTGCCGCCACCAGCCCAAACCCGGTCACCTCCGGCACCGCCCGACAGCCGGTCATTTCCGTCCAGTCCCGACAGCACGTTTGCGCTCCAATTCCCCTCAAGCACATCGCTGCCATTGGTTCCGAAGAACCGCATCTGCATCTGGGGAAGACTGACGGGAACCCGGCTCAGATTGATCAAGTCAGGCGTCAGGAGCTCTGCTACCGAGAGGGGCAGGGCGTAGACCGAGACGATCTGCAATACCTCGTCCCTGAAGGACAGAGTGGCCCCATCCGCGGTCTGCTGAAAGGTGATCTGCTCCAGATTGCGCAGCATCGGCCAGGCCGACAGGTCGATACGATCCGTGATCGGGTCGAAATCCATGATCCAGTCGGTGGCACCATCGGCGGCCAGTACGAACGTATCGGCCCCGGCACCGCCGAGCAGTGTGTCGCGCCCCGCCCCATCCATCAGCACGTCGCGGCCCTGGCGGCCTTGGATCCAATCATTTCCCGCGCCACCCGACAGAACATCGCCAACTGCGCTACCGGTCAGATTATCCGCTCCATCGCCGCCGATCTGCGTGGCTCCATGCGTGCCCAGATCATAGGTCAACTGTGTGATTCCGGTTTCCGTCGCGCTGCCGACGAATATCTGCAGATCGCCATCCACAACCGCCATCGCCAGCGACACGACATTGCCCAGGCTTATGTTGAAATCATCGGCCATGGTGGACAGGTGCAAAAGCCGCCCGCCGGGCAGCAGTTCGAACAGCGACACCCCGTCATCGGCCCCGCCTGCCAGCACAAAACTGCGATCCCCGACGGTCACGGTCTCCAATGCGGTCACATTCTGGAAACGCGTATTGAGGTCGTCGAGCACCTGATCAACCGGCGTTAGCACGCCATTGGGATCGATGCGCAGCACGCTCAGCGTCGAACTGCCCTGCGCGGCAGCAACCACATACTCCCCATCCGGCAACGTGGCCTGCGACAACGCGCTGATCCCGGCCACGCCAAGCCCGGTATTTGCTCCGGTGCTGCCGCGCTGGAGCAGGCTGCCATCATTGCGCAGCTCAAAACTGGTAACCTGCGTGCCGTCTGTAGAAACCGTCAGGACAAACCGGGCATTGCCAATCTCAACCGTCAGAACCTGTGAGACACCGTCCAACAGGGATGGTGGATCGAGGCTTTCAAGGGTGCCGTTGGGAAGCAGGCGATAGGCCTGAAGCGCCCCACCGGCACCACTATCGGCCCCATAGAAATAGGTCTCGCCGCCCATCTCGGCCCGGGTCAAGATATCAAGCCCTCCGGCCGCACTGCCCAACGTGGTCGCTCCTCCGACAAGCTGGCCTGAATCATCAATCTGATAGAGCTGTGGGCCGGGCCCTTGCGCGCCCAGGATCACAACGCGATCCAGGCCCCCGATCTCCATAAGTTCAAGACGCTCTGCATCGGACCCGAGGCTCTGATGATCCAGAAGGCTGACCGACCCGTCGGGAGCCACGGAAAACACCGAAATTGCGCCGGCCGACCGGCTGGTGGCATAAAGAACCGCGCCGCCATCCGTGGTTGGCACGATATCCAGATCGGTCACGCCGGTCAGCAAATCGGCCACGCTGCGCTCCAGCACAGTGGTATAGGTTAACTGCTGCACCCTCATATCCCCTTGCACCAGCACCCCCGCCAGTGACGAAAACCATGCCTGATCGGATTTGCAGGGGGTTGAGGGTTTTGTGGCAGAGTTTGGGCGTTTAAGAAGATTTGCACAGAGCAGACGCAAAACATATGCAGGCAGGGCGGAATTAAGATGGGTCAGACCATTCTTCTTACAGGCGGAGCCGGTTACATCGGCTCACATACCTATTTGGCGCTTGTCGCGGCAGGGTACAGGCCGCTGATCCTAGATGACTTCTCCAATTCGAAACCCGATGTGCCGCACCGGGTGGAACAGATCACTGGCGCGCCCGTCCCGGTGATCCGCGGCAGCGTGCTGGATGCGGCACTGCTGACGCAGGCGTTTCAGGAGCACGAGATTGCCGCCGTCGTCCATTTCGCCGCACGCAAGGCCGTGGGCGAAAGTGTCGCGCGTCCACTGGATTACTACGAGACCAATATCGGTGGGCTTTTGACGCTTTTGCGGGTGATGGAGCGGGCAGGCTGTCATCGGCTGGTGTTTTCTTCTTCGGCCACGGTCTATGGCATCCCCGACGAGGTGCCGACGCCCGAGACCGCACCGCGCCGCGCCATGAACCCCTATGGATGGACCAAGATCGCCGGCGAAGAGATGTTGGAAAGCCTGGCCCGGGCCAATCCGGCATGGGCCTTTGGAACCTTGCGCTATTTCAACCCCGCGGGGGCCCATGACAGTGGCCTGATCGGAGAAGACCCCGGCGACACCCCCAATAATCTCATGCCCTATATCGCCCGGGTCGCGACGGGCGCGTTGCCGCATTTACAGGTCTTTGGCAATGATTATCCAACCTCCGATGGCACCGGAGTGCGCGATTACATCCATGTCGAGGATCTGGCCCGTGGCCATGTGCTGTCGCTCGACCGGCTTCTGGCCACCGGCCAGGGCCATCTGGTCAATCTGGGCACCGGCCAAGGCTATTCGGTGCTGGAAATGTTGGCGGCCTATTCCACCGCCTGCGATCGTGATCTGCCGCATGAAATCGTGGCCAGGCGGGAAGGCGATGTGCCCATCTATTGTGCCCGTACAGAAAAGGCCGCCGATCTTCTGGGCTTCAGGACTGAAAAGGGCCTGGCCGAGATGTGCGCCAGCAGTTGGGCTTGGATTTCAGGCCAACAGTTCTGATTTTTATCATAATTCTGATTACCGGCCCGATAGCATCTTAAACAAACCACAGGCCACCGCGCAAAAAAAACGGCCCCCGAAGAAGGCCGTTTCCTGTCGCGTTTTCAGATATGATATCAGGGGGTCCCGCTCGTGGTGGTGGTCGTGCCCGAGGAGCCATCCCCGATCAGAACCACGGCCAGCAGCAAGCCTACGCCGGCAGCAGCTGCGCCACCGCCCACGCCGCCAAGGCCTGCCGTCGGCGCGGTCGTGCCGCCGGGCAACCAGCCAAGCGCGCGCGCTTCCGCCACCTGTGCGGCGGTCAATTGGCATTCTGCGGTGGCCAGGTTCACAGCACCACCAAGTTGGTTACATTGAACCACAGACAGCGCGCTTGCGGCACCGGCAATGAGGGTGGCGGCTGCGGTAACAGCAAAAAAGGTTTTCGAAAGTTTCATCGGCCCAATCTCCAATATATTTTCACTGCCTGATTTATCATGAGCTTGGAAACGGTTCAACAAAACAGCAGGCCTCTGGGCCAAAAAATGCTGGAGCGCTAATTATTCACGCGCTGCAAGTCGATATAGCCCAGATCGGGGCCCGCCCATTGCCGCGATTGCCAGATCGTTCCACCCCTGCCCTGCCAATAAGTATTTTCAAAAACCGGCGTATCGCGATCCTGCACACGGCAGGTTTCCACGTAGCGTTGCGTGTCATAGGCACGGCCCAAAACATCGACGGTTTCGCGGGTTTCGGGCTGTAATTGGCAGTAAAGCCGGTGCGTCTCGATCTGATCCAGCCCGTCGAGTCCACGAAAGAGCCGGGAATATTCCGCAGGTCCGCCATTCGACAATGCGCGTTGCAGCGGCGCGGTTTCCAGGCTGTGCAAATCGGTGCCGAAGCCGCGGGTGTTGCGCAAAAGCCCGCCTGCGGTGGTGATCGTGTTGCCGTCAAGGCTGCGCCAGACAATGGCGTCGCGCGGGGTCTGGAACTCCAGAAGCCCGACCGAAATGCCGACAGCGTCCAGACGCGCGACCAAAACCGGCCGGGTGATTCCCGCCGCGCTGAGCGACGCGCGGGTCGCGGTGAACTGGGGTGGCGCTTCGCCCCGGCCCCGACTGAAGATCCCGCTGCCGATCTGGCGCACCGCCGAGAACATCGGGCTGTCTTCGGTTTCGCCACTGCCGAGGCCCTCGACCGTCGCACAGGAGGACAGCACCAGAAAAGCCAGCAGGGCCAGTTGCTTTTTCATCGCCATACCCGCGCCCATTGATCGTCGATATTGCCCAGATGGCCTTCACGCACCCGGTCATAAAGCCGGTCGGGCACATTGACCCGCGCCCCGCCATCGCGCGTGACCGGGCGGATCGTGGTGCCGACGCTGCTCTGGCTTGGTTGCCCGGTGAACCAGGAGACCGGGATCGAAAAACGGATGCCCTTGTCGAAGGAGCCTTCGCCGAACTCGGCCGCCGAAACATCGGTCAGCGTCATGAAGGCCCCCACGCTCCAGCCATTGCGGAACTCGCGATCGACGGTGATGGTCGCCCCCCAATCGCCCGCCAGGTAACGCCCGGCATCGACCTGCAGTTGGTAGCCGTTCGCCATGTCGTAATAGGCCGAAACAAAACCGGTGACGACATCGTAATCCCGGAACCCAAACCCCATGTCATAATCGCGCTGCATGACGTAATTGACCTCGGCCCCAAGCGCCAGGCGGCTGGTCACCGGGCGCCACAGGATCTCGGCCGAAACACCGCCATACATGCGCTCCAGATAGCCCACGGTCACCCGGCCATAGAAATCATTGCCCAGAGATCGGGCATGGCTGAGGGTCAGCGTCTCGATCGCCACGCCATCCTGTTGTTCGTAATTGGCGAAACTGGTGCGCACCGGCGGCAGTTGCGAGGCCGAATTGCGCGCCTGGTCCAGATTGCCCGCCAGCCGGGTGGTCAGCGCCCCATCGACCCGCCAGCCGGGGCGGAATTCATAAGACGCCCTGAGCCGCAGGCCCAGATCGATCAGGATCGGATTGTCGGGATCAAAGAAACTGGTCCGCGTATAGGGGCGCAGCGACCAGTTGAACTGCGGGTAAAGCCCTTCGACCAGATCGGCCTCCCGCGTCGGCGTGGCGGCCGTCAGGCCGACAAGGGTC
>Ga0316206_1002987_pt1 | contig 10165 bp, 7 predicted proteins | sample 6monthpyrite_MG_FD_204942 | JGI IMG/M metagenome (GOLD analysis project Ga0316206, IMG submission 204942) | Microbial mat bacterial communities from mineral coupon in-situ incubated in ocean water Damariscotta River, Maine, United States -... | ecosystem: Environmental > Aquatic > Marine >...
ATATCGAGTTGTTGCCAAGTGAACGCCGAGAACACGAATTTATTGCGTCGTGTGCAACATCCCGAGCGATACAACCCCGTCGGATGGCACAAGAGCTTGTTTCGAGGCAGTGCAATCCCATGGCTCGGATCCATGGTTTCCGTGCCGACTATCCGGATCGTTTCCAGAACAATCGATAGTTGAGCAGGTTGTACGCATCCTCGCCCAACGAGGTCAGCAGCCGATAGTAGTAGGGGTCTGAATCCAGCCATCGGATCCATTTCCAGATACAGATCGGGAGCATCAATGGCGATAAAATCCCTGAGAGCAGCACCAGCGTGGGTGTCTGAAGCGTGGCTGCAAGCCCGATGAGCCCGCCGAGAAGTGTGACCACAACGAGCGCGTAGATAAACTGAGCACCAGGCGAAAAGAACCGACCAAACTTGCTGGTCCTTTGCACGCGGATGTGATGATATGGACGCTCAGGATCGCTCGCGACCATCTGCTGTTGAGACTGATCCTCCTCGGGGTCGAACTCGAGCGGCACAACCCCGTCAAGGATTACCGCGGCGGCTTCGGCTGCGTGCGATTCTTGGATCGCATTGCGATGAGCGATGATCGCCGAGATCGGGCGGGGCTCATAAGTTTCGAAGAGTGTCTCCCCCGCGTCCTTCGAGATCGATTCATCGGTGAATGCGTGCTCAAAGAGTGATGTCTCTTCGAGCGGATCGCTCGATTTCGAAGATGCGGCATCGGATTGATGTGGAGTCTTGTCCATAATGAGTCTTGATGAGTTATCGGATCAGCTGAGCCAATCTAAGGATCGGATCTGAGCCCTTCCTTGTACACGACACTGATACGAGCCCGAGGCACCGGCTGATCCGCGTATCGGCACATCCTAACTGAATTGACCCCCGTGGGAACTCATATTTCAGGATTTTGATCGGAGACCCGGGTATTTCTCATGTAGATGACCACCAATAGCCAACAGAGAGAGGTCGAAAAAACTCACCTCATGCAAGCTTTTTGGCGGGAACTATTCTCGGGCTCATCTTTCTTACTGAAGAGGCCGGGCATCGTCGGTGGCGAGCCCCCCGCCTAGAATGCTCAAAGAACTGTTTCCCCCACTCAACGAGGAGATCGTAAGAATGTTCAAAGTATGTTTGCCGTGTGTGCTTGGCGTGGTGTTGTCAACGGGTTTCAACGCATCGCTCGCGCACGCTCAAGACGACCAAGCGACAGAGGCTCAATCCTATGTCGCACCCGATCCATACACCCCGAGTTGGTCTGATGATGAGATCGCCACCATCGCGGGGCAGCTCACCGGGACCTGGAAAGCGTCCGAATCGATCGAGGGCGATGTCTCGATGATGATGAGCATCGCCCCGGCTCCAGTCGATGGCATGAACGATACGCTCTATGTCGAGAGCGTCCGTTCAAACGCGACCTGGGAACCTTATCGCAGGGCTATTTTTCAGCTCTATCGCTACAAGGGCGACATCCGCCTGCGGACCTATGAGTTCGCCATTGGTGATACCGCCGAGGGTGCCTTCGATGGGATGTGGGCAGCCACTGAACTCTTCCCAGATCTCTCTGCGGATGATCTCATTGCGACACTCGATGTCGAGCTCGAATCGACACCAACCGGGTTTACCGGGGCGACACCGTACCCATACCCCACCGGCGTCGCGGGTGCGGTCGAAATGACATCGAGCGTGACGCTCGATGGGGATTCAATGACAGTCACCGATCGTGGGTATAACACCGATGGCGAGGTCGTCTGGGGTGCTGACACCGGATCCGTATTCGGTTTCGAACGAAGCGAGCCCTACGCCCAGGTGAATCGCAGCGATGACGGGATGGTCATCATTGACTTCGGCGGAGAGAACGGGATCCTCCCACAAGACGGCGACCAACTCTATGTCCACTACGATGGCTTTATCGCCAACGGAACCCGATTCGATTCGAGCTACGCCCGGAATCAGCCTTTCGCCTTCGCCTTCCCGCCCAAAATACGGGCGATCACCGGCTGGGGTATCGGGATGGAGGGCTTCGCGATGGGGAATCATCGCAAGTTGTTGATCCCGGGATACCTCGCATATGGGAAGATGGGCAACCCGAGAGCAAACATACCACCAGATGCCATGCTCTACTTCAATGTGTTCATGCTCCAGATCGACCATGTTGAACCAGCCGAGCCCGTGTCTGGATCTACAGAAGATTGATCCGGCGCTAGGCTCGCATGAATAAAGAGAATCTCAAGCAAGCAACCGTCATGGTTGCTTGCTTTTCATCAGAGGCATCTATAATTGCCTCATTGATTGGCCGAGAAGACAACGACTCTGGACGGAACAGGTATGAGTACAGAAGATTATTATCAGGTGCTTGGGGTAGCCAAGGGCGCTGATGCTGATGCGATCAAGCAGGCATTTCGTGCCCAAGCTCGAAAACTCCATCCGGATGTCAGCGATGATCCAGATGCAGGGAAAAAGTTCTCTCAACTCAACGAAGCGTACGAGGTGCTCTCAGATCCAGAAAAACGAGCAAAGTACGACCAACTCGGACACGAAAGGTATGTCTCTGGGCAACCCGCCGACCACATGAACGCCCAGGACATCGATTTCGGTGACTTGGGCTCGATCATTGATGCGATGTTTGGCGGATCTGGGAGGAACTCAGGCGGCTTTCGAGGAGGCTTCGGGGCCCGCCAGCCACGATCGCACCGTCCGCCACCAAAGGGGCAGGATCTGCGGGTCAGCCTACGAGTGAGTCTAAGCGATGTGCATCACGCTGAGAGTAAAAGGATCTCGGTACCGGGCGATGAGGGATACAAGTCGATAGAGGTGAAAATCCCCAGAGGCATCAAAACAGGGGGAAAGCTTCGACTCAAGGGGCAAGGGCTCGCCAGTCCGACACGGGCAGGCAAGCCCGGGGACCTCTTCGTCATCATCCATATCGAGAAAGATCCACGCTTTGCTCGGCTCGACGAGGGGCTTGACCTACAGATCGAACTCCCGCTGAGTATCGCTGAAGCGACCCTTGGTGCCAAAGTCGAGGTGCCCACCATCGATAACAAGGTAGTCACACTCACAATTCCCCCCGCAACGGTCAGCGAGTCCAAATTCCGGATCGGGGGGCACGGGCTCGCATCTCCGAGCGGGGATCGAGGGGATCTCTATGCCAAGGTCAAGATAGTCCCCCCATCAGGGGCACAGCTCACCGATGCGCTCAAAGAGGCGCTCGAGGAACTCAAGCAACTCCCCGAGGCCAAGCCCGACGCCCAAGGTGCCTTCGACAATCACGCGTCAACCTGAGCAATATATCGCTTGTGTGCGAGTTCCTACCAGAGATATGGGGCTGCAACTGTGCAGTAGACGGAGCTTTGATCTACACTGATGACTTAGTGAGCCCTCGTGGCGGGCGTTGGACTACGGTTTGAGAGTAGGGGAAAGTTGCTCAAGCAGAAGCATAACTTATTCGTTTCACTCTTCGGCGTGCTCGATGTTGTGGCAGTGGGCTCGGCGGCGATGATCGCATGGAGTATTCGGCTCAATCGATTCAATCAACCGTACCCCGCGCGATGGGAAGAGTATTTCAAAGACTCATTGGTTGTCTTTGTGATTCCCATCGCGATGGCATCGATGATTTTCTTCAAGCTCTACAAACCCAAGCGGGATCAGGCAATCATCGGCGAACTCCGCCAAGTATTCAAAGCCTCTCTTGTCTCCGTGATGCTGATCGTCGTCGCGCTCTGGGCGGTTGGCTCGAGCCGAGTCAACGCGGTTGGTCCTCCGGAACAGCAGTATCCGGGTTGGAGGCTCGCAACCGACCCGCTGCGCTTCCAACTCGCGATCCTCTCCGCGGCATTGCCGCTCTTTGTCGGGTCCTATCGAGTATTGCTGAGACTCGCGTTGCGCTCGATGCGTCGGCGAGGGTGGAATATGCGTCATGTTGCCATTGTCGGGGTCGGTCGGCTCGGACAGATCACCGCCCGAACGCTTACTCGAAACTCATGGACCGGAATCCGTGTCGAATATTTCATCTCGCATCACGAGCAGACCTCCAGATCCACCTGCCTGAATTTGCCCGTGGCTGGCGGTGTGCGAGAACTCGATTCGATCCTTGAAAATAGGCGAGTCGATGCGATCTATCTGGCGATACCCAGCGCGATGTCCGCGCAGCTCCCGCTGATCCTCCGCAGGCTCGAACGCTTTGCGATTGATGTACGAATAGTGCCCGATGTCCATCCCCGATACCTCCCGCAGAACATGGTGGTCTCAGAGCTTGAGGGGATGCCTATCCTGAGCTATCGCGAGAGCCCGATGGCGGGGATCGGCGGGGTGTTCAAGCGATTGCTCGATATTCTCGGTGCAGTCATCGGCATTGTGCTCTTCTCGCCATTGATGGTTCTTATCGCCATCGGGATCCGTTTCTCGAGCCCGGGCAATGTGATCTTCCGTCAGCAACGAGTGAGTCTCGGCGGCGATACCTTCGCGATCTGGAAGTTCCGAACAATGACTTGTCCACAGGGTTGCGTTGATGAAAATACTTTGTCTACATCATGGACCGCCAAGGATGATCCACGCATCACTCGAATCGGGCATTGGCTCCGTCGGACCAGCCTTGACGAGCTCCCGCAGCTCTTCAATGTACTCTGCGGCGATATGGCACTCGTCGGACCACGCCCGGAGCGACCCGAGCTTATTGACCGGTTCAGAGAAGATTGGAGGGGATATATGCTCCGCCAGCAGGTCAAAGCAGGGATGACCGGGTGGGCTCAGGTCAATGGGCTTCGCGGCGATACGAGCCTCCGCAAACGACTGCAGTACGATCTGTTTTATATCCGAAACTGGACACTTTGGTTCGATATTCGAATTCTTGTCCTCACGATTTTCCGAGGATTTATCCACCGCAATGCACACTAACACACACCGAATATTTGTAGTGGTCTGAATAAATTATCAGATAGAACGAGGCGAAGGGTTGCGAAATCTTGGCAAAAGTCGTATAAAAGGTGTGCAAATACAATGTGACGGGCATCGTGTGGATGCTCGATTCAGCAATCGTGCGGATTGTGAACCGAAGATCTCAAAGCATCTGAGAAGGCGAATGGGGAAACGCTGGAACCTTTCGTGATGGGATGCGAATAAAAACGAGGATGAAGCACTGGACCGCGCTGCCAAAGAGGCAACAGTGTTCATCGAAAACAACACAATGTCAGTGTCGAGGGCTTGTTCACCTGGTGGTGGATCGGGCTCGAAGCACCTTGACGGATGGAGGTCGTCGTGGAAAGACGGAAAAACGCATTTACCCTTATTGAACTCTTGGTGGTGATCGCGATTATCGCGTTGCTCATCGGGATCCTGTTGCCTGCCCTCGGTCAGGCTCAACGCTCGGCGAAGAATGTCCTGTCGCAGGCCAATCAACGCTCGATGAACACCGGTGCCGCCAACTACTCGGCGGACAACGGCGATCTGATCTTCTCCTACACCTGGCGTGCGGGCGGGACCTACATCATGCCCGACGGGCGGGTCAAGAATCCGACCAGCGACCAGCAGGCCGCCGCGTTCCAGAATCAGGAGATCCTCCAGCGCGTCACCGGTCGTGTCGCCGGGATCACCAAGATCCAGAACTTCCAGGCTCGTCTTCCTCACCGTCGATACTCGCACCTCGTGCTGCTCGACTTCCTGACGGATATTCAGCCCGAGCCCACCGCAGCGAGCCCGTTCGATCGCAACTTGCTCAACTGGCAGGCCAATCCGCTTGAATATGCCGCTGGCAGTGGTGTCCCCTATGCCGATGGTGTCCCCGACGGCTATGCGGATGATTCGAGTTGGCTCGAAACCCCGGTCCGTCAGCGATGGCCGTTCGCTTCGACCTATCAGATGGTCCCCGCTGCGTGGAACTCGGATGGCATCGCCGGTGCCCCGACATATAACCCGATCCCGAGTACGCCTCACCTCTTCACCGCTTCTGGTCCCGTCCCGCTTGGCCGTCGTAAGTTCACGCAGGTCGCACATCCATCGGGCAAGGTGATGATGTTCGAAGAGTTTGACCGCTTCTCAGACAAGAAGGGCTTGTACTTTGCCTATCCAGAAGCCAAGCCAAACCTCGCCTTCTTCGACGGTTCCGTCCGCTCGGAGTTGACCGCGGAATGCAACGCTGGGTGGCGTCCATCGACTCCAGCTCAAGAGTGGGTCCAGAAGTATGTCCCGCTTGACACCTTCCCAGAGCCCAAGTCGGGTATCGGTGAGACTGTCCGTTATTGCCAACGGTTCCGCTGGACCCGCTACGGGCTCCAGGGCATCGACTTTGGCGGCAAGGATGTCGGGCGTCGTCAGTACAGCCTGCCGGAGCCCGCCGACTGCGTCCAGTAAATCAATCCTGATTTAAATCTCCATCAATACCCCCGTCTTCTGACGGGGGTATTGATTGCGCGGCCTGTGTGTTGATCGTTTATCACGATCTAGTTTTATGGAACTGGTGCGCTCGAGATGCGAACAGATACTTGGCGATGAACCCACCGCCCGCGCAGATCCGGAGAATCCGGTATCTCTGAGTCGCGAACTACAAGCGAGCCACTCACCCCCTCGGCTCAGACACCGGCAACTACTCGCCGGATCACACGATCACATCAGAGAAGTTCTCGTCGGCTCAAGTTTGTCGGTTGAGAATGTCGTGTTCGTGTTTACATCAAGAACAGTGTACACAAGGCCCCATCGGAATGGGGTGGGTCTGTTGGTATCGAAATTGAAATGGAGGCACCCGTGGACAGGCACAAGAAGGCATTTACACTCATCGAACTCTTGGTGGTGATCGCGATCATCGCGTTGCTCATCGGGATACTTCTCCCGGCATTAAGCCAGGCGCAACGCTCGGCGAAGAATGTGATCTCCCAGGCGAACATGCGCACCATGAACACGGGTGGAGCAAACTATGCCGCGGACAATCAAGATAAAATCTTCAGCTATTCGTGGAGAGCGGGCGGGTCGTATGTTTTGCCGGACGGAAGGGTCAAGAACCCGACCACCGATCAGGAGGCGGCATCATTTCAGAATCAAGAGATTCTCCAGCGTGTCACCGGACGGGTTGCCGGGCTCACCAAGATACAGAACTACAGCACACGCTTGCCGCACCGCCGGTATTCGCATCTCGTGCTGCTCGATTTCTTGACGGACACCCAGCCCGAGCCAACGGCGGCGAGCCCGTTTGATCGCAACTTGATCAACTGGCAATCCAATCCGATCGAATATGGGCCGGGCAGCGGCATCCCGTATGCGGACGGGATGGAAGATGGATACGACCAAGACAACGAATGGACCCGATCGCCGGTCCGCCAGCGTTGGCCCTTCGCATCAACCTACCAGATGGTGCCGGCAGCGTGGAACTCGGATGGGCTCAACCAGAGTGCGACCTATGCCCCGGTCGAAAACACACCCCATCTCTTCCAAGTCTCGGGGACAGACGGTCGGCAGGTCCCGCTCGGACGACGCAAGTACACCCAGGTGGCCCATCCATCGGGCAAGGTGCTGCTCTTCGAGGAGTTCGATCGGTTTACCAACAAGCGGGGGCTCTACTTTGCCTATCCAGAGGCCAAGCCCAATCTCGCATTTTTCGATGGCTCGGTGCGATCAGAACTGAGTGCCAATGCCAACCCCGGCTGGAATCCCGCTCAGCCAGCCCAGAACTGGCTCCAGGCGTATGTCCCGATCGATACCTTCCCAGAACCCAAAGGCGGGCTCGGGGACAACACACAGTATTGCCAGCGATTCCGCTGGACCCGCTTCGGGCTCCAAGGCATCGACTATGGCGGGAAAGATGTTGGCCGCCGGAGATACAACCTCGAAGACGACCCGCAGTGTACAACTTCAAACTAATCAGCCCTTCATCCAAGCCCTCGTCTCCGGACGGGGCTTTTTTATATCCATATTTATATCCATAAAAAATCGATCCACGGATGGATCGATTTGATTGAGTTTGTCTGACACTTCGTTTATGGGCCTCTGAGGATTCGTTTGAGTTCTTTCATGCGGGTATCGATCTCGGTCTCCCAGTACTGGATATCGATCGCTTCGTCGAAACTGTCGATGATCGAAGGCATATGCATGTCTTCAGCTTGCTTGAGGAGGCGTTTGTATTGTCCAAGATGCTTCCGCATTGTTTGGAGCGAAGAGCCGAGCCCTTGAATGCTCTGACGATTGCTGGCGATGGAGGACTCGACCAAGAAACCGGTGAGCGTTGCGGTGAGCCGGCTTCGGAGTTTCTTCGATTTATCAACATCGCGTTCAACGATCTCATACCCGATGTTGCCCGCATTGTCCCACTTGTCGATACCGTGGACCTCGGCGAACTCTTCGAGCGTCTTTCCATTGCGCATCGCGGTGACGAGCCCGTACTTGACCGCCTGCTTGGCGGTGAGCGTGAGCACCGAGTCGGGACCGTCGATCGTCTCGTAGTTGCTCGGGATCCCATCGGTAGTTTCCGAGAACTTCCACTCGCCATTTTCTTGGTAGGCGTAGATCGAAGATTTTGAGAGCATCATGGCTTTGACCAAGAAGCCCTCGTGCCCATTGGCATCGGCGGTGGTCTCGAGCTTGGCCGCCATGATCCCGTTCATCTTGAGATCAACCTCGGTCGATCCGGTTGAGGTGCGAGAGTACACCACAGCGCCGCCGAAGTCAGATCCTGGGACCATCGTGATGGTATCACAGGTGAACGAGGGCCAGATCGAAGCGCTGATGCTCGATTCGATAAGCATGTGCATCTTGACCTTCCCGCGATATTCTTTCATGATGTCGACCATGTCCATCGCGGCCCAGACCTCGCCGCCTCCGGAGTTGATCCGGAAGACAACATCGGTGACCTCATGCTCGACCGCCCATTCGAGCGAGTCGGCGATCGCCAGCGGATAGATGTCCTTGCCGAAGGTCCCCTTCATTGGGACCTCCAGAATCAGGTTATACCCATCGCGTTTGATGACCTGATCGGTGTCCTCGGCGGGCTCGGTCGCGCTCGGGAGTGTCAGGGTCGGTTTGGTCGCATTGGAAGGGGTGGAAGAAGGGGTGGCGAGGATCGGGGCGGCGTCATCGCTCTCGTGGACTGATTTGACCTTCCGGCGATCAAGCGTGAGGCGCGTTGATATGCCGTGGACCTTAGTATCGATTTCGATGGCTCGGCGGGTCTTGGAGACGATGTTGCCGTTATAAACGGTCCCGTCTCGCATGATGATCTCGTCGGCGAGACTCAGCGATGCGCTCGCGGTAAGGGCACCAGCAATCACAAGGATTCGGAGTGATGAATACGCTTTTTTCAATGAACTTGATCTGATTTTCATAGAACGATACCTCTGAATGTCATCCATTCGATGCAGTTGACCCACACAACCATATCAGATTATGGTCTGAGTGCCAAGTTTGATGCATGAAATCGTCTTTTGTTTTCGCCTGTTGAGGCTATAATTTTGTGTGAATACACGATTTGAGGTCATTGTGGTCGGTGGTGGGCACGCCGGGATCGAGGCGGCGTGGGCGGCGGCCAACCGGCTCGGTACCCCGGGCTCGGTCGGGCTGATCTCCATCGATGCGTCGAAAATTGGCGTGATGAGCTGCAATCCCGCGATCGGGGGGCTCGCCAAGGGGCAACTCGTCCGTGAAATCGACGCCTTGGGCGGTGTGATGGGGCTCATCGCCGATGCCACCGGGATCCAGTTTAAGGTCCTCAATACCTCCAAGGGCTCCGCGGTGCATGGCCCGCGCTGCCAATCCGACAAGATCGCCTATGCCCGCGTCGCCCAGACGCTTGTCAGGGCCCGTCCAGAGATCGAGATTATCGAGGGCACTGTTGAGCAGATCCTGAGCGAAGACACTGGTGGGGGGGCTCAAGCCGTCACAGGCGTGGAGATATCCACTCCCGGCGGGCTCGTCGAACTCCATGCACCGAGCGTGGTGGTCACGACGGGGACATTTATGCGTGGGCTTATGCACATGGGCCCTGAGCAGACCCAGGGCGGACGGTTTGGAGAGCTGGCCGCCACCGGGATATCGAAATCGCTTGACGAGTTGGGCTTCGAGCTTGGTCGGCTCAAAACCGGGACACCGCCGAGATTGACGATCGATTCGATCGATTGGGATGCGCTGCCGATCGAATCAGGTGACGAGATCCCTGTGGCGTTTTCTGAACTGAGCGA
>Ga0316206_1002988_pt1 | contig 10163 bp, 13 predicted proteins | sample 6monthpyrite_MG_FD_204942 | JGI IMG/M metagenome (GOLD analysis project Ga0316206, IMG submission 204942) | Microbial mat bacterial communities from mineral coupon in-situ incubated in ocean water Damariscotta River, Maine, United States -... | ecosystem: Environmental > Aquatic > Marine >...
TTAGTTAACGCATCATGAGAACGACGCTGACCACGTCTTGAACGCGTTACTCTACTTTTTTGAACAGCCATTGTTTAGCTCCAGTTTAAAATATTTAATTTATTAATCCGTGAAAACAAAACCATAGTTAGTTTTAAACCTTCACAGCATATCTTTTAAAACAGCGAACGGGTTGGACTTTTCTTCCTCAACAACCTGATTCACTTTTTGCTCTTCCTTTTGCGTATTCATAAAATCAGAACACTCTGATTCGTGAACAGGCACAATCGGAACAGCCAAAATTAATTCATCTTCAATAACATCCGGTAAAAAATGACGACCCTCAGTTATCAACGGTTCAAAACCTTCAGGCAATTTATCTATCTGCGCTTCAGTTTCAACCAATCCCAGTGAAAATTCTGTATCTATCTGCAAAGTCATAATATCCATACAACGCTGACACTGAATTTCAACTGCTGCAGTGATATGACCTTTTACATATCTGTTTCTACCACTTTTAGCAAAATGCATTTCCGCATGTGCTTGGCCAGATTCTGAACCCAGCATACTTAATAAACGTGGCATTTTAGCAACCGGCCAGGTTCCGGCTATATCTGCGCCTTTTTCAGAGAGCTGATATAAGTCACATTTTTCTGGCAATCGACTTTGCATAAGCGGTCAATAATATAATTATTTCACCATTCTGTCAAAGAAATTCTTTACTTTTCAATAGCTTCCGTAATATTAGATAATTCTAATTATTCAGCTGGAGTAATTTATCGTAAAATCAGCTAACTATCAGAAAAATCACACAATTTTCATCTAAATTATCTTTACTATTGGCTGTTATTTACAAAATAATAGACCCAATATGGTATTTAACGCTTTAATTAGGCGACTGGATCAAGAATAATGAAACTTATATTAGGCTCTTCAAGCCCTTTTAGAAAACAATTACTCGAACAATTACAGCTAACTTTTGACACAGCGTCCCCAAATATTGATGAAACACCATTGGTAAATGAATCAATTGAAGACATGGTACTGCGATTATCTATAGAAAAAGCTCGTGAGATTGCTAAAACAAACCCCAATTCTCTAATTATTGGCTCTGACCAAAGCGCAATATTAGCAGGCAAAATACTGCACAAACCCGGGACTCATGAAGTTGCAACTCAACAACTTAAAAACGCATCAGGACAAACTATAGTTTTCCAAACTGGACTTTGCCTCTATAACTCAAAAACAAACCAGCATCAGGCCACTCTAGTACCATACACCGTCACCTTCAGACAACTATCAGATGAAGATATTGAAGCATACTTAAAAGCAGAAGAACCCTATAACTGCGCAGGCAGTTTTAAATCTGAAGGACTGGGAATCGCGTTATTTGAAAAAATGGAAGGAAATGACCCGTCTGCTTTAATCGGCCTACCTCTTATTGAACTGACAAACATGCTAAAAAATGAAAATTATTCCGTGCTCTAACGTAAAAAACACTTTAATCATCTACAATGATGGAAGCCGCTATATAAAATAACTAAAAGAAACCATTATGGATAATCAAGATAATCACCCTCTTTGGCATAATATATTTCGACATAAAGACGACAAAGTAACAGAAGTTTGTAACTTATGGTCTGAGACACCACTTTTTAAAAAAATTCCTAAACCATATATTCGTCGTCTTGTTAAAAATATGCACCCTCGGTTTTATAAGAAAAATGATTCTGTTTTTACAACAGGCGATATTGGTGCCGGCGCAGTCTTAATTAAATCCGGTGAGATCAACATTAAAGCCGGAGATAAAATCCTGGCCGTGTTAAAAGCTGGTGACTTTTTTGGTGAAGTTGCACTGGTTGTTGACGAACCAAGAACGGCTGATGCTATTGCTAATACAGACTGCGAACTAATCTTTTTTCTAAGACCGGATCTGGAAGAATGGCTACACAGCTCACCAAAACCAGGCGCCCAATTAATGATAAATATATCACGCGTATTAGCTGGCAGATTACGCCACGCAAACGATATGTTATCGAACAAAGAAAACTCATGAATAAAATTCTGGAGATGCCACTGGTTCGCAGCCTGCTTATATTTTCAGCTATTATGTTATCAGCCGGATTATGCGCATACCTGCTCGCGCCATTATTAATTCCTATTATTCTTTCATTTGCACTTTACGCCTTGTTTGATCCGATCAGTAACATGCTTCAGAGAAAAGGCATTAATGACAGCCTGTCAGCAATACTCGTGTTATTACTTTTAGTCATTATTAGTATTATTGGTGTGTCTATCGTATTCCCAATGCTAGCTGAACAATTACTGGTACTGCAAACTAAAATGCCAAAACTTTGGGAATTTTTAACCCAGTTTAGCAACCAGATAAGAACCCTACTCAGTAATTACGGTATTAACTTTGACCCAAATTCTATTACCAAACCCTTAATGAATATGTCATCAGCCTGGGGTAAAGATGCTGTCATAAAACTTTCAAACATGCTGATTGATATGACTGTTACCATTATTCTGGTTCCATTATTTACTTTCTTTCTGATTCGAGATTACAAAGGGCTCAGAAACCGCGCCTTAGATCTATTGCCTAATACCAGCTTTGAATTGGGATGGTTAATTTATTACCGCGTTGCGAAAAAACTGGAAGTCTATATACGTGGCATTATGATGCAATCGGGCATCATGGCCATTGTTACATCAATAGGTTTTTATCTTGTAGGAATAGAGTCTCCTATTTTATTAGGCACCATTGCAGGCGCATTAAACCTGATACCTTACGTTGGTCCGTTATTAGCTATGGTCCCGCCTATTATAATTGCCTTAGGCGCACCTGTTTTTGATCCTGTTCTAATTGCTGCTGCTATCAGCGTTATCATTGCTGCTCAACTTATCGATAATATAATTGTTGTACCAGCCGTTATTGCGAACGCTGTAAATCTACACCCAATAACCGTTATTGTAGGCATCATTATTTTTGGAAACTTCTTTGGTTTTATAGGAATGATAATTGCGATCCCCGCTCTTGCAACCAGCAATATTATTTTAACGGGACTTAGAAATGGGTTAAAAAAAGAGGCCTTACTATGAAGTAAATTAACGGGACTCTAGCGTCATTACGTTACCCGTTTTTTCAACTTTTAATCGATTTAAAAAAGACATCCCTAATAGTATTTCTTTAGGAAAAGCACCATCGATAACGAGACCTACAACATTTTTCTGCAATATACCGCCTACTTTCACAGACTTTAAATTAACACGATAAGCCTTAGCTATACCTGACGCCGTTCTTGCTGTCGTTTGTTTACCATCAAGGCGATATTTTATATTAAGTTTTTTAGCCTGTACCGAACTCATGGCAATTGTTGTTGCACCGGTATCAACAAGAAAACGAATAGCCTGACCATTAATACTCCCTACCGATAAAAACATACCTCTTTGATTGGCATAAATGGTTTTACGTTTAACTTCAGGCGCAATAAAATTTGTTGAAACAGCCATGCCCATTTTATATGTTTTTTGCTTGCCATCAATTTCAAGCACCACATCTTCACCGACAGGCTTGATATAGCGAACACCCTCAAGTTCTGCTCCCTGTTGAATAATCGTCTGTTTACCATCAATCATCAAGACAACTTTACCTGGAAACAAACCAACAACATGGAGGGACTCAACAGCATAAATAGCTGGACTAACAAATAAAAGTAAAAAAATAAGGCGCCATTTAAATAACATTAACCCTCCCTTTAAAAACGATACGTTATGCCACTTTTATAACTTGTATCACCTTTCTCAAGACCATTAACAGGCCGGTTATCATAACCGATGTCTAGTGAAACAAAGTACAATAAATCTTTAGAAAAATTAAACTCAAAACTTAGTTGCTCCAAAGCTCTGTAGTCTGAAAACTGCTCTATATCCGGTTGATAATAAGTTGTTGATAAAAAATTAACATTTTTATTCACCTTAAAGTGATAGGTAAAATAAATATTTGCCCTAACAAGCTCATCAATAGTGAGGAGCGAGTCTTCCTGCTCTTCTCTTGAATAGAACATACCAATACCTATTCTTGAATGACTTTTCTTATTATCTGTAGAAAGATTTACTCTATAACCAACACCTAACAACGTTCGAAGTTTTAATAGTTTGAATTCATCATCCTGAAGCTGAAAGAAAGACTCCCAGGTAATCTTTTCTTTTGCATTGTTTATATAACGATAATGCAGAAAGGTTTTATCTGTGTTCTTTATCCCTGAACTTTTCGCATAATCATATTTCAGCACGATAAACTGCGTTGATTGATTGTTCCATTGGAATCGTCCACCTAAAGATGTTGCCTGTGTATCAGTATTTCCAGATGCTCCTGAAACATCGAGACTTACTTCTCCCTGTTGCACCTGATCATCATCAGTTACATTTATTTTATCTATATTAACAATTGAAACGGCCTGAAATGAAAACATCAACAAGACTGACAATAAGAAATATTTAAACATTATTAACTACCCAATACACCAATTGCAGACAAATAGCAGCAAAAACACCAGCAAGCACATCATCAAACATTATGCCAAAACCACCTTTAACTGATCTATCAATCTTCTTGATAGGCCATGGTTTTAAAATATCAAAAAACCGGAAAAAGGCAAACCCAACCAGCACCCACACCCAACCTACAGGCGCTGCAATCATTGTTATTAAATAACCAGCAAACTCATCCCAAACAATTCCCGGGTGGTCATGCACTCCCATCATTTCAGATGATTTATCACAAATATAAATACCTATGATCGAAACAAAGAGCACAACAATAAGGTAGTAAGTAATACTTAATGGCTGTAGCATCAGATAAAGCGGAATGGCCATTAACGTACCAAAAGTGCCTGGCGCTTTTGGCGCAAGACCACTTCCGAACCCTAAAGCAAGAAAATGTACAGGGTGTTTCAATAATGAAACAGAAAGCTTTTTATGACTCATGAAAATGCTCGTAACCTTTTTTTTGAAATAAAACTGTCTTATTATTTTTATCTAAAAACTGAATCTGCTCTGAATCTGTTATTTTCCCAATACAGGTTATTGGTAAATTGAGATTATCTGATAATTGTATTACGTCGGCTTCTGAGTCAGGAGTAACTGTAAAGCAAAGCTCATAATCATCTCCAAATGTTAACGCTTCTACATACGAAATATCTTTTGTGAAGAATGATTTATATTCTTGAGATAATGGTAGCTTAACCAGGTTTACTTCTGCGCCACAGTTGCTTTTTTTGCAGATATGACTTAAATCAGAAGCAAGCCCATCTGATATATCAATACATGAACTTGCAATTTCACCAAGCTTTAACCCCAACTCAATTCTTGGTTCAGGCTGGTCAAACCTTAATTTGCAGTTTTCAATTATCACGGGGGTTTCGTTATATGACATAAAACCCAGTGCAGCATCACCAAGACAACCACTAACAAATATTAAATCATTAACTTTTGCATTTGAACGTAATAAAGGTTTTTTAACAAAACCATGTGCCTGAATACTTATTGAAAGTGGACCTGTTGTTGTATCACCACCGACTAGTTGTACATTATATTTTTTGGCCAGATCAAAAAGACCCTTCAAGAATTCATCCAGCCAGTCTTTATCTGCTGATGGCATGGTTAAAGATAATGTAATCCAGGCAGGTTGAGCACCGGTCGATGCGAGATCACTAAGATTGACAGCTAATGCTTTATAACCAATAGAATACGCGGAAGCATTTTCAGGAAAATGAACACCACTGACCAGTGTATCCATTGAAACAGCAAGCGAATAACCTTCAGGAACATTCACTATTGCACAATCATCACCAATACCTGTCAGGACATCTGATCTGTCTATAGACTGTGTATTGATTTGATTGTAAATAAGATTAAATTCAGTCACTGTTTTACCGTAATAAACAACCTGAGGTGATTGTAGCACGACAGCTATTGAAGCATTTTAACTGAGTCGATTAACTAATTTCTGCTTTACGCAATTGATGAGCTGCCTTGTCAACAATTCCATTTATAAATGTATGACTATTATCACCACCAAAAGCTTTTGCCAGAATAATAGCTTCATTGATAACAACTTTATAGGGTACATCTAAACGTATTTTTAATTCATACACAGACAAGCGTATGATCGCACGCTCTATTGGATCTGTTTCTTCAACAGTGGTTTCCATATGCTGTTCTGCGATCGTATCCAGCTCATCGATAGTCTGAGGTACTTTATGAATTAGTTCCTTAAAATATTCTTTATCAACTTTTGACATATCCTGTTCAGTCATAAATTGATTTTCTATTTCCTGTAGATCATTACCAGTCATTTGCCACTGATAAATTGCCTGCATTGCACGACGTCGTGCCAGACTGCGCTGCTTTACAAAACTAGGAGATGCCATTAATCGATCTGCTTCAACAAGTTAACCATCTCGATTGCAGTAATAGCGGCTTCAGCACCTTTGTTACCAGCTTTAGTACCTGCTCTTTCAATTGCTTGCTCAATGGTATTAGTTGTTAAAACCCCATTAATAACTGGAATATTATGATCCAGAGACACTGTAGCCATACCCTTTGATGCCTCGTTAGCTACAAAATCAAAATGCGGAGTAGAACCACGAATAACAGCACCTAAACCAACAATTGCATCATAGTTTTCAGTCTGGGCAAGCTTCTGAATAGTAACAGGCATTTCATATGCACCAGGCACACGCAGGACTGTAATTGCATCCTCAGGTACACCGCTACGCTTGAAAGCATCAATCGCTCCTGATAACAGGCTTTCAACAATAAAACTATTAAAACGAGCAACAACGATTGCAAACTTGCCACTTGTATAATTTAATTCGCCTTCAATATTTTTTATATCACTCATATTCTTCTCGATTTATTTCCTGAATTAATTTTAGTGCACTTTCGCTTTATTGCTTAGGTGCATCTTTACCTTCAACATAGTCCACTACTTCAAGACCAAAACCAGCCAGTCCATGAATCTTACGTGGACGACTCATTAAACGCATTTTTTTAACACCCAGATCCGTTAATATCTGTGCGCCTACACCCAGTGTTCTTAGATCTGAAGAAGCTGATTCAATCTTTTTATCTTCAGACATAACCTGTTTTGTAATTTGTTTAACGATATCACGAGCAGCATGTTGTTTTCTTAAAATGACAATCACACCCGCATCATCTGCCTCTGAAATCTGTTCCATTGCATTATCTAATGGCCAGCCACAGTTCTGTGCTGATTGTAGCGAATCACACAATACATTTTCCATATGGACACGAACAAGAACCGGTTTAGAAGAATCAATCTTACCTTTGACCATGGCGAGATGCAGACAGTTATCAAGATTATCCTGAAAAGCATATAAACGATAATCACCAAACTTTGTTGGAAAATCAGTTTCTGTTACACGTTCGACTGTTTTTTCGTTTTCAATTCGATATTTAATTAAGTCCTCAATCGAACCCATTTTCAAATTATGTTCTTTTGCAAAAACTTCAAGATCAGGACGGCGCGCCATAGTGCCATCTTCATTTAAAATTTCAACAATAACCGCACTTGGATCTAAACCCGCTAAGCGTGCAAAATCACAACCAGCTTCTGTATGTCCTGCACGATTTAAAACACCACCTGGCTGAGCCATTAATGGAAATACGTGACCAGGCTGAATAATATCTTCAGGCTTTGCATCATCTGCCACAGCAGCAAGAACTGTTTTTGCACGATCCGCTGCTGATATACCAGTGGTTACACCTTCTGCAGCTTCTATAGAAAGCGTGAAGTTAGTGCCACCTTCTGCATTCGTATCAGCTTCAGTAACCATTAATGGTAAACGTAACTGCTGACAACGATCACGCGTTAATGTTAAACAAATTAAACCACGACCATAACGCGCCATAAAATTAATATCATCAGCTGTCGTATGAGATGCAGCCATTAATATATCGCCTTCATTTTCGCGATCTTCATCATCAACAATGACAACCATTTTTCCTTGACGAATATCTTCTATAATTTCTTCGATCGTATTAAATGCCATGGTATTATTCTTTCACTTAAATATTTTTAATAAAGCCATTCTCTGCGAGAAAAGCCATGGAAATTCCATCTGAATTTTTTTCTGCTGCTTTTTCACCAAGTACCAGGCGCTCAAGATAACGAGCAATAAGATCAACTTCAAGGTTAACCTCTGTGCCAGCCTGATAATTCCTGATAATTGTTTCCTGTAAAGTGTGCGGTACGATATTCAATTCAAATTCTGCACCATTCACTTTATTGACAGTAAGACTAATACCATCAACTGTAATTGAACCTTTATGTGCAATATATTTAGCCAGTTCATTTGGTGCCTTAATCACAAACCTTACCGAACGGGCATCATCTTCCCGGCTGATAACTTCACCAACACCATCGACATGACCACTCACTAAATGACCACCCAGACGGGTCGTTGGGGTTAAGGCTTTTTCAAGATTTACTTCTGAGCCCTGTTGCAACTTACCTGTTGCCGAATGTTCGATTGTTTCATTAGACACATCAGCAACAAAACTGTTCTGATCAAATTCAACCGCAGTTAAACAAACACCATTAACAGCAATGCTATCGCCCAACTGCACATCAGACATATCTAGCTTACCAGTTGAAATAGTAAGCTTTAAATCACCCGCTTTTTCTTCAGCAGAAGAAATCGAGCCGACAGATTCAATAATACCTGTAAACATTAATCTTTTAACTCTAATGTATAAGAAGTCATTGGTAACGCCGTTGCATTATTAAACTCTGCACCTGCAGTAACACCAATTTTTGCAATTTCTTCAGCGCTATCAAATTGATCATAAACAGCAAACATAGCACCTAAAGCATATTCAGAACCTGAACCAATCGCCCAAAACTTATTAAACTCACTGACTTCACGTAATGAATAAACACCGAAAATACCATTTTCATTCGCTATTAAAGCATCAATATGAGTCGCTTCGTAAGGATCTTCATCCTCATCTTTGCTGTTTAAAAAATATTTATCTTTTAATACAGGGTGTAACGCTCGAAATGATTCAAAAATATTTTCGCGTGTTGTGAAATCAACTTCTATTTCATTTTCTTTAAGTGCTTCTTCTTTAAGCACACTCGCCATAACCAGTTCATGTGCAGCACTACCTACAATACCAAAATGACTACCATTGTATTGTTGAATTTTATCGTAAACCTTTTCATAGGTCGCGCCCATACGAAGATCACCAAAACTGGTTAAACTATCAGCGGCAATACATACTTTTCCCGCTTTCTTAACCACTACTATCGTGGACATTAATGCTGCTCCTGATGATTTTCAGTTATTGGTTTTGCTGTAATTCGCCAGTCATCACCCACTGCACGAATATCTTCTATTTTTAAATTAATACGTTGTTGCATGGTTTCTATATCCGGCAATGAAAACAACCCCTGCGCACCATCTCCCATTAAATGAGAGGCCATGTATACAATAATTTCATCGACCAGGTTTTCATTTAACAAAGCACCACATAAGACAGAACCGGCTTCAACATGTACGTCGTTGATTTCATGCTTAGCTAAAACATTCATAACATGATGTAAGTCCAGTTTGTCATTTTTCACTGGCACTTCTTCAACCAGCATATTTTTATGCTCGACTACTCTGGACTTGTCTGCTGTCAATAAAAGCACCTGTCCATCGAGGTCTAATAACTTTGCATCAGCAGGCATTCGCCCCTGTGTATCGAGTATGACCCGTATTGGCTGACGAATTTCATTACCTTCAGCAAGCACGGAGCTTTCAAGTCGGACATTCAATGAAGGATCATCCGCTAGCACTGTTCCTATACCTGTTAATATAGCCGAACTACGTGCACGATATTGCTGAACATCTTGTCTGGCATCCGGGCCAGTTACCCATTTGCTTTCACCAGAAGCCATGGCGGTTTTACCATCAAGACTCATCGCCATTTTCACACGAACAAATGGCAATCCTTTTTCCATGCGTTTGATGAAACCTTTATTAAGTTCTCTTGCTCTGCCTTCAAGCAAACCAATCTTGACCTCAATACCAGCATCTTCAAGTCGCTTTATTCCCTGACCTGCAACCAAAGGATTAGGATCTTTCATCGCAATATAAACAGTCGACACA
>Ga0316206_1002989_pt1 | contig 10161 bp, 9 predicted proteins | sample 6monthpyrite_MG_FD_204942 | JGI IMG/M metagenome (GOLD analysis project Ga0316206, IMG submission 204942) | Microbial mat bacterial communities from mineral coupon in-situ incubated in ocean water Damariscotta River, Maine, United States -... | ecosystem: Environmental > Aquatic > Marine >...
GAGCTTTGAGCAGATAAAGCTGAAATACAAGCAATTAGCCATGCAGCACCATCCGGACAGGGGTGGATCAGCCAAAAAACTGGCGGATGTGAATCAGGCAATGGATGTATTAAAGCGATATTATCAGTGATCGTTTAGTCTCTAATTAACAGGCAAATCCTTTTTGTCTAAAAATTATATATAATAATATTCTTATCTGGTGTTTTACTGCTATTTTCAGTATAGTTCCTGCCTCATTTTCACCAGTTAACAGAGGTTCTCCTTTGTCTTTTAAAGCATTAGATCTCGATCCCAATATATTACGCGCCATTGAAGACTGTGGTTTTGAAAGTCCTTCAGAAATTCAGGCAAAAGCGATACCGCCAGTACTGGATGGTCGTGATCTAATGGCATCTGCACCAACCGGAACCGGTAAAACAGCGGCATTTGTATTACCGGCTTTTCATCAGTTAATGTTGTCTAATCAGACATCAGAAGAGAATACTGCTAAAGGCCGTGCACCTAGAGTATTGATTCTGACGCCAACGCGTGAATTGGCTAATCAGGTTGTTAAAAATACCCGTGATTTTGGTAAATACACGCGTATGCACAGTGCCTTATTAGTGGGTGGTGTACCTTATCCGGCTCAAATTAAAAGCTTAAGGCGTGGTGTTGATTTTATTATCGCAACACCAGGTCGTTTAATCGATCACATGAAATCCGATCGAATTGATTTCTCGAAGCTGGAATTACTGATTCTGGATGAAGCAGACCGCATGCTTGATATGGGTTTTCTTGAAGATGTTAAGAAAATTGCAGCGGCAACGCCAAAAGAGCGTCAGACTTTATTGTTTTCAGCAACGCTCGAAGGTCCAATTCAGAAAGTAGCTAATCAATTACTTAAAGATCCGGTTAAGGTTCAGGTTGCAGGCGTTAAAGAAAAGCACGACTCAATTCAGCAGTACATTCATCAGGCAGATGATTTCCGACACAAAATGAATTTGTTACGTTCTTCATTAGACAACGAAGAAGTCAATCAGGCGATCATTTTCACAGCCACCAAAAAAGGTGCTGATGACATGGCGACGCGTTTACGAGAAGAAGGCCATAATGTCGCTGCGTTACATGGTGACTTGCGTATGTCACAGCGCTTACGTGTTGTTGATCGAATGCAAAAAAATAATCTGAAGTTTTTAGTGGCAACAGACGTTGCTGCTCGTGGCCTGGATGTAAAAGGTATTACTCACGTAATCAACTTTGATTTACCAATGGCGGCTGAAGACTATATTCATCGTATCGGCAGAACGGGTCGTGGTGGTAGCACGGGTACAGCATTATCTTTAGTCGGACCAAATGACTGGGAAGTTCTTAGCCGGATTGAAAAACTAACAGGTCAGGCAGTTGAACGTCGCGTAATCGATGGTATGGAACCAACTAAACCTATTCCTGCTTTTCCAAGAAAGAATGGTCGAGGCCGTAAGAACTTTGGCGGTAATGGTAAGAAACGCTTTTCATCCAATGCTCGTAGCAGCTCTAATGGAAATAACAGTAACCGTCAGGGGCATGGTAATGGTGCCCGAAACAGCAGTGGAAGCTCTGTCAAAGTAACTTATTCAAAAAGTGGTTCACAAAGACGGTCTCAGGGAGAGGCTGCTTAAGTGATTATAAAAAGGTCTGTTTACAGGCCTTTTTATTGTCTAAAATTATAAAGTCATCTTCAATTCTAGCGTGCGAGTTCAGCAAAAGCTGAATAAACCCAGGGCCGAGTAGCAACTAGTATGGCGTTGCTTTTTCTTTTCTCAAGAGGTTTGGAACAATCTCTCTCATGCAGTTCAGTTATTTCCTGACTGAGCTTTTCAATTTTATCAGTTAATAACGCTTGTGATGCTTCAGATAAAAGTACTGTTTTAAATAATCTAAAATGACCCCGAATTGAGAAAGTTGATTTGAGAAATTCTGGTTGGAGTTTTAATTCAAAAAACTGTTCGATCGGGCCATTTGACAGCCAGTGGAAATCTTCACTGATTAACAGTTTGTATTTGTTGTTTGGTAAAAGCTCAATCAGTTTCAGGTGATCAAGAGTGGCGAGATGGTGAATGCACTCTGGCTTAGAAATATTAAAAAAGTTTAGTATTTCTTGAAAGCTATATCTATTGCGTACACAGTCTGCAACCAGCAGTAATTTAATATCATTAACCAGAACTTTTTCCTGTTCTTCTGTTAAGTAAGTTATGCGATTTTTTGATTGCTCAAATAGTTTAATAATGTCGACTATATCCAGTTCGATAATTTCACAAATCAATTCAATTCTGTCCAGCGTGAAGCGACATGTCGAAAACATGTTTTTAATATTGGCTTCACTCATATTGAGTTTCGTGGCCAGATCAGCATAAGTGATATGACGGCTTCTAAGCTCAGTTTTAAGTGTTGTAATAATGCCTTGTATTTGACTCATTGTAGCTCCGGTCACGAGAAAGTATATTAATATTGTACTTGTAGTGTGGTATTAATCAACTATTCAATAATGAGTTGATTAATGTTGGCCTTTAAATAAGTATTTACATGCCAATCTGATGAGATAAATGGAGCAGTCAAATGTTAAAAATTATCGTAAAAGTTTTTTTAATAATGTTTCTATTCACTAAGTTAGTGTTCGCAGGTAATCATTTTGAAAATGTAATTAATGAAAATGTTTATATTGGTATTGGATTAATAAATTCAACGTTAACAGTTAATGAGGCAGCGCTTTCATCAAAATATGCCAATGGTAATGATGTTTTTATGGGTGAAGAGCCAGGAAATATTGAAATCATATTGGGATATAAAAGAGATAGGCATCTGAATCTTGAAATGGGTTTTGCAGGTTTAGGTGTGATAAATACAAAGGTTGGAGAGCAAACAATAACGGTGGCTGAAGTAGAAACCTTTTTTGTAAACGCATCATTATCAACCAGGTTGTCGGAAAAGTTTAAGTTCTATGGAAAACTAGGTGTTTCAAGCTGGGATGTGTATTCTGGCTCAGACAGAGCGAAATCGATTGATTCTGGCAGTGGTCTATTATACGGACTTGGTTTCGATATCAATTTATATGATGGTGATGATCAGCAGCTGCGACTTGAATGGAAGCACCATGACTTTGATGGTTTATTGCTGCAGCAAGCAGACCAAATTTCAGTATCAATGTTAATTAATTTTAAATGAGCTGCTGAGTAATATGATATTAATCAGTTGAATAGGTATGTATAAATCATGGTTAATGAACTAATCGGTATAGATGTCCTGACCAGTTAAGATAAATTGATTAATATCATTTCAAATTTATAGCAGTTAGGTGTTTAATAGCGCTTTGCATGCAGAGTCGGGATAATAATGTTAAATATAGATGAAGCAAAATCAACACAAAAAATAGCACTATTAAATTCAGGCTTTAGAGTTTTCTTTTTAGCGGCCGGCGTATTTTCTGTAGTTAGTATGTTGATATGGATGCTTATTTATTCATTGAGCAGCGGCCCTGTTATATATCAGCTAACATCACTTGGCTGGCATGCGCATGAAATGATTTATGGTTACGGCCTTGCCGTTATCAGCGGTTTTTTATTAACGGCAACCACAAACTGGACTAACAGAAAAACATTAACAGGAATGATGCTTGGTGTCGCTTCGTTGTTCTGGTTGATGGCGAGAATAAGTCCATTTATTAATTCTGATTATAATATTGAAATAATGTTTATATCGGAGGCAATGTTTTTTCTGCTGTTAATAACCGGAATCGCAAAGCCTGTTATACAGTCGAGGCAGTGGCAACAATTACCGGTCTTGTTACCGGTGGTTTTATTGTTTTTATCGGACATGCTTTTTTATGCCGGTCAAACGCAGTTATTAGACAATGGTGTTCATATCGGTTTGTATGCAGGTTTTTACCTGATTCTGATCTTGATTTTTATTATGGGTAGAAGAGTCATTCCCTTTTTTATTGAAAAAGGAGTTGATGAAAACTTTACTGCGAAAAACTATTTGTGGCTAGACAAGATAATGATCCCATTATTTTTTACCTATGCTGTTTTTGAAATATTTAAATTTAATTCACTGATACTGACGGTGCTTGCACTGGCTTTGTTTGTTCTCAATGCTTTTAGACTGGCTGGATGGTATACACCGGGTATTTGGAAAAAATCATTGTTATGGGTTTTACTGCTGGCATACTCATTTATTACATTAGGTTTTTTTCTTCGATTTGTTAGTTATTTTATTAGTATTTCTGATTTTGTCGTTTTACATGCTTATGCCGTAGGCGGCGTTGGTATGATTACAATCGGTATGATGTCTCGCGTCACATTGGGTCATACAGGCAGGAATGTGTTTGAACCACCGGCTATTTTAAGCTGGATATTTGGTTTAATGCTGTGCTCATTTGTATTTAGAGTTGTTTTTCCTCTTTTTTCTCCTTTAAGTTATTCTAACTGGATTATGTTTTCACAGGTGTTTTGGATATGTGCTTTTGTTGGTTTTTGTTTTGTGTATGCGATGACACTGATTAAGCCAAGGGTAGACGGTCGCCCTGGTTAAGGTTTTATATTGAGAAGGAATGCTTTCTTTCCATGACTCATACCATTAATCATGATTTCCAGATAATGTTTTCCAGAATAAAGTTTTCTTGTTGTCATTAACTTAAACTGGTGTTTTTTGGTGATATCGATTTTTGTTGATGCGCTCTGATCTAATGCTTTTAATTTATATGTTTTAGGTTGTGAGTGACCGTTATTTTTTACAAAATGTATATTGTAGTCAATAATTAATTTCTGATCTTTTAATGACAGATTCTCGACGGAAAAAGAAAACTCAAGATAGTCGTCTAATGAGATTTTATTTTTTTCTAATCTGAATTTCGATAACTTTACTTCGGCTGGTTTAACATCGAAAAAATCTAATGCGGGTTGGTGTCCTTGCTTGATGAGAGTGCGGCAGCCATGTTTTGTTATCCATGCTGTGCTTTTGTTTTTTAGACTCCATGAGGATATCTTTTTTACCATCCAGTCCGGGTTGTCTTTGCTGATATCGTTAAGATGATTAGCAACAGATTTTTGAACATACTTTGAATCATCGGTTCTTAACTTGTGCAATATATTCCAGGTCAGCGCAGGTTTGTCGATGACTTGCTGTAATTTGTTGCCCCAGGGTAGTCTTGGTCGGCTACCTTCAGAGGCGAGTCTTCGAATGTGTTCATGTTCATGCTCGGTCCATTTCTGCATGTGGGTAATGGTTCTTTTAAAGTCCTGTTCTAAAAAAACTCTGACGGCAAACTCTGATGATGAGTGGTGAGTAAAATCCCGTAGTGCTTTGATTGATGTTTTGTAATCATTCAGCCCGTATGTCGATACAAATTCTGACATAAAAAGATAACCGAATTTCTCGTCGATGATTTCTGACAGGTCATAGAGTGTAGAAATTGATTTTTTATAGTTACCTGGGAGGTGGTCGGCAACTGTTTTTGTCAAATGGGTAATGCGTTGCATAAGTTCCAGCTGATCAAGTGGAGAAATACATTGCTGGTAGAATTTCTTTTTGTTTAAGGTTGGATAGACCGATTTCAAATCAGCTGAAAAATCCAGGAAAAAATCCTTATTTAAATACTTATCCTTTAATGCTTCAGCCATGGTTTGCTCATCCTTGGGTGCAGATTCGTTTTAGAATTTCAGCCAGCTGTTTTGTTGCCGGGCCTGTCTGGTCAGTATCGGCATAAACCAGGTACAAAATGGCCGGGTTATTTTTGCCTTGTTTGAGTGGTAAAGGTTTGAGCGTGTTACTGGATAACTGCTGTTCGATTTCTTTTTCCGGCAGCCAGCCAAACCCTAATCCATTACTGATCAATTTAAGTGCAGATTCTGGGCTGGTAACGGTCCAGCGGCGGGTATCACTAATCCAACCAGAGTCTATGCCTTTGCTACCCGAGTCACTGACGATGACATGTGTTTCACGACCGAGATCTTTGGTGCTCAATGGTCTGTTTAGCTGGTGCAGGGGATGATCCGGTGTCGCCACGGCAATAAAGTTAACCCGGATCAATTCTTCAGCCAGAAAGCCCTGAGGTACAAAAGGAGAAATGGCCAAATCAACTCGACCTTCGATTAATGCTTCATCAGCACCGGAGAGTACCGTTTCTTCGATACGTACCGGGGTGTTTTTTTCCAGTTGATCGAACTGTTTAAGTGCCTGCATTAGGTAGTCGGTAGGAAATGCCGATTCGACCGCAAGTTTTATTTCAGCTTCCCAGCCTTCATTCAGGTGAAGAGCGAGTTGCTCGATGCTGTTGGCATCTGCTAATAACTGGCGCGAGCGTTGAAGTAAAACTTTACCTGCTTCGGTGAGTTCGGCTTTACGGCCTTTGATTTCCAGAACCTGGATATCCAGTAACTCCTGAAGTCGATTGACTGCGTGGCTGATCGAAGACTGGCTTCGATTTAATTTCTTGGCTGCCTGGGCAAATCCACCGAAATCGATAACGGCTTGCAGGGCTTTCCATTGATCAAGGCTGACGCGAGGTGAATGCATAATGTTAAGATATATCGAAAAAATAGATATGTAAAGGCTAAATTATCCGCTTTTATATCTAATTAATCGTTGCATAATGGTTCCACTGTTAACTTTTAGCAAATTAAAGCGTGGAGAAAAAACGATGGATAAAATAATTGAAGTGCTAGGTCGGGTTCTTTTAGGGCATATTTTTCTGATGGCGGGTTTAAGTAAAATTGGTGAAGGCTATGCAGGCACTGCTGGTTATATGGATAGCATGGGTGTACCCGGTGCGTTATTGCCACTGGTGATTATTCTGGAAATTGTTGGTGGTCTTATGGTGATTGTTGGCTTTAAGGTGAAATGGGCAGCGTATGCACTGGCCGGGTTTACCGTCGTTGCCGGTGTTATCTTCCACTCGAATTTAGCAGATCAGATGCAAATGATCTTATTTATGAAAAATATGAGTATTTCTGGTGGTTTATTACTATTGTCAGTTTACGGTTCAGGGGAACTGAGCCTGGATAAGAAACTGGCTAAATAATAGTGTTACTGATGGGGCTTTATCACGCTGATAAAGCCCTGATCATTCTTAATGACGTGCATTTGTTTTAAGGAAAAATCGTATGGACAAGCCAATAATCGCAGACAATAAACCGGTTAAGGTGACGTTATCAAAAGGACAGGAGTATCACTTCTGTACTTGCGGAAGATCTAAAAGTCAGCCGTTTTGTGATGGATCACATGTAGGAACGTCTTTTAATCCCCGCGTTATTGTTTCTGATGAAGATGGTGAAGCCTATTTGTGTGCTTGCAAGCACACAGGCAATACGCCATTTTGTGATGGTACGCATCAACAGTTTGGTAATGAACTGGTCGGCAAAGAAGGCCCGGGTATAAAGCAGAAGCCAGGCGATAGTCCGATTGCGAAAGCGACGCTTGAAGAACCAACAGTTGAGTTTATTCATCAGCTGGCAAAAGAAGGTTTAACAACATTAGGTCATCATGGACCAATGACATCAATGGGTGTTCCTCGTCATGAATTACCTCTTTGGGATGATTTACAAATTATGGTTGCTCAAATGGCAGAAAAGCCATTGATGGAAGATGATCCGGTGGCAACCGAACTCATCATTGGACCTGAAGCAAAAAGGCCATTGAAACTGGATATTCCTTTGTTTGTTTCTGATATGAGTTTTGGTGCGCTTTCAGAAGAAGCTAAAACAGCTTTAGCAAAAGGCGCTGAGCTGGCAGGTACTGGTATCTGTTCCGGTGAAGGCGGCATGCTGCCAGAAGAACAGGCAGCGAATAGTCGATATTTTTATGAACTGGCCAGTGCCGGTTTTGGCTACAAAGAAGAGCTGCTGGAAAAAGTTCAGGCTTTTCATTTTAAAGGTGGTCAGGGCGCTAAAACAGGTACAGGTGGTCATTTACCGGGCAATAAAAATATAGGAAAAATTTCACAGGTCAGGGGGATACCGGAAGGACAATCCGCAATCTCTCCACCGACATTTAAGGATCTTTCAACGGCGTCCGATTTCAGAAAATTTGCAGATCGGGTCAGAGAAATTACAGGGGGCATTCCGATAGGCTTCAAGCTGAGTGCCAATCATATTGAAAGAGATATTCAATTTGCACTGGATGCCAGTGCTGACTATATCATTTTAGATGGTCGCGGAGGAGGTACCGGTGCGGCTCCTGAAATATTTAGAGATCACATCAGCGTGCCCACTATTCCAGCTTTAGCAAGAGCAAGACGTTACCTTGATGAGCAGGGTGCCAGTGGACGTGTGACATTAATTATTACAGGCGGTTTGCGTGTACCGATAGATTTTGTAAAAGCCATGGCACTCGGTGCCGATGGTGTCGCCATATCTAATAGTGCAATGCAGGCAATTGGTTGTGTCGCTGCCAGAATGTGTAATTCCAATAATTGCCCGGCTGGCATTGCTACGCAAAAAGAAGAACTGCGTAGCAAACTGAATATCAACAAGTCATCTGTTCAGTTGCATAACTTTTTTGCCGCTTCAACTGAATTAATGCAAGTGATGTCCCGGGCTTGCGGACATGATCATTTAAATAAATTTAATAAAAACGATCTGGCAACATGGCATCGGAAAATGGCCTCGTTATCAGGCGTGAAATATTCAGGTTTTGACAATATTTAGATTCAGAAAAAATAAACCAGGCATATATGTTTGTGCCTGAAAAGACAAAATGCCGGAGTTATGTATGGGAATGTTGATTGATGGAAAGCTAGCCGATAGCTGGCTGGAAAAAGAACAGAAAGAAGGCGAATTTGATCGCATGGAATCGAGCTTTCGCCACTGGGTGACTGCGGATGGTAGTGCTGGCCCAACCGGTGATGCGGGATTTAATGCCGAAGCAGGACGTTATCATCTTTATGTTTCGGATGCTTGCCCTTGGGCGCATCGCACCGTGATTTTTCGTACATTAAAAAAACTCGAATCAGTGATCAGTATTTCTTTTGTTGAGGCAGAGATGCTGGATGATGGCTGGACTTTTACTGATGAAGGAAAATATAAAGATGATCTGTTTGGTTTTCGTTATGTTTATGAGTTGTATCAGAAAGCTGATCCCAAGTTTACCGGGCAGATAACTGTACCCATTCTCTGGGATAAAAAACTCAATACGATTGTGAATAATGAATCGTCAGAAATTATTCGTATGTTGAATTCGGCTTTTAATGAATTGACGGATGTTAAAACAGATTATTATCCAGAGTCTTTGCAGGATGAAATTAACCGGGTTAATCAACCGATTTATGACAACATTAATAACGGTGTTTATCGGTGTGGATTTGCGACAACACAAAAAGCATACGAACATGCTTTTGATCGCCTGTTTAATGAACTGGATAATGTTGAAAATATTTTATCGAAGCAGCGCTATTTAACCGGTGATGATTTAACTGAAGCAGACTGGCGTTTATTCACAACGCTAGTGCGGTTTGATGCAGTCTATGTTGGTCATTTTAAGTGTAATTTAAAACGTATTGCGGACTACCCAAATTTAATGAATTTTTGTCGTGAGTTGTATCAGGTACCGGGCGTGGCTGAGACAGTCGATATTGATTATATCAAACGACATTATTATGTGAGTCACACCAGTATCAATCCGACGCAGATAATTCCGAAAGGACCGGTGCTGGATTTTACTGCACCTCATGATCGTGACAGAAACTATTAACTAAGGAGACAAAGACAATGGCTACTCAGATTCGTGATGTAACTGTCGTACCCGAAGGAGACGGTGTCGATGTGAAGCGTCTTTTCCCCTTGCATGGTTTTATGAATTTCGATCCGTTTGTACTTTGGGATCATTTTAATATCGGGCCGGGCCGTGGTTTTCCAGATCATCCGCATCGTGGTTTTGAAGCCATTACCTATATGTTTGATGGAGGTATGAATCACAAAGATAATCTGGGTAATGAATCTTTTGTGACGCCTGGTGGTGCGCAACGTTTTACTGCTGGAAGTGGACTGGTGCATTCTGAAATGCCCGCTGAAAATGGTGAAAGTAATGGCATACAGTTATGGATTAATTTACCTAAACGATTAAAACAAATCGAACCGGATTATCAGCAAGTTAATGATGATGGCTTTCCTGTAAAAGAGATAACAGGTGGAAAAGTTAAAATTCTGGTAGGTG
>Ga0316206_1002992_pt1 | contig 10159 bp, 10 predicted proteins | sample 6monthpyrite_MG_FD_204942 | JGI IMG/M metagenome (GOLD analysis project Ga0316206, IMG submission 204942) | Microbial mat bacterial communities from mineral coupon in-situ incubated in ocean water Damariscotta River, Maine, United States -... | ecosystem: Environmental > Aquatic > Marine >...
CGTACACCGGCAAACTCACCTGCCAGTAAATTAAACAGCAAACTCGCATCAGTTAGAGCTGAGTTTGCTGAGTCGTCATCAGCCGCTTCATTCACACCATTTCTGATATTGCTATTAGCAATATCATCACCTTCAATTAACTCTTTATTGTTTTCAGGGGGCATCTCATCTGGTTGCTCTTTTACAGACGAAACGTTACAGGCTGTTATAAAAATAGCCAACAGAGGTGAAACAAGGATAAAACGTAAATTATGCGACAGCCGCTTCATAGACTAACAACCAACCTTATAGTTTGACGGCTAAATAGACTCTTAAAGAGTACTTACCTGTTAATAATAACCCAAATATTCAATTTTGCCCTATTCTTACTCTTCAGATGGGGCTAGACGTGATGAAGTTCAATCTTGACTGAAGAATTTAATGAAAGCCTGCTGGAGGAACCTGCCCGGCCTTTTGAAGATAGATCACTGAAACCTTGTAAAATAAGACTTATTGCCTCAAAATTATGGGTTTCATTAACCGGACTCTCAAGGGCGCTAGATAGCGGGATTGGCGAATCATCAGCCCTGCCACCACTTTTCACAGTATGTCGATAATTACACTTGGCTTAAATCATAAAACCGCTCCGGTAAGCATTCGTGAGCGACTGGCGTTCTCGCCAGAAAACCTTGCGTCTGCAGTTAAGTCATTGTCTGCGTTAGGAAACATTAAAGAAGCCGCTATTCTTTCTACCTGTAACAGAACCGAGTTATATTGCGCCACCGATAATGATGAATCGTTAAACCAGCAGGCTATTGAGCAGATTGTTAATTGGTTAAGCCAGTTTCATGATTTAAAAAGCTCAGAGTTTAGTGACCATCTCTATACTCACCGCCATGAAGACTCCATTCGTCACGCACTGCAGGTAGCCTGCGGCCTGGATTCACTGGTACTGGGTGAACCACAAATTTTAGGCCAGATGAAACAGGCTTATGCTCAGGCAAATGAACAGGGCACCATGGGCAGCTTGCTGGGTAAGTTATTTCAGCATTCTTTTTCTGTTGCCAAACAGGTGCGCACTGATACAGCTATTGGCTCAAGCCCGGTTTCTGTGGCATTTGCCGCAGTTAGCCTGTCTAAACAAATTTTTGGCGACCTGAATGAGCACACTGCACTAATGATTGGTGCTGGTGAAACCATTGAGCTGGCAGCCAGACACCTGCAAAGCAATAATATTAAACACATAATTATTGCTAATCGTAGTGTTGATAAGGGCCAGGTATTAGCCGAGCAGTTTGACGGTGAAGCCATTGCGCTACCGCAAATCCCCGATTATTTACACAAAGCGGATATTGTTATTTCTTCTACCGCCAGCCCTTTACCCATTTTAGGTAAAGGCGCGGTTGAAAATGCTTTAAAGAAACGCAAACACAAACCGATGTTTATGTGTGACATTGCGGTACCCCGGGATGTTGAAGCGGAAGTAAATGAACTTGATGATGTGTTTTTATACACGGTTGATGACCTGCATGAAATCATTCAGGAAAACATTGAATCACGACAGGAAGCCGCAGAACAGGCGCACAAAATAATTGATAACCAGGTTGATGATTTTCTAAACTGGGAACGCGCCCTCGACTCGGTAGAAGTGATAAGAGATATTCGCGAAAGTGCAGAAGTTATCTCAAATGAAATTTTACAAAAAGCACAGGCACAACTGGCGCAGGGTAAATCAGCCGATGAAGCACTGGCTTTTTTAGCAAGAACATTAACTAATAAATTATTACATCAACCTAGTGCGACATTACGTCAAACAGGCGAAAACAGCCGTCATGATTTACTCGACTTTGCACGGCAGTTATTTATAAGTTCAAATAAAAAATCACCAAAAAACGTTTCTAAAAAAACACCTAAACAGAAAAAATAATTTTAATTAAAAAGACACTCTATGAAAGATTCAATTCGCCATAAATTAGAAACACTATGTGAACGCCAGGAAGAAGTAGGCATGTTACTTAGTGAGCCCGAGGTTATTTCTGACCAGAATAAGTTTCGCGAATTATCAATGGAGTATTCTCATCTGGAACCTATTACTCAGGCATTTAACGATTACCAGACAGCAGAAGACGATATCAGCGCTGCTTTAGAAATGCTAAAAGAAAAAGATCCCGAAATGCGTGATATGGCAATGGAAGAAAAAAAGGATGCCACTGCTCGTGTTGAAACTTTAGAGCTCGAACTACAAAAACTTTTATTACCTAAAGACCCTCACGATAACAGCAATATTTATCTTGAAGTACGTGCTGGCACAGGTGGTGATGAGGCGGCTATTTTTGCTGGTGATTTATTTAGAATGTACAGTCGTTATGCAGAAACCCAACGCTGGCAAGTAGAAGTCATGAGCGAGAACCACGGTGAGCATGGTGGATATAAAGAAGTTATTGCACGTATTGTAGGCCAGGGTGCTTATTCAAAATTAAAATTTGAATCGGGCGCACACCGTGTGCAACGTGTGCCTGAAACAGAATCTCAGGGGCGTGTGCATACGTCTGCTGCAACGGTTGCGATTATTCCTGAACCCGATGCAATGGAAGAAATTAATATCAGCATGTCTGATTTACGTATTGATACCTACCGTGCTTCTGGTGCGGGTGGACAGCACGTTAATAAAACTGACTCGGCCGTTCGTTTAACGCACATCCCTACCGGGGTTGTTGTTGAATGTCAGGACGAACGCTCGCAACACAAAAACAAAGCCCGTGCTTTATCTTTATTACAGGCACGTTTAGTCAGCGCCGAAGAAGAAAAACAGGCGGCTGAACAGGCGGAAACTCGTAAGTCACTAGTCGGCAGTGGTGACCGTTCTGAACGTATTCGTACTTATAATTTTCCTCAGGGGCGAGTTACCGATCACCGCATAAATTTAACACTTTATAAACTCGACGAGTTTATGCAAGGTGGTTTAGAACACATTATTTCACCGTTGATTAATGAGTATCAGGCAGAGCAGCTGGCGGCATTATCTGAGCTGTAAGTTTCTGAAGCTTTTTACCTAAACACCCGGGTTATAAATTGCAAATTATTCAGCATTTAAAAAGCGCCTCAAAGAAACTTGAAGACATCAGTGACTCGGCACGCCTTGATGCTGAAGTTTTACTGGCTTATAGCCTGAATAAAAATCGCACCTGGCTTGCCACCTGGCCAGACAAAGAACTTAACGAAGATGCTGAGCAGGTTTTTAATCGTTTTTTAGAAAGACGAGTTAACGGTGAACCGATTGCTCACATTACCGGCTCGCGCGAATTCTGGTCACTTGATTTAAATATTAGTAAAGACACTTTAATTCCCCGCCCTGAAACAGAATTAATGATTGAGGAAATTCTTAGTATTTATCCCGAAACCTCAGTTATTAACTGCCTGGATTTAGGCACTGGTAGTGGTGCTATTGCACTGGCCCTGGCATCTGAACGGCCAGACTGGAAGATCACCGCTACGGATCAATCAGTTGCAGCTTTAAATATTGCAAAACAAAATGCATCACAGCTAAAGCTGAATAACATTACTTTTCTATGTGGCAGCTGGTTTGAGCCATTTTCGACCGTTAATACGCAACGCACGCCTGAACGGGTTCAGGAGTTCGATATTATTGCCAGCAACCCACCTTATATCCCCCAGTCTGACCCACACCTGTCACAGGGAGATGTGCGTTACGAACCCTTATCAGCATTAGCGTCTGGTGAAGACGGTCTGGATGATATTCGGCTTATTTGCCAGCAGGCACAGAAACACATGAAATCCGGTGCTTTATTAATAATTGAGCATGGATTTGATCAAAAAGCTGAATTACATGATATTTTTATGGATTCAGGTTACAAAAATATCCAGCAATTTTCTGATTTATCAAAGCAGCCCCGACTTACATGTGGAATAAAGCCATAAAATTCAATATATTACAATTTTATTATCAAAATTTTACATGTCTACAAATTTCAAATCATTATTAAAAAACACTTGTAAAATAACCACACTTCCTCTAACTTATTATCTATGAGCGAAGCAGAAGAGCTAATTAAACGGAGAGAACTTAGGTTCTGTCACCTACATCCTGACCCTAACCAGGCACGCAGTGCTTTGTTGTTACTGTCTGATGCTGCTGGTGTCGTTGATATCACGCTAGCGGATGAGTTATGCCTCTATATTTCCTATGATGTTAGATACATGACGCTGGATGCTATTGAGAAAGTTTTAATTCGCCTTGGTTACCATCTCGACAGCCGTTTGTTATATCGAATGAAACGTGCGCTCTATAGTTACTCGGAAGAAACCCAACGCGCGAATTTAGGCGTTTCTGAAAGCACCGATAACACCACTCAGGTTTTTGTAAAACGCTACTCAAGCAACTACCATGGTTGCCGTGATAAACGCCCTGATCACTGGCGTAAATATTTATAAGATTTTTATCTACTCTGTCTTCTTTTGGTGGTTGAACTAAGAAGACATGACGCTCCAGTTTTTTGAAAGTGGGCAGCGACCTTTCCCTGATGGATATGTTCCTTTGCAGCAAACCTGCTATTATCGCCCCCTATGAATGATGAGCAACTACTTCGCTATAGCCGACAAATTCTTTTACCCGGTTTTGATGAAAGCAAACAACAGTTACTACTCGACGCCCATGTAATCATTATGGGTCTGGGCGGGCTGGGCTCGCCTGTTGCTATGTATCTTGCAGCTGCGGGTATAGGCAAACTGACACTGGTTGATTTTGACCATGTGGATTTATCTAATTTACAAAGACAGATCATTCATCGCACCAGCAGCATTAAACAGTCTAAAGTTGAATCAGCTTCTTCGGCTATTAAAGAACTTAATCCGGAGATTGAAACGGTTTGCATTAATAAAAAATTAGAACAGGGCGAACTTGAACAGCTATTAAAAAATGCAGACCTGTTGCTTGATGCCACAGATAATTTTGCCAGCCGTTTTATGATTAATCGTGCCTGTTTTAATACTCACACGCCGCTTGTCTCTGGCGCTGCTATAAGAATGGAGGGGCAAGTTAGTGTGTTTGATTTTAATAATGCAGAAAGCCCCTGTTATCGCTGCCTTTATGATGAAAACGGTGAAGAGAATACCAGCTGCAGTGAGAATGGCGTGATGTCACCTATGGTGGGTATTATCGGTTCCATTCAGGCAATGGAAGCAATCAAACTGTTAACGGGTTATGGTGAAACCTTAACCGGAAAACTATTAATTACCGATGCAATGCACCAGGACTGGCGTTGCATGAATTTTAAAAAATCACCTGACTGCCCTGTGTGTGGTCAGTCAGAATCTAATAAATAAAATTACTTTATATAAAAATAATGAATCAAACAATTATCATCCCCCGCACCCTTGCTAATAGATTACTCACCCTGGCACAACTGACACCTGATGTAGAAATCTGCGGTTTAATATCAAAAAACTCTGATGAGAAATATCAGGTTTACCCTATTGATAATATTGCCAGTAATAAAAGCTGTGTTTTTGAAATGCAGCCTGAGCAACAGATTAATGCATTTAAATTAATTAGAGAAAAGCAGCAGAATCTTTTCGCGATATATCACAGCCACCCGGATAGTGAAGCCGTACCGTCTAAGAAAGACCTAAATGATGCGGCTTATAAAGAGGCTCTTAATATTATTATTTCTTTAAGCACAAAAGGCGTGTTAGATATGCGTGGATACTTCTATCAGGATGACAAAATAGAAAGCGTAGATTTAATTATTGATTAATACTTATTCATACAAGCGCACTAAAAGACTTACGACTTATATTCACAGAAAAAAAACAGGACTCAAATTTGAGTCCTGTTTTTATGTGAAAATCAATGCTGCAGGTTACCACTGCTAAGCTGATTCTTCTCTCTTATAGATTGTAAATCACATTAAACTGTAATGAATCAACTTCATCACGAATAACATATTCCAGACGCATATCCAGTTTTTTGCTAACCGCAAAATCGACACCTGCGCCCAGCATTAAACCGCTATCATCACCAATATCCAGACCTAAACGAGCTAACCAGCCAAATCGACCATTAATTCCGCCATCAATTACATAGGTGCCCCAGATACCAGTGCTGTCATTGTTAAAGCCATAATCCATCACACCGAATTCTACAGAACTGTACACCCCTTCCATAATATTCACCTGTGTCAGGTTATAAGCGCCGAAAAACTGGAAACCCAACTCATCATCAACCGGGCCACTAACTGAATTTAATGATAGCCCTGCGCCGAGTGAAAACTTGCTTTTATCCAGTAAAGGCTTGTTTTCTTCTGCAAATACTTGAGATATTGAGGTTACAGATAGTAAAGTAGCTGCCAAAACAGCAAAAAACTTGTTAGTACTACGCATTTTTAAGACCTTTTGATTGAACTTATTGTAATTCTGGGGCATCTTAAACAGTGCATAGCCATCGAGCAAGGCGAACGTTAACGGAGTTTGATATAATCGACACATCAGGCACTAACTATTTAGCCTACACTTACAATTATGACACCTTTCAACTACTAATTTACTGATTTATATGACGTTTTCTATTAAAGCCCCTATTAAGGCACCATTTAAAGCTATTGGCCTGTTATTTATTCTAGGCCTATCGACAGCCTGCGCCAAAACATCTGCCACGCTTGAAACCCTGAAGCCACTCGACGAGCATAATCGCACAACTGCTGAAATTGTTAATCGTTTAGCCCAACAGCACTACCAACGAACCCAGGTTCGTCTCGACAATAATCTTTCTTCAATTGTTTACAGTCGATATATTAAAGAGCTTGATGGTAATCGCAGTTATTTTCTACAGGCTGACATCGATGAGTTTGAAAAATATCGTTACCGTTTAGATGATGCTTTTCGTGCGCGTAAAGTCGACCCTGCTTTTGAAATTTTCAATCGTTACCAGCAACGTGTCACTGAAAGATTGCAATATCTACTGACAACAATCAAACAGGGTGTTGATAAACTCGATTTTAATAGTAATGATACGATTTATATTGATCGTGAAAATCATGCCTGGCCTCAAAACACCAAAGATCTGGATGAGCTCTGGCATAAACGTCTAACCAATAGCGCTTTAAACTTAAAACTCTCAGGTAAAGAGAACGATAAAATAACTGAGCTCTTAACCAAACGTTATAAAAGCCAGCTGAAACGTATTCAGCAAAATAATTCTGAAGACGCATACCGTGTCTATATGAATGCTTTAACTTTGAGTTACGACCCACACACTCAATATTTTTCACCTCGTGGTACAGAAAACTTTAATATTCGTATGCGCCTGTCTCTTCAGGGAATAGGCGCCATGCTGCAATCTGACGATGACTACACCAAGGTAACGCGTTTGATTCCGGCTGGGCCAGCTGATAAAGCCGGTGAGTTAAAAGCCAATGATAGAATCACCGGTGTTGGACAGGGCCCCGACGGTGAAATTGTAGATGTAATCGGCTGGCGACTTGATGATGTTGTTGATTTAATTCGCGGTAAAAAAGATACAGTTGTACGTTTATCTATTTTAAAAGCTAACGCTGTTGATACCGAAAAAACAAAAGTCATTTCTATTACCCGTGACAAGGTAAGCCTGGATGAACAGGATGCCAGCAAAAAAATTATAGAGTTTGATACTTACGGTAAAAAATATCGTTTGGGCGTAATAGATATTCCCAAGTTTTATATTGATTTCGAAGCTGCTAATAAGGGCGACCCTAACTACAAAAGCACAACCCGTGATGTAAAAAAATTATTACAGCAACTTAAAGCCGAAAAAGTAGATGGCATTATTGTTGATTTACGCGACAATGGCGGCGGATCTTTACATGAAGTAAATACCTTAATCGGTTTATTTATAAAGTCAGGCCCGACTGTTCAGGTAAAAGACACTAGTGGTCGAATTTATATATCTAATGATAAAGATAACAAGGTTAGTTATACCGGCCCGCTTGCCGTTTTAGTTAATCGAATCAGTGCATCAGCATCAGAAATTTTTGCAGGTGCTATCCAGGATTATCATCGAGGCATTATTGTTGGCACACAAACCTATGGCAAAGGTACTGTGCAAGCCATGCTGCCTTTATCAAGCGGCCAAATAACCTTGACACAACAAAAATTCTACCGCATAACCGGCGGCAGCACACAGAACCGGGGTGTAATACCGGATATTTCATTACCCTCTCTTTATAATGTGACAGAGGTAGGTGAAAGTTCATTAGAAGCCGCGCTTCCATGGGACAAAATTAAAGCTGCGACCTTTAATACTTATAATGATTTTTCTCTAAAAATACCTAAATTAGAGGAACTACATAATAAACGAATCAACAAAGACCCTGACTTTATACACTTGACCGAAACTAATAAATTAATCGAAACACGTCGCCAGCAAAAAGAAATTTCGCTTAATGAAAACAAACGTCGTCTGGAGAAAAAAGAGCTTGAAAATATCCAGATAAAACTTGAAAACGATCGACGTAAAGCTTTAGGTATGACTTTAATTTCCAGCCTTGAAGAGCTAGATAATAAAATAAAAGATGACGAAGAAGTCAGCTCTGAAGACGAGTTTGAAAAGAAAGATGGGCCAACACCTTTGTTAACAGAAACGGGCAATATTCTTATTGATTTTCTAAATATGAATCACCCTGCAATTGCTAACCAGCACTAGGTTTATCAGCGCCAGAATTATCAGCGTTCTTTAAGGGCGGTGTCTGCAAAATTTGACACCGACCTTTAAATTTTTTTAAACCCTTAAAAATTAATGACGTACACCTTGCACACCAAAACCACCTGCATATTTCTGCATGACTTCACGCACCGGTTCCGGATATCCAACTATATCCATTTGCTGCATACCTTCATTGAAAAACTGCTGACTATCAACAGGTATATTTTTTATTAACTGATCAAAGACGTTTTGCATAACTTCAGGGTTATGTGTGCGTGTAGCCACTATGCCCCAGTTAAGATTCAAAATACGCCAGGGACGCATTGGATTTGTCGCCTCCAGATCTTGTTTAATTGACTCATCTGTTACATCAATTATGTTTTTAATAACGCCACTTAAAACTTCTAACTGTTTATTATCTTTTATAGTATTTGCATAACTGGCAATAGCGTTAACAATAATATCCAGCTTAATAACTTTTCCATTATGCTTTTTCAACCAGAGAACTATCGGTAATGATAAACGATGCAATTCGAGCATCTGATCCTGCATACCCCTTGAAGCACAACTAATAGAAATTTCATCAAGCAAATTTAATGCATAGTCGCCAATTTTTGTTACTTCATCTTCACCAATATCAGGTTGATTTTTATTATCGACATCTGACGAAAGTCGCAACATGATTTGTATATTCTGACGTAATGCCTCAATCATTTTTAATACTTGCTCAGACTCAGCTGAATCTGAAGACTTGAGACTCAAAATTAGCGCCTCTACAATTACTTCATATTCACCGCTTAATTTATTAATATCTGTATCTAACATTACTCACTCATCCTAATATGTATTGAGATATACTAACGCCACTAAAAATCTGGCTTATAAAGGGCACCTTAATGCGCATTTTACACACTATGCTTCGTGTAGGAAATTTAGAAAAATCAGTTAAATTTTATACTGAGATTTTTAATATGCAATTACTCCGTCAAAAAGACTACCCAGAAGGCAAGTTCACACTGGCATTTCTAGGTTATGGAGATGAAGCCAGTAATTCAGCAATAGAGTTAACCCATAACTGGGATACCGACAGTTATGATTTAGGTACAGGTTATGGCCATATTGCGCTAGAAGTAGACGATGTATATGCCGCGGTTGAAAGCATAAAAAAACAGGGGGGCAAAATTCTGCGTGAAGCGGGCCCCATGAATGCAGGAACAACTATTATTGCCTTTGTTGAAGATCCGGACGGTTATCAAATTGAATTACTAGAACCAAAAAACAGGTAGTTAAACCGGCTGCCATTTTATTTATATAAATTGGCCTGAAATTAATCGGCGCCTGATAAATTGGCAAGATATTAATAATTCCCGATTAATTTAAATCTTCAACCATTTTATCTGTTACACGGTTACGCCCTGTACGCTTGCTTTCATAAAGACAACTATCAGCAGCCTTAACCAGACTTGCACTTGACTGGTCAAACTC
>Ga0316206_1002993_pt1 | contig 10158 bp, 7 predicted proteins | sample 6monthpyrite_MG_FD_204942 | JGI IMG/M metagenome (GOLD analysis project Ga0316206, IMG submission 204942) | Microbial mat bacterial communities from mineral coupon in-situ incubated in ocean water Damariscotta River, Maine, United States -... | ecosystem: Environmental > Aquatic > Marine >...
GCCCGTTATATAAACCACTACTGTTTACATCTACTCAGTAGTGGTTTATAGCTAATCAATTAAAACTGATTCATGGTATTGTCTTTACCACTGGCTTTCAGTGCTTGGTCACCCGAAAAATATTCTTTATGATCATCACCTAAATTAGAACCGGCCATATCTTGATGTCTTACACTCGCTAATGATTGCCGAATTTCTTGGCGTTGTACTCCTCTTACATACGCTAGCATACCTTGTTTCCCAAAATAATCTTTTGCCAAATTATCTGTAGAAAGCGCAGCTGTATGATACGTTGGCAAAGTAATCAAGTGATGAAAAATACCGGCTTGTTGTGCAGCGTCACTTTGAAAGGTTCTAATTTTTTCATCCGCCAACGCAGCTAATTCGGTATCATCATATTGTATGTCCATCAACTCAGCACGTTGATATGCAGATAAATCTTTACCTTGTTGCTGCCATAAATCAAATATTTGCTGACGGAAATTTAATGTCCAGTTAAACGACGGTGAATTGTTATAAACCAATTTCGCATTAGGAACTTGCTCACGAATTGCATTTACCATAGCACCAATTTGTCCAACATGTGGTTTTTCAGTTTCAATCCACAATAAGTCAGCACCATGTTGTAAACTGGTGACACAATCAAGTACAACACGCTCAAATCCAGAGTCAGCTTTAAAACGATATAATCCATTAGCTAATCGAGCTGGTTTAACTAATTTGCCTTGTTGTTTTAATAAAACTTCGCCTTCATTAATAGCATCAATACTTTCTACTGGTGTGGTATCAAGAAAAGCATTGTATTGCGCAGCTAAATCATCAGGTTGGGCAGACACTGGTATTTTTTGCGTTAACCCTGCGCCTAATGAATCTGTACGCGCCACAATCACACCATCATCAACACCTAGTTCTAAAAATGCATAACGTACAGCATTGATCTTCGCTAAAAAATCTTCATGCGGCACTGTTACTTTGCCATCTTGATGACCACACTGTTTGGCATCTGACACTTGGTTTTCAATTTGAATACAACAGGCACCGGCTTGGATCATTTTCTTAGCTAATAAGTAAGTAGCTTCTTCGTTGCCAAAACCGGCATCAATGTCTGCGATAATAGGTACAATATGCGTTTGAAAATTATCAATTTTGTCTTGAATTTCAACCGTTGACTGAGCTGTTGCTTGTGCATCATCTAAAGCCTTAAATAAATGGCCTAGTTCACGCGCGTCGGCTTGACGTAAAAAATCATACAATTCTGCAATTAAAGCAGGTACTGCGGTTTTTTCATGCATCGATTGATCAGGTAACGGACCGAATTCAGAACGCATAGCCGCCACCATCCAACCTGACAAATATAAGTAACGCTTATCCGTGGTGCCATGGTGCTTTTTAATTGAAATCATTTTTTGTTGGCCAATAAATCCATGCCAGCAACCCAGCGATTGTGTGTATTGGCTACTATCTTGATCGTATGCGGCCATATCTTTGCGCATGATCGCCGCAGTGTATTTAGCTATATCTAACCCTGTAGCAAAACGATTTTGGTAACGCATTCGAGCTGCATATTCTGGATTAATAGCTTGCCACGGCGATTCTTGCTCCGTAATTAAAGATGATAATGATGTTAAGTGTTGTTGAAAAGTAGCCATGACTAAACCCTCAATAAGTTAGATAACCACTGAAAACAGTTATGAAAGCTTTCAGCTAAGAACACATAGAGAATATAATAGCCAAATACATTTAATTAATTTATTAAATGTATTGCTATCATTCACCAAGTGAATATTGGTAAATGTATTTATTAAACAATTTACTTCCAAGCTGATTAAAAGTTTCTGTCGGCTATGATTTTGATTAACATCGCAGTTAAAGCGATCTATAGTAATGTTATAAATAAAATGAATTTATAATCAGTAAAGTATTAATACAATGAATATTTCCAAAATTGACTTGAATCTGCTCATTTATCTTGATGTGTTACTACGAGAGCAGAATGTCACCAAGGCCGCTAATCAGTTAAATATTACTCAGCCAGCTATGAGTAATGGCTTAAAGCGCTTACGCACATTATTTAAAGATCCTATTTTAGTGCGTACCTCTGACGGAATGGTTCCCACCGAACGTGCCAGAGCCTTAGCACCAGCGATTAGAAAAATATTATTGGATTTAGAAGAAACATTGCAAGGTGAGGAAGAGTTTAACCAAGCGCACAGTCAACGAGTATTTAGGATTATGGCCAGCGATTACGCTGCATCTACTTTACTACCAGCGTTACTAAAGAAAGTGAGTCGTATTGCTCCCAACGTAACACTCGACATTATGACGCCAAGTGATGTTACTTTTCATGATGTTGAAGCCGGTAAAATTGATATGGCAATTAATCGATTTGACGAATTGCCACAGTCGTTTCATCAAAAAACAATTTGGCGAGATAGCTTCGCTTGTTTACTGAGTGCGGATCATCCTGTTGTGACTAAATTCAATTTAAACAGCTACTTATCATCAAGACATGTCTGGGTATCAAAAACAGGCTTTGGTGTTGGTGTAGGTATGGACCCCAAAGATGTACAAAAATTAGGCTGGGTTGACGAAGCATTAGCTCGATTAGGTAAAAAACGTCATATCACTGTATTTACTCGTAATTATCACGTTGCCATGCAGCTTGCATTTGAAGATGAACTCATTGCTACCTTGCCGTTAAAAGCCGCATTATTACATCAAAATGATGTTAATTTTACTATCATAACACCACCATTTGCTATTCCTGATATTGAGTTAAAAATGATTTGGAGCCCATTATTGCACCACGATGTAAGTCACATCTGGTTTAGACAATTAGTAATGGAGGCAGCGAATGGACTTTAACCGCTCTAATAGTACATCATCATTAGTTATATCTATCCTTAATATATATCCATTCATGAAATCAATAACAACTATAACCTAGAGTAATAGCTTTATTATTATTACGTATAATAAATAATAAAATACAATATTATCAATCCATTAAATTTATGTTTGGTTACAATAATCTATCACTACACTAGTTTTTTAACGAGTCAATGCTGAGTTGGCTATTGCAGCTTACTGATATTCTCCCTACATTAGCAATAATCGTGTCATTTAATGAAAGTTATTGAAAGTTTTCATACTTAGAAACAACACGACAACTTAACACTGATTATTATTCATATTATCGCAATTTAGGAGTTATATAATGCACTATTTACCACGCGCAAATTTGCATATTGCCAGCTGTTTAGTTAATTTTATTGAACACGAGGTATTATCTGGTTTGGCCATCAACGCCAAAACATTTTGGCATGATGTTGCGATACTAATTGAACAATTAACTCCGGAAAATCAACGACTACTAACCGTTAGAGAGCATTATCAACAGCAAATTGATAATTGGTATCAATCTACACCACTGGTTGAATGCCATCCGCAGGCGTATCAACAATTTCTACAAAAAATTGGCTATATCACCCCAGAAGTGCCAACTTTTAACATTACAACCAAGCAGGTAGATGCTGAAATAGCCACCATGGCTGGCCCTCAATTAGTAGTCCCCATAATGAACGCTCGGTTTGCATTGAATGCCGTCAATGCTCGTTGGGGGAGCTTATATGATGCTGTTTATGCAAGTGATGTTATTGACTCTCAAACTGAGCTATCGAACACCAACAACTATAACCCTGAACGAGGCAAACGTGTTGTTAACTACGTTAAAACGTTTTTAGATAGCTGCTTACCGTTAGAACAAGGCAGTCATTTACAAGCCGTTAATTATTCAATAAAACAACAACAATTATTGATTGAACTAGCCAATGGCAGTACAACACAATTAACCAATAAGCAGTCACTGAAAGGCTATAGTGGCGAGTCTTGCAGCCCTACCAAATTATTATTACAGCATAATGGTTTATTCATTGAATTAAGCTTTGATCGACAACATGCTATTGGCAAACACGATCCTGCGGGATTAGTCGATGTTATGTTGGAATCAGCATTAACTACTATCATGGATTGCGAAGATTCTGTTGCAGCGGTGGATGCTAACGATAAAGTACTTGCCTATCGAAATTGGTTGCAACTTAATCAAGGCAAGCTAACCGCCAAGGTACAAAAACAAGGTAAACAGTTTATCCGAACCATGCAAACTGCTCGAAATTACCTTAATTTAGCTGGCGAACCTATCAATATTAAAGCACGTAGTTTGCTGTTTATAAGAAACGTAGGGCATTTGATGACCACTAACGCAGTGCTAGATCAATCTAAAAATCCCGTTTTTGAAGGTATAGTTGATGCAATATTTACTAGCTTAATTGCTCTTTATGATCGTCAAAAACAACCAGAAATTAGCAACAGTGCTTACGGTTCTATTTATATTGTGAAACCTAAAATGCATGGTCCTGATGAAGTTAAATTTGCTAATCAGTTGTTTAGCCGTGTTGAACAAATACTAAAACTACCTGAAAATACAATTAAAATGGGGATTATGGATGAAGAGCGCCGCACCAGTTTAAACCTTCAAGCTTGTATCTACGAAGCTAGAGCACGAGTAGTATTTATTAACACTGGTTTTTTAGATAGAACGGGTGATGAAATTCATACCTGCATGGCTGCAGGTGCTGTGCTCCCAAAACATGAGATCAAAAATACTGCTTGGCTTAACGCTTATGAGTTAAATAATGTAGCCGTTGGCCTAGCTTGTGGTTTCGCAGGTAAAGCGCAAATTGGGAAAGGCATGTGGCCCATTCCTGATCATATGGCCGATATGATGGCAAGCAAAATTAATCATCCGTTAGCAGGCGCAAACACTGCGTGGGTTCCATCACCTACGGCTGCAACACTTCATGCCATGCATTATCATCAGGTTAATGTTATGGCTCAACAAACTAAGCTACTAAGTAATCCATCCCCTACTAGCGCTTATATTATTGACATGCTAAAACCTCCGTTAGCAACTGATACTAATTGGTCAACAAGCACCATAGCGCAAGAGCTAGATAATAATGTACAGGGTATTTTAGGCTATGTGGTACGTTGGATTGACCAAGGGATTGGCTGCTCTAAAGTACCCGATATTAATGATGTTGGTTTGATGGAAGATAGAGCAACATTACGAATTTCAAGTCAACATATTGCTAACTGGTTAACCCACGGTGTTTGTACTGAAGCGCAAATATTATCCAGTTTTGACAAAATGATGCAAGTGGTAGACAAACAAAACCAATACGATAGCCACTATCAACCGTTATGCGCTGCACCTACAGAAAACATTGCATTATTGGCCGCTAAAGCGCTAGTTTTTCAAGGTGCTGAGCAAGCCAACGGCTATACTGAGCCACTTCTTCACCACTTTCGACAATTAAAAAAACAACAAGTGTGCAACTAGAAACGGATTAACTAACCAGTAGCATAATAGATTTGTAATCATTGCAAACCTGTCGCTGTTATCGACGTGGTTGTCTTTGCAATATAAAAGGAGAAATTTATATATCTTAATTTTATCTTGAAATATATACACTTCGACCCAACTTTATCCTATAGCCGCGCATTGTGCTTTATACTACAACAGAGAGTTGAGATATTTATTTTTCACTTTACTCTTACAAATGGCTTTAACTGATTAATTATCATGTGTTAGTATATTAAATATACAAGTTGTATACCTTGGAGATTAAGGAGATACGGATGAGTAATGTTCACTTTAAACACTTATTTACAGCTGGGTTACTATCAGTAGCTATCTTAGCTGTGGTCCCTTGTTCAACCAACGCAAACTACCTCATAATCAAAACCACAGCACCGATATCCGTAGTGAAAGCTAACAATGATGCTATTCAACGTCAAATTGATATCCAAGTATTACCAATCTTAAATGCGCAACAACACTCTCCTAATACGCTTATGCTCGCACATGAAAAATATGATGTTAAACATATTTCGTTGTTGTCAACTTTAGCCGAAATCAAATCCAAATTAACTCAAGAAAGTAGCTTTAATTTATTTGAATTTACCACATTTATAAGTGATCAACTTCAGTATTGGCTGGGAACATTGAGTAAATCTAACGATAACACTACGAATCAAGATTCTAATTCACCGCAAAAAACACAAGCTTTTTAGCATCCGTTTTATCATTACTTATTTATACGCTTGGTAAATTGCTACCAGCTTCAACTCATTCAATTCACTAGCATTTAACTACAAACAAGTAATGCTAACTTTCTTGGGATCATTAACTGATTTTATTGGGGTTACTCATATTAGGAAATTCAATATCAAAGGCTAATCCTTGGCCTAATTGGCTGGTAGCTTTAATAGTTCCATTTAACGTATTAGTCACCAGATTATGAATGATATGCGTACCTAAACCTGAACCACCTTGATCCGCTTTGGTTGTATAAAATGGCTGGAATAGTAACAGCATTTGCTGCTCAGCTACACCAACACCATTATCATCATAATGTAAATGCACCATGTTATTAACAAGTTTTACCGTTATGTGTATTTCTCCACGATTAATTTGTTCAAACCCATGTTTAATAGAATTAATAATTAAATTGGTAATAATTTGAGCGATAGCCCCAGCATGGCTGTAAATAAGAATGTCATCTTGGCAAGTTACTTTCAACATATGACTCGTTTTTTTGAGCCGAGGATGTAACGATTGAATAATTTCGTCTAAATATTTGGCCATATTAATTTGACGAATTTTATCACTGGTTTGATCTACCGCAACTTGTTTAAAACTGGTGATTAAATCAGCCGCTCTCGTTAAATTACTTAAAATCAAGTCAACACTCTGATGCGCATTGCCCGCGAACTCTAACCAAGTTTTTTTAGTTAATGTTTGTTGTTCTATAGCTAAATCAAGCCGATTTAATAACTCAGCAAGATAACTTGTTGAGGTAACACTAATGCCAATAGGCGTGTTGATTTCGTGCGATATTTCTGCTGACAAACTACCTAAAGATGCCATTTTTTCAGTATTTAACAACATTTCTTGAGCTTTATTTAATTCAAAAATAGAATTTTTCAATTCATGATTTGTTGCCATTAAGGTTTGCTCTGTAGTTTTTCGTCGATTGTTTTCCGCCTCTAATTGCGTTGTTTGCTGTAACAATTCACGTTGCTGACGTTCCATTTCCAACATAGTACTACTTAACGATGACGTTTTTTTCGCAACTTCTTGCTCTAGGAGTAAATTGTGTTCATCTAATTTATGATTAGCGTCAATAATTTCGTGTTGAGCTACCGATAATTTATCTTTGTAATCAATTAATTGATCGATTAGTTTATTATAGGCCGTTTGCAGTACGTTTAACTCATTATGTCCATAAGCAATCGCATGAAGCTTGGATGATTCCGGATCATCAATATCAAATTGATTAATTTGATCGGTCATTTTATTTAATGGATTGGTTAACATCTTTGAAAATGCAAGAGAAAATAGAAAGACTAAAAAAGCAGTTTTAGCAATCGCATTACCAATTAAAAAATAAATACCCACTTCTATTCGATTAAATATTACTTGATTATTAGATAATAACGTTACTGTACCTACACGTGTAGTACGGCCAGAGAATTCAAAAATTAATGGAAATGAATGACCAAACACACCTTCAGATATCGAACTAATCACTCGGCGTTGATCGCCCATTTGGGTTTGCTTTTTATCTTGTAACGCTAGATCCGGAATATCGCCCAATTGCGCAATGACTTGATTATTTTCATCTTTAACCGAAATACCTTTAATCATTGGAATAGCAACTAAACCTTCTGCTATATCAATGGCTTGTTGAGTATTCAGTTCCCATACAGCACGTGTTAAGCTGCCACTAAAGGTTTTTTCTAATGTTAATAATTCACTAATAATACTATTTTTTGCATTGAAATATTCTGCCACTATCTGGCCACAAGTAACGACAAAGGTCAGAATAAAATATACTGACAAAACGCGGGTTAATAATTTGCGAGAAATACTTGTAACTTTCATTGCTTATTTCATTCTATGGAACTTACTTTATTCTTAATCATTATCTTGAATATTAAAAGTTTTTTATGCTTATTTAGCCTATTTACTGATAATGAGTAGTTTTTCATTGTTTAAAGCCAGGTTAAGTGTTTCATCGCAGCATTATTTTGTTGAATAAATAATATGCAATCAACACTGCCCTACTATTAAAAAATACTGATGAATTGGAATTAATTTAAAGTTTCACTTCTTATGTCATAAATATGTCATATATCCATGCCAAAATGCGTGCAATTTATTTAACCATTCGAATTATTCGATTCAAAACTAAAGCAACATAAACATAAATTAAGGGTCTCTCAATGAAAACCACAATTACTACTTTGGCATTAGCAGTTGCTTCTGCAATGTCTTTTTCTAGCATGGCTGCTAATACTCCTAGCTTAGATGTTTACGGTAAAGCTAACATTACTTTGCAATCGTCAGATACCGGTACAGGTTCATTTACTGAACTTAAAAGCAACGCATCTCGCATAGGGTTTAAAGGATTTCTTAATTTAGACAATAATTTACAAGTTGTTTATCAAGCTGAATATGAAGTTGATATTGTAAGTGCGCATGGTGGTAAAAGTAACAATTTCACAAACCGTAACCAATTTATTGGTTTAAAAGGTAATTTTGGTAAAGTATTGCTTGGTACTAACGACACTATATTGAAGCAATCTCAAGGTAAAGTGGATTTATTTAATGACTTGAGCGGCGATATTAAACATTTATGGAAAGGTGAAAATCGTGTAGGTAATACAGTAACTTATATTACACCTTCAATGAACAACTTACACGTAGGTGTTACTTATATTGCGAACGGCGCAGTAGGCGGCAAAACAGGTACTTCTATTGCTGCGATGTATGGCGATTCTAAATTGAAAAAAACTCCTTTTTACGCGGCTTTATCAGTAGACAATAATGTAAAAGGCTATGACGTAACACGTGCAACCTTCTCAACTAAAGCAAATGCCGTAACCTTAGGTGCTATGTATCAACATCAAAAAAGTGACGCTGGCGTTGAAATGAACGGTTATTTAGTATCAGCAAAATATAGTATTAATGACGTCGCTTTGAAAGCGCAGTATCAAGTTGCTGATTTTAAAAATGCTGATAAAAATAAAGGCTTCTCAGTGGGTGCTGATTATAAACTTGCTAAAACAACTAAAGTATTCGCATTTTACACCACATTGAACTTCCAAAGCGCTATGAATCAAAAATATCTAGCTGTTGGTATTGAACAAAAGTTCTAAACCAAACGCAATTAATAATTAATATAAAAAACCCTGCAATTTTGCAGGGTTTTTTATATCAGCCAATTTACTTAGCAGGTACAGTTTTACATGGAAATTGTGTAGCTAATGTATCGTATACAACTTCCCCAATTGGCTTATTATTCAGCTCATTAATATTTAAATTTTTTGCGACCAATGTGGTAATGCTCTGTTGATCCTGCAAGTGTTTTATACAAATATTGTGATAGCCTTGGGTGTCTGAAGTAAAGCCGTTATTGGCAACCCGTGTTTGGTATGCGCGTTTAATAAATTCACTCGAGTGAGACTTATCTCGGCTAGTTGGTAAACCCATAGTTTGTTGATGCACAATTGCATCAACATAGCCTCGAATATATAACTCACAACGGGATGTTTGATTAACATCTGTTTTTTGCTGATACATAGTGCACGATTTAATTAACGTTGATTGCACGTCCGCATAAACATAAGGCACATTTAATAGTATGATTAAACTCATTATAATCTTTAAATTATTCATCGTTTTTAACCTCTGCTAATTTATCTTGAGAATTGATATTTTTAATTAAAAATATCCCCGCAAGCGCCGAAATAATAGACCCAATCAGTACCCCAATTTTTACTTGTGTTTGATACGCTAAACCTTGATCTTCAAACGCTAATGAACCAATAAACAAACTCATAGTGAAACCAATGCCACATAATAAACAAACACCATAAAGTTGTTTCCAAGTTGCATTTTTAGGCAACTTACATATATTTAATTTCACAGCGATAAAACAAGCAGCAAAAATACCCAATTGTTTGCCAACAAATAGACCACCAATAATACCTAGGGTTACAGGTGTAATAATGTCTGCGGCAACAGTACCT
>Ga0316206_1002995_pt1 | contig 10152 bp, 8 predicted proteins | sample 6monthpyrite_MG_FD_204942 | JGI IMG/M metagenome (GOLD analysis project Ga0316206, IMG submission 204942) | Microbial mat bacterial communities from mineral coupon in-situ incubated in ocean water Damariscotta River, Maine, United States -... | ecosystem: Environmental > Aquatic > Marine >...
ATTGATGCACAGAAATCAACAATGGAATTTTTGTTGATCAATCACCCGTTAGATTGTCCGATTTGCGATCAGGGTGGAGAATGTGAATTACAAGATGTTGCCATGGGTTATGGTGGTGATGTTTCACAATACTCTGATACCAAACGTGTTGTCTTTGATAAAAATATTGGTCCACTAATCGCGACTGAATTTACCCGTTGTATTCATTGTACTCGCTGTGTTCGTTTTGGTGATGAAATTGCCGGCATGCGAGAACTTGGCGGAATTGGTCGTGGTGATACGATGGAGATTGGTACTTATATCCAGAAATCTGTTGCGTCTGAAATGTCAGGAAACGTGATTGATATTTGTCCTGTAGGAGCCTTGACTGCGAAACCTTCGCAATACGAAGCACGTGCCTGGGAAATGACGCAGTACCCGAGTATCGCGCCACATGATTCTGTGGGCTCAAATATTTTCATCCATACGCTACGCGATAAAGTTATTCGTGTAGCACCGCGTGACAATGAAGCAATCAATGAGGTATGGATTTCAGATCGCGATCGTTTTAGTTATGAAGGTATGTATAGCGATGATCGTGTTACGCAACCGCTGGTTAAGCAAAATGGTGAGTGGGTTGAGACTGAGTGGCAGTCTGCTTTTGAAACAACTCATGCGGCACTGAATAAAATCATTAAAGCCAATGGAGCAGAGAGTGTCGCTTCAATGATTTCAGCGACATCAACATTGGAAGAGTTATATTTATTGCAAAAAATGATGCGCGGTATTGGTTCAAACAATATTGATCATCGCTTGCGTCAGGTTGATTTTTCAGATCAAAGCAGTGCGCCTGTTATGCCATGGCTTGGTATGAATATTAAGGATCTGGAAAAAATTAATTCTGTGCTGTTAGTTGGTAACAATATTCGTAAAGAACAGCCAATCATTGCGCATCGTATTCGTAAGGCTGTACAACATCATGATGCAAATGTCAGTTTTGTTAACCCGGCTGATTACAACTTTAACTTTAAAGTTAAGACAGGTCTGATAACCGATATCTCTGCAATGACCGAAGAGTTGGCAGCACTTGCAAAAGCGGCAACTGCAAAATCAGGTCAGTCTGTTGCGTCGCATCTTGCAACACTGGTAAATGCAGCAACGGTAACAAGTGATCACGAAAGCATTGTTGCAGCACTATCATCGGATAAAGCTGATAAGTCAGTCGTTATGTTAGGTAATGTTGCCGTGAATCATCCACAGTTTGCTTTGATTCGTTCATTATCAAATGAAATTGCCAGACATACTGAAAGCCAGCTTGCTTATACGCCAGAATTTTCAAACTCTGCTGGTGCCTGGCTGGCAGGTGCAGTACCTCACCGTCAGGCTGGTGGAGAGGTTGTGGCTTCATCGGGTCTTAATGCTTCACAGATGCTCGATGGTAATGTTAAAGCTTTTATTAATTTTAATATTGAACCTGAGCGCGATTGCAGTGATTCAGCAGCAGCTTTATCGGCAATGAAGACAGCTGACTTCGTTGTTGTAATGACCGCCTTTGTAACTGATGCAATGAAAAAATATGCGGATGTGATCTTACCCATTGCTACTTTTGCAGAGACCTCAGGAACCTATGTCAATATGGAAGGCTTCTGGCAAGGAGCTCGTGGCTGCGTATCGCCTTTGGGTAATGCACGTCCTGGCTGGAAAGTGCTTCGCGTTTTGGCTAATCAGTTTGATCTTGATGGTTTTAATCAGGTTTCATCAGATGATGTGATGCAGGAAATGAAAACATTCTGCAGTGATATTCAGTTAGATAATAATGCAGTAGCAGATTCGGTTGCAGATTACAGTAATCAATCAGGTGTTATGAGAGTAGGTGATACGCCTATTTATGCGGGTGATATGCTGGTGCGAAGAGCAGCAGCATTACAGCAAACGGATGATGCCAATGTCGCCTGTGTCAGAATTAATTCAAAACAGGCTGATGTTTTAAAATTAAAAGATGTAGAAAAAGTTTGTGTAAAACAAAATGATAATACAACTGTGATGGCTTTGGTTATCGATGAAAACATTGCAGATAATAATATAAGTATTCCGGCTGGTTTAATTGAAACAGCTGGTTTGGGTGGTGCTTATGGCGCCATAACTGTGGAAAAAATTTAAGGGTTTGTGGCCATGCTTGAAATGATGCTATCAGTATGGGATTGGATGCCTGAAGCGTTACAGGTATTACTGAAGATTGTAGCGATAGTCGCACCGCTAATGCTTGCTGTTGCCTATACCACTTATGCTGAGCGAAAAATAATCAGTTATATGCAGGTACGAATTGGGCCTAACCGAGTTGGTCCGCGTGGCTGGCTACAACCAATAGCTGATGCAGTTAAGTTAATGTTCAAGGAAATAGTTATTCCGACGAACGCTAACCGTTTTCTGTTTTTAATGGCGCCAATTTTGTCAATCGGACCATCATTAGCGGCATGGGCTGTTATTCCGTTTAACGATACCTTATTACTGTCATCTTTAGATGCAAGTCTATTGTATGTGCTGGCATTAACCTCGGTTGGTGTTTACGGTGTGATTATTGCTGGCTGGGCATCAAACTCAAAATACGCAATGATGGGTGCGTTACGTTCAGCGGCACAGATTGTTGCTTATGAAATTGCGATGGGCTTTGCGTTGGTTGGCGTGCTCATGGCCGCAGGCAGTTTGAATCTTCAGCAAATAGTTCTGGGTCAGCAAGGTGGTGTTGCGACCTGGTATATCTGGCCATTACTACCATTGTTCTTTGTGTATTTTATTTCAGGTGTTGCAGAAACAAACCGTGCACCGTTTGATGTCGCGGAAGGTGAGTCGGAAATCGTTGCCGGCTTCCACGTTGAATATTCTGGTATGGCCTTTGCTGTTTTCTTCCTGGCGGAATATGCCAATATCATATTAATTGCGGCGTTGACATCTATTTTATTCCTTGGTGGATGGCTATCTCCTTTCGAAGGGGTGACAGCGTTGTCCGGAACTAGCGTTGAGTTCTTAATGCAATCAAGCATTGCATGGTTCCTGATGAAGACCTCATTCTTTATTTTTGTGTTCCTCTGGTTAAGAGCAACATTCCCGCGTTATCGTTATGATCAGATTATGCGACTGGGCTGGAAAGTTTTTATACCTGTAACGATCGTCTGGCTATTTGTAGAAGCGATTATGTTTGTAATGAAAGTCGGGCCCTGGTCTGTTTAATAAACGGTGTAGATAAATTATGAGACTTGTTAAACATTATATTCAGAGTTTTACGCTGTTTGAAATGTTCAAAGGCATGATGCTGACCGGGCGTTATCTTTTCGCACGAAAAGTGACAGTGCAGTATCCGGAAGAAAAAACGCCTATGTCGAACCGCTTCAGGGGGCTGCATGCACTGCGTCGGTATGCAAATGGCGAAGAACGTTGTATCGCTTGTAAATTGTGCGAAGCAGTTTGTCCTGCACTGGCCATTACGATTGATTCTGAAGTTCGTGAAGATGGTTCGCGCAGAACTACTCGTTACGATATTGATCTATTTAAATGTATTTTCTGTGGTTTTTGTGAAGAAGCTTGCCCGGTTGATTCAATTGTAGAAACGCCGATATTCGAATATCACTTTGAAAAGCGTGGCGAACAGATAATGACTAAAGAAAAGTTATTAGCAGTTGGTGATAAATACGAAAATGATATTGCAGCCTGTAAACAAGCTGATGCCATTTACAGATAATAACCATAGATAAGAGAACAAAATAAAAGAGATTATGATATGAGTTTTCAGGAAATTATTTTCTATTTGTTTTCACTGGCTTTGCTGTTGTCAGCCGGTGCAGTTGTGGTTGCCCGGAATACAATTCACTCGGCACTGTTTCTTGTTTTAACATTCTTTACAACATCCGCAATCTGGTTGTTACTTGAGGCGGAATTTCTGGCTATTACATTGATATTGGTTTATGTCGGTGCAGTGATGGTGTTGTTCCTGTTTGTGGTGATGATGCTGGATGTGAACTTGGCAAGATTGAAAGAAGGCTTCATAAAATATTTGCCTGTCGGAATTTTAGTGGCAGTAGTGATGGCAGTAGAAATGATTATGGTGGTAGGGTCATCAAAATTTGGAACGGATATGTATCCGATACCAACACCAAAAGCGGCGGACTACAGTAATACTAAAGATTTGGGTTCGGTACTCTATACAGAATATGTATTACAGTTTGAATTAGCAGCGGTTATCTTGCTGGTTGCTATTATTGCGGCAATTGCTTTAACCATGCGACGCCGACCAAATACAAAGTATCAAGTGCCTGGTAAACAAACGATGGTAAAGAAAGCTGATCGTTTGCGTGTTGTAAAAATGGATTCAGAATAAATGAAAACTATAAATGACTGTAATCAAGCAGGCTGTAACAAGGCAGAATTAATATGATTCCTCTTTCCAGTTATCTGACTTTAGCTGCAATTTTATTTGCAATCAGTATTGCCGGTATTTTTCTCAACCGGAAAAACATCATCGTATTATTAATGTGCGTTGAATTAATGCTGCTTGCAGTTAATATCAATTTTATAGCCTTTTCTCATTTCCTTGGGGATTTGTCAGGGCAGGTGTTTGTCTTCTTTATTTTGACAGTGGCGGCGGCAGAAGCTGCTATTGGTCTGGCCATACTGGTCGTGCTCTTCAGAAGTCGTAGCACAATTAATGTTAATGATCTGGATAGTCTGAAGGGATAAGTCATGCAAAATTTATATTTGGCCATTCCTCTCGCTTCTTTATTCGGTGCTATCGTCGCCGGCTTTTTTGGCAAGAAAATTGGCAGAACCGGTTCACATATTGTCACTATCGCAGGTGTAGGTGCTTCATTTGTGCTTTCAATGATTGCCTTTAATCACATTGTGTTTGAAGGTGGTGAAATATTTAACCAGTCTGTTTATACCTGGATGGTAAGTGATGGCATTCGTTTCGAAATAGGTTTCTTAATTGATTCGCTTTCAGTAATGATGATGTGTGTTGTCACCGGTGTTTCACTGATGGTTCATATTTATACCATCGGTTATATGCATGATGACCCGGGATATCAACGCTTCTTTGCTTACATTTCATTATTTACTTTCTCGATGCTGATGCTGGTTATGTCGAATAACTTTATGCAGTTATTTTTCGGCTGGGAAGCAGTGGGCCTGGTTTCGTATTTATTGATCGGTTTCTGGTTCAAAAAGGACACCGCTATATTTGCCAATATGAAAGCCTTTCTGGTTAATCGGGTCGGTGATTTTGGGTTCATCCTGGGTATTGCTGCTATTGTTATGTATACCGGCACACTGGATTACAAAGAAGTATTTCAACAGTCTGAGCAAATTGCCAAACTAAATATCAGTATCTTTGGTGATACAGAATTTGCACTGATGACGGTTATCTGTATTTTGTTGTTTATCGGCGCAATGGGTAAATCAGCGCAGGTTCCGTTACATGTTTGGCTGCCGGATTCAATGGAAGGCCCAACACCAATTTCTGCATTGATTCATGCTGCAACTATGGTAACAGCTGGTATCTTTATGGTTGCCAGAATGTCGCCTTTATATGAGTTATCAGAAACGGCACTTAGTTTTGTGATGATTATCGGTGCCATCACTGCATTATTTATGGGGCTGATTGGTATCGTTCAGAATGATATTAAACGTGTAGTTGCCTATTCAACGTTGTCACAACTAGGTTATATGACAGTTGCGTTAGGTGCTTCTGCTTATTCGGCTGCTGTATTTCATTTAATGACCCACGCTTTCTTTAAAGCGCTTTTATTCCTTGCGGCAGGTTCTGTCATTATGGCGATGCATCATAAGCAGGATATGAGTGAAATGGGTGGTTTGAAGAAATACATTCCATGGACCTATGGCACTATGCTGATTGGCACGCTTGCATTGATCGGATTTCCTGGCTTCTCTGGTTTCTTCTCAAAAGATGCGATTATTGAAGCGGTACTTCACTCAGAAATCTTTGGATCTGGGTTTGCATCGTTTGCAGTGTTAGCGGGTGTTATTATTACCTCGTTCTATTCATTCAGACTTTACTTCCTTGTTTTCCATGGCAAAGAAAGAATGGATGATCATACTAAGTCTCATATTCACGAAAGCCCGTGGGTGGTTACAGTGCCATTGGTATTGTTGGCGGTTCCGTCTGTCTTTATCGGCTGGTTTACGATTGAGCCAATGTTATTTGGTGATTTCTTTAAAGGTGTTATCACTGTATTACCACAACATGATGTGCTTGCTCAGATTGGTGAAAATTACCATGGTCAGCTTGGCTTTGTATTGCATGGTTTCAAAGGGCCCGCTGTATGGTTCGCACTCTTTGGATTTGTCATGGCCTGGTACTTCTACATGAAAGATCCTGAAGCTGCGGATAAAGTAAAACAGAAAATATTGCCTGTATATAACCTGCTGATAAATAAATACTGGTTTGATAATGTTTATCAAAAGGTATTTGGTGAAGGCAGTATTTCATTAGGTAAAGGATTGTGGAAAGTCGGTGACATGGGGCTGATTGATGGCTTAATCGTGAATGGAAGTGCACGAGTAGTTGCGGTGTGCTCAGGTATTGTACGCAAAGTGCAGACTGGTTATCTATATCACTATGCCTTTGCGATGATCGTTGGCTTGATTTATTTATTAACCGATTTTGTTTTATTTTAATAAAAAGAATTAAAAATAGGGTACTAACACATGTTTGCTGATTGGCCATTACTTAGTTTGCTTGTCTGGACGCCGATACTCGGTGGTCTGGTGGTCTTGCTTGCCGGAGATCACGGCGAGGCTCAGGGTGCAAAAAAACTGGCGCTGATATTTTCGATTGCAACCTTTGCGTTAAGTATTCCTTTATTTACAGAGTTTGATACGGCAACGTCGGCCATGCAGTTTGTTGAGCGTTACTCCTGGATCAGTACTTTTAATATCAATTATTATTTTGGTGTTGATGGTATTTCGATGCCATTAATTATTCTCACAACATTCATTACGGTCATCGTTATTCTTGCTGGCTGGGAAGTTATTAAAACCAAGCCATCACAATACATGGCTGCTTTCCTGATTATGGAAGGTTTAATGATCGCTGTATTTTCTGCGCTGGATGCGATCTTCTTCTACGTGTTCTGGGAAGGTATGCTGATTCCGATGTTTATTATTATCGGTGTATGGGGTGGTGCGAACAGAGTCTATGCCACGATTAAATTCTTTATATATACATTCATCGGTTCGGTTTTCATGCTGGTAGCGATGATTTATATGTATTACCAGTCTGGCAGCTTTGATATTTTAGATATGCATAATTTAAAACTGTCGATGGATGAACAGTTCTGGATTTTCCTTGCCTTCCTGATGGCGTTTGCAGTGAAAGTACCGATGTGGCCGGTGCATACCTGGTTACCGGATGCTCATGTTGAAGCACCAACAGGTGGCTCGGTAATACTGGCTGCGATCATGCTGAAAATTGGTGGTTATGGTTTTATAAGATTTAGTTTGCCGATTACGCCTGATGCCAGTCATATGCTGGACTGGTTAGTGATCTTCATGTCATTAACGGCTGTAGTTTATATCGGCTTTGTTGCATTAGTTCAGAATGACATGAAAAAACTGGTAGCTTATTCATCCATTTCACACATGGGTTTTGTAACGCTGGGTTTATTCGTTGTCTTTATGATTTGGGAAAACCCTGCAAACACCGATTTAAGTGGTGCAACTCTGGCTGTTGAAGGTGCGATGATACAAATGATTTCGCATGGCTTTATTTCAGCGGCCATGTTCTTAGCCATTGGTGTTCTATATGACCGAATGCACAGCCGAAATATTTCTGATTACGGTGGCGTTGTAAATACAATGCCAACGTTTGTTGCTTTTGCTGTTTTCTTCGCCATGGCGAATGTTGGTTTGCCAGGTACTTCAGGTTTTGTTGGTGAATTCATGGTTATTCTGGCCAGCTTTAAAGCTAACTTCTGGTTTGCTTTCCTGGCGGCATTAACACTTATTATTGGCGCGGCTTACACCTTGTGGATGGTTAAACGAGTTTTCTACGGCGATATTGCTAATGACAATGTTGCTAAATTAAATGATTTAAACAGTCGAGAGTTTTTGATTATGTCATTACTCGCGATTGCGGTTTTAGTTTTAGGCTTGTGGCCTGCACCGGTGATCGATGTGATGCATGCATCGGTTGATAATTTATTACACCATATTGCTGTTTCCAAGCTTTAAAAGGTTGCTGTTATGACGTTGGACGCTCTAAATATTTCAATTGCCTGGCCAGAGATTTTCTTGTTGTCGATGACCTGCTTATTGCTTGTGGTAGATGTTTTTCTTGATCAGGTAAAGCGCAATGCTTCTTACTTTATTGCACAATTTAGTCTGCTTGGTACGCTGGTATTGACCTGGGTAAATATGACAGGGCAGAGAGCGGAAGCCTTTAATGGTACGTTTGTATCAGATCCATTGGCTGATGTTTTAAAAATATTTATTTGTATAGTGGTTGCACTGGTTTTTGTTTATTCAAGGGATTATTTGAAAGATCGTAATATTTTCAAAGGTGAATTTTATGTTCTAGGTTTGTTTGGTGTGCTTGGTATGATGATCATGGTGTCATCAAATCACATGCTGTCTTTATATCTTGGTCTTGAACTGTTATCTCTTTCTCTATATGCGATGGTGGCATTTAACCGTGACTCAGGTGAATCTGCCGAAGCTGCAATGAAATACTTTGTTCTTGGTGCAATCGCATCCGGTATGTTGTTATACGGTATATCCATTATATATGGCATAACAGGTAGTCTGAATATTCCTGAGATTGCTAACAGTCTGGTTAAACAACCCGAAATGAATATTGGGTTAATTTTTGGGCTTGTATTCCTGGTTGTTGGCCTTGCTTTCAAGCTAGGCGCGGTTCCGTTTCATATGTGGATACCGGATGTCTATCACGGTGCGCCAACAACTGTGACCAGTTATATTGCCAGTGCGCCTAAAATTGCCGGTTTCGCCATTATTATTCGCGTATTGGTAGAAGGGCTTGGTGCGCTGCAAAGTGACTGGCAAGGTATGCTGATTATTTTAGCTGTGCTTTCTTTGGCAGTTGGTAATATTGTTGCGATCGCACAGACAAACCTTAAACGTATGCTGGCCTATTCAACAATTTCGCATGTTGGCTTTATCTTATTAGGTCTGCTGGCAGGCACTAAAGCTGGTTATTCCAGTGCTATGTTTTATATTCTAGTGTATTCATTAATGACACTGGGTGGCTTTGGTATTATTTTGTTGCTGGCCCGTTCTGGTTTTGAGTCAGATGAATTAAATGATTTTAAAGGTCTTAATCAACGCAGTCCCTGGTTTGCCTTTATGATGCTGATCTTTATGTTCTCGATGGCAGGTGTTCCACCAACAGTAGGCTTCTGGGCTAAACTGTCTGTATTGAGCGCAGTCATTGATGTGAACATGCTTTGGCTTGCGCTAATTGGTGTGTTCTTCTCAATAATTGGTGTTTACTATTACCTCAGAGTCATTAAATTAATGTATTTTGATGAGCCGGTAGATACATCATCAATAGATAATACGATTGAAATGAAAGTTGCTTTAAGTTTTAATGGCATGATCATATTAATACTGGGGGTATATCCTGGTGCTCTTATGTCATTATGTTTCTCGGTGTTTAATTAATCTTTCCTGTTTCAATCTTAAAGTAAATTTATGAATAATGATTTTATGGTCTGGGGGCTACTAGCTGTAGCTCTCATCCTGGCTAATTGGCCTTTTATTAGTAATCGACTGTATTTAGTCAAGCAAATCGAAGCCGGCAAAAAAAAGCCTGTTTTTGTTCGTTTGATTGAATGGCTGGTCTTGTATTTTGTTGTCGGTTTGCTGGCGTTGATGTTTGAAAGCAAAATGAACGGACAAATTCATCCGCAGGACTGGGAATTCTATGCTGTAACTGTGTTTATGTTTATGGTTTTGGCGCTGCCCGGGTTTATTTACCGCTATACCTTCTTAAAGTAGAAATACGGCTTGCTTTTTGCAGTTAACTCAGTAGAATACGCTCCTTAATTGATGCGGGGTGGAGCAGTCTGGCAGCTCGTCGGGCTCATAACCCGAAGGTCGTAGGTTCAAATCCTACCCCCGCTACCACTTAGTAAGACCTCGTTA
>Ga0316206_1002996_pt1 | contig 10143 bp, 7 predicted proteins | sample 6monthpyrite_MG_FD_204942 | JGI IMG/M metagenome (GOLD analysis project Ga0316206, IMG submission 204942) | Microbial mat bacterial communities from mineral coupon in-situ incubated in ocean water Damariscotta River, Maine, United States -... | ecosystem: Environmental > Aquatic > Marine >...
AAAAAGCACCAACACCTACTCCGGTTGCAACTCCAGTAAAAGCGGATGAAAAACCACAAGAAACAGTAACGGTTGAAACTGTTGATGGTGCTAGAATTTTTGTTTCTCCTTTGGCTAAAAAAATGGCAGAGGAAAGAAATATTAATTTAAGCCAAGTGCGTGGAAGTGGTGACAATGGGCGTATTGTTAAGCGAGATATTGAAAATTTTGTTCCTACTGCATCTGCACCAGTATTTTCTGCACCAGTTGGTACAGAATCATTTACGGAGGAACCTTTTTCTCAAATGCGTAAAGCAATTGCAAGAACATTATCTGCAAGTAAATTTGGTGCGCCTCACTTCTATTTAAAAATGGAAGTTGACATGGATAATGCTATTGCTGCACGTAAATCAATTAATGCCAAAGGTGATGTGAAAATATCATTTAACGACATGATTGTTAAAGCTGTTGCAAATTCGCTTAGAAAACATCCAAAAGTAAATGTTGACTACATAAACGATACAATTAGATATAACAATCACATACATATTGGTGTTGCAGTTGCTGTTCCAGATGGGTTAGTTGTACCAGTAATTAAATTTGCCGATTCAAAAGGATTTGCACAAATTGGTGCTGAAGTAAAAGAAATGGTTGTAAAAGCCAAAACTAAAAAACTAATGCCTGAAGACATGCAAGGCGGAACTTTTGCAATTTCTAACTTAGGAATGTATGGTATTGAAGATTTTACTTCAATTGTAAACCCTCCAAATGGATGTATTTTATCGGTTGGTGGAATCAAACAAACACCGGTTGTTAAAAACGGAGAAATTATACCTGGTAATGTCATGATGTTAAGCTTGTCTTGTGACCATAGAGTTGTTGATGGTGCTACAGGTTCTGAATTTTTACAAACCTTAAAAAGTTACTTAGAAAATCCAGTTATGATGATTGTTTAATCTCATTTAATTTATTAAAAATGCCATTTTGTTGATTCAAGATGGCATTTTTTATGTATAATTATTTTTTGAACTTATACCTTAATCCTATTCCTATTTGATTTTGAGAATTAATAATGTAAGATTTTGAATAATTTGGGAATTCATTTAAAGGGTTTTGAATAATTTTTTCTGACAAATAAATTGGAGACGTTAAAATTTGAGACACAAATAAATGTAAAAATAATCGATCTTCAATTGGAATGTCCATTGAAAAATTTAGTTGTAAACCAGGGACGATATATTTTGTTGTTCGGAGTGAACGCAAAGGGTCAGTTTCATAATTTGTAAAAGTAAAAAGTTCTTCATTAGCCCAACTTCCTTCAGGGGTTAATACTTCTTTAGTTTGATAATAACCTTCATCTCGCTCTTTATAACCAAATAAAATATCTACACCATAAGAAAACATAGAGGTTTTAATTTGTCGTTCAAATCCTGATTTTAATGTGAATTGAAAACTGCTTTGCGTATAATTTCGGCTAACAATTAAACTGTCTGTAACTTCTCTAATTTGAGAGGAATAATTAAATGAAGGAGAGTTTGCACTACCAATTGATAAACCAAATTTAAGTCTAGATTTTTCCTTAATTGGTTTACGGTATTCTAAATTCATTCTGTACAAATCACTTGAGCCGTAAATAAATCCAAGGTCAGATGTACGTTGCGCATTTGTTTGAAATAAATTCCCAATAAAAATAAAGACTAAAATAATTTTAATAGATTTCATAATGTTGTTTTCATAATCTAACGTCAAGCTATATTATTTTATTGTGAAACACTTTTTAATTCGCTTTTTATGACTGCTATTAAAATGTAATTACTTTTTTCAGGCTCATCAATTTCATAAATCTTGTTTTAAAACTTAAAACCAATTCCAGTTCTTGTACCTGAGTCATTTGCTTTAATGAGTTTAAATTCGTCTAAATCTTCAACAATTATTGTGGTTATCATTTTCATTGTTCTATCTGTCGCATTCATATCTGCTAACCTTAAATTGTGATCACGCGTAATTTGTTGAGCCATTTTTCTAACTTCACGGGCATTACCAAAATTTTCACCTTTATTGTCAACTAATTTGCTAATTATTTCTTGAATTTTTAAACGTGCTGATTCATCAAATTCTAAATCTTCTTTTGAGAGCATCAGTTGAATGATTTCAAATAAATCATTTGCATTATAATCTTCAAAATTTAGTGATTTCTCAAATCTTGAGCGTAACCCAGGGTTTGAGTTTAAAAATTCATGCATATTATGTGGGTAACCAGCAGCAATAACTATAAACCCTTTGTTATTGTCTTCCATTCTTTTTAAAAGTGTTGAGATGGCTTCATGTCCAAAATCATTTTCTCCATTATTCGCTAATGCATAAGCTTCATCAATAAACAAAACACCACCTAAAGCGCGTTCAATCATTGCGTCAGTTTTGGGTGCAGTTTGTCCTATAAAACTTGCGACTAAATCTGCTCTATCACACTCAACCAAATGTCCTCTTTCTAAAATTCCTAATCCTTTAAATAATTTAGCGAATATACGTGCCACAGTCGTTTTTCCTGTTCCGGGATTTCCTGTAAAAACAGTATGTAAAACAAACTGATTCATGACATCTTTGCCTATTTCTTTATAATACCTAACCAATTTAGTTAAATCACGAATTTCGTTTTTTATAGTATCCATCCCAATCAATTCATTTAATTCGGCTAAAGCTTCACTTAAAATATTTTCGTCAATGGCTAAGTTTAAATTTTTTGATGATTCTTGTAAAAATATTTTTTGAACATCTTCAATCTGAATGGTGCTTAGTTCTTTATCTGTTAATTTATTAGTGTTAGGCATTTTGATTAAGCGTGATGCCATATTCATTTTTGCAGAACTAATTAAACCATTTACATAACGTCCATTTCCAAAAGATTGATTTCTATCTCTAAATGCATGGGTTAATTTTTTTAATAAATAATTATTCGCTTCATCTGTAATTTCTAATTTATAATTTTTTAGTACCAATTCTGAAATTTGCAATAATTCATTAGGCGTATAATCAGGAAATTTAAAAAATTGTGAAAAACGAGATTTTAATCCGGGATTTGAATGTAAAAATTCGTTCATTTCTTCAGGATATCCAGCCCCAACTATCATCACGTCTCCAGGTCCGTCAGACATTTCTTTTAATAAAATTTCTATCACTTCATGTCCATAATCGTTTTCGGTATCTTTACGATAGAGAGCGTAGGCTTCATCAATAAATAATATTCCTCCCCTGGCTTTATCTATTTCTTTTTTAACTAAAGGTGCTGTTTTACCTATAAATTCTCCTACTAAATCAGCTCGATCTACTTCATGAACATGTCCTGACTTAAGTAATCCCATAGCTTTATAAATGGCACCTAATTTTTTAGCAACTGTTGTTTTTCCTGTTCCAGGATTACCCATTAATACGGTATGTAATTTAACTTTTGATTGGTCAGCAATACCTTTTTCTTGCCGCATTTGTTCAAACTTCACAAAGTCAATATGTTCTCTGATTTGAGATTTTATAGCAGTTAATCCGATTAATTTATCTAAATCTTTTAATAATTCACCTAAAGATTTTTCACTAATTTGTGCCTCATTGGTTATTGGACTATTGGCACCATAAACAGGGCTTATTGATTCTGAAACCCCTTCAATGTTTACATTACCCATATCTATTCTTGTTGATGCAATTAATACATCTTGAAAAACAATATCAACCGAATAAAAATCGTCAACCCAATACGTTTTAGAATCATTACCCCATTTAAAAACTTCTATATGGTTCGAATTTCCAGCAAGTGTAATATATCTTAAAGACTTTCCTACAACACGATTAGCTGAATCTTTATAATTACAAATGATTTCTATTTTCTCACTTTTTTTATTAAAATTCCTAATCGTTAACTCCACTGATAAATACTCAACAAAATTCATTTTAAATTGAGTATGATACACTCTGTCTTTAATCGGAATATCTACGCCTGATGGAGAATTAAAAGTTTTAAGTGATAAAATATTAAAATATGGATTATTTGTTTTTGAAACCAACCCGAGATTATTTACAGTAAAACTTTCTTCACCTACATATTCATCATCTAAATATACTTTCCATACGTAATCTCCTTTTTTCCAAAATGTTTTATCCTCAGTTCCCCAACTACCTAAAACAGAAAAAGTATTGTCATTTTTAGAAACTTTAGCCTCTTTTTTAACCGTACAAATTTCTTTTTTACTTCCTGTTTTAGTGCATACAAATTTGACTTTACATTCCCAATCCATTTCATCAAAAAGAATATTGTAAAATACAAAGTCGCAGTATAAATATCCAACATTACCTGCCTCAAACATACGTTGGTAAATTCGCCTATCAACCGCCCATTTATTATCTTGAAAGGTTTTAATGTGTTTTAGTTTATAATTTTTTTGTGGGCTAGTTTTGCTTATACTTGATGCCATTTTTGTTGGTTGAAAATTAAAACATAAATATACTAAAAAAAAAGGAATTGATTTGGGAGGTTACAATTATTAAATTTATGTCAAAAGTCCTTTTTCAAATTTAGTTTTTTATATTTATGTAAAAAGTAGGGCATCAATTTGTGCTAAAACTTTAAACTAAAAAAACTGTCCCAATCCAAATGAAAATCCGCCTTGGTTAAAATTGTTGACATTAACCGCATAATCGATTCTGAAAATGGCTTTGTAAAAGAATTTAGAATGCAGTCTTAATCCAATGCCTGAGTAAAAATTTAAAGCATTATTAATAAACATAGATTCAAAAGAATCTCCTGCTTGGCGCAAGGAGCCAATATCTGAAAAAGCGATAGCTTGTAGAGAAAGGTACTTTTTGTTTAAAATAGTGTGTCTGTATTCTACATTAATAATGTTTTCAGCCGTTCCTCTACTTACTCGATTTCCAATGCCCCTAACGTTTATAAAACCGTCTAAAACAAAAGGTGCAAATGGACTAAAATTATTTGTGGCGATACTAAAATTATGATGAAAGCCAAAATTTCCATTTTTTCCTATTCGTTTAAAATACTTGATGTTGGATTTTAGTTTAAAAAAACTTGCCATGGGATAGTCTTTGGTTTGAATAGTTTCTAAGTAAAGTTTTAGCATTAATCCATCAAAAAATTCGTAATGTTGATTAACTGAATTATAAGTTATACTTGATTTTAATTGATATTTAAAAAAGTTAAATGAAGTTCCCGGTAAATCCAAATCAAGTGTATCTAATTGCAAATATTTTTCAGACATGAGCATACCGCCAAAATCAATGTTTAATTTAGAATTAATCCAGTATTTACCATTTAAATCAATTGAATAATTATCAAAATTAAAGTTTGATGTCGTATCATAAAAATATAACGGTTCTACAGTAGAATATTTTGATATGGCCATTTCATGTCCCGTTTTGCCGTTTTTATGTCGTGGTGTTTTTTGGTAAATGCTTAATGAATGACGGTCGTAATATTGGTATAAAAAACCAATGGTTTGATTTCGGCCCCGCCAATTGATATGATTGAGTCCAACTTTGGCTTTAAATTCACCATTTATACCTTCAATTGCAACAAAAGGATATACGTATTTAGCTTCTTGTATTAAAAATAAAATATCGATTGTATTTAATAGAGAATCATATTTGGTTTTTGATTGAACACTAAAAAAAAGATTAAGATTTTTAAGAATTTGTTCGTCTTGTTTAAGTTTTAAAGAATCAAATTCAGAATTTTGTTTGCTTTGAATGAGTTGAATTAAAAAATCAGGTTTTGTAGTGGTTAAACCTTCAAAATTAATCGAATTTATTTTAGCCGAAAATGCGTTTAGACCAATAAAAATGAAATAAAAAGTTAATATTTTAGGCAGTTTTATCAAAGTAGGCTAATGTATTATTTTGTAATATACTTAATCCCTAAATTAAATGTGTTACCTAACCCATTATTTTTACCCCTCCAAAAATTGGTATAAAGTAATTCAATGTTTAATCCTCTATTAATTTGGTATTTGAATCCTAAGCCTGAGGCACTGTAATTAGAAGGGATTAACCAATCGGTTGGACTTGGTTTTACAAATCTAGGCACGTGTTGACTCATGATGTAGAACGTAGTTTTAGGGGTTGGAAAATAACTAAAAAAGATACTCAGAGGGACATCAAGTGAATTGCTTTGATTTTTATAAATCTTTAGTCTAAATAACAAATCCATTTCAGCAAATAGCTGAAATTTATTAAATGTTTTGGAGTAAAAAAATTGGTTCCACCATGTTAACCGTTCCCAATCAGCCCAGTATAAGTTTGAGTTTCCTTCAGCATTTTTTATAGTGGGAGGTAATAGTGTGGTTTGCAATGTGAGTCCGCTTATTTTTTTAAATGGTTGAGCTTTTAACCTTAATCCAATAGATGTGATTCCTACTCTTGACGAATCTGTATTTTTATAGGTAAAAGCACTACTTATGCCTCTAAAAGTTGAATCAACTGATTTGCCTGAAGATTTAAAATTAACATCTAGTCCAATATTTATGCGCTTATTTTTACTGACTCCATAAGTGATTTGAAATAAATGAGTGTTAAACGTTTCTCTATTTCCTGTGTAATTGATCCCTTGCCAATTGGATTTGGTTTGTGTGTAAAGGGTGTTAAAAACGGTATAGTCAAACTGATTTTTTCTTAATAATGTTCCGGCATTATAGGTTTGACCTGCAACGTCATTAGAATTTGAAATACAAATTGGCGTTTGGTGTATAATGGTGGTGTCGCCTTCAACTTTAATAAATTGAATATTATTTAAAGTCCAATTGTAATTGTAATATTTGAGTTTATATTCAGTGTTTAAAGGGGTTGTTCTGTAAGTATTAATAAAATTGATAATTTCGGTATTATTTTTCCCAAAATCTTTTGCATACCATTCAAATATTTTTGAAACATAAATGGCTTTTTCATTTGGTTTTTCATAAATAAAATTGGCATTATTAATGGCTTTTATGGTTTGCGTATTGATTTGTTTGTCTAACAATTCTGGAGTATAAGCAAAATTTGTAATTGGTGGACAACTTAATGCACCACAAACGAGTACAAAATGCAATTTAGGATCGGCGTATTTTTGACGTAAAAACTCATTTTCAATTTGATTAAGTGACACTAATTTATGATTTAAAATAAAATCTTTGTTGTCAAAAAATGAAATTACATCCTGTGGTGATTCTACAGGGTATGAATTTATGACTCCTGAAATAACAAACAAATTATATGCATTGATGAGGTATGCTTTTTCGATTGATTTTTCGTAAGTATTGTTGGCTAAAAAATTGATTAATTCATCTAGTTCTATTTTACCATTTGTGCTAACTGCCTCATAGTCGACTTTTCCGTCTAATACATAACTTTTAAAAAAGGCATCAGCTTTTACAAAAAATTCAGCGTTAGTTTGACTAAATCCTATTGAAGTCCATAAAAATGAGAGTAAAAATAAAAATTTCATAAAATTATAATACGTATTGAACTTTGACTTTTAGTTTTTTAGAGGATGAAAAATCAAAAACTAAATCTTCATAGTCAGGTAACGATAAAAATGGTTTAATGTTGTTTGAAAAACCGTATCCTTCATGAGGAATGCCTAACCAACGGTCTAAGTCTTCATTGGCGTTTTCGTCATCAATCAAAGTAATTGCGTATTCATTTTTTAAATTTAATTCTGATATTCGAGCAGTTAAAAGCCCTTTTTTAACATTGTGTTTTTTGACTTTGTAATGTTTATATGGCTCATATGGATATTGGTTTTCGTAAGAATAAATGAAAATATAAATAAAACCATCAGTGTTTCTTATGTTCGACAAAGCAACGTCAAGTGTCCCTTTTGGAGTGTTTATCTCATTTTTTTCAGACTTAAATGAGATGAAAAGTCCAATTAAAATTATGAAAATGAATTGTTTAGTCATATTTAATTTCAAAAATATGTATAATTAATGACTTAAAGGAGTGACTTTAGCTACATTTACTTTTTTGTCGCTTTTTGGACATGGATAACCGAGTTAAAAAATACAAATCCATAACCAAAAATTAAAAATAATAACAATGGCATAATGCCATAATCTTTATAGTCAATTGCGACAATAAATGTGTAGATGAAGTAAATTAAAAGTCCGCCTTCAAAATAAGTAAGAGGAGTTACTTTTTTAATAACATATTTATTCGATACCCAATTATCAGAATTATCGTTGATGTTAAATTTTGGCGTTCTAATAAATGGTGATTTTTTACCAATATACCCTTCAATTACTGCAATAGTATTGTGTAAAGACAATCCCATAGAAACGCTTAAAAACCCTAAAAATCGGCTAAAAAAATGAATAATATTACCTTTTGAATTGTTTTTAAATGAGGTCCAATAAAATAAGGCTAAAATTAACCACGACACCATAAAAAATCCAGACAATTTAAGTAGATAATCGTATTCGGGATAATTTGATTTTATTTTAATAAGTGGTAAACTAATAATCGACATTAGAAATATAAAAATAAAAACAGAGCTATTCATTAAATGAAAAATGGCATGAATTTTAGTTTTAAAAGCCGTTTTTTTATTTTTTATGACACGAATTAGATTTTTTGAAGTGCATTCAGCAGCGCCTTTTGTCCATCTAAATTGTTGTGCTTTTAAAGCGTTAATTTCAACTGGTAATTCTGATGGAGAAATAACATCTTCAAGATATAAAAATTTCCACCCTTTTAATTGTGCACGGTAACTTAAATCTAAATCTTCAGTCAACGTATCAGATTCCCACCCACCAGCATCAGCAATACATGTTTTTCGCCAAATACCTGCAGTACCATTAAAATTTATAAAATGATTACCGTAACTTCTACCAACTTGTTCTAAACTAAAATGGGCATTTAATCCAAAAGCTTGTAAACAAGTTAAATAAGAATATTCGGCGTTGATAAACCCCCATTTTGACTGAACCACTCCAATTTTTGAATCTTTAAAGTAGGGAATTGTTTTTTGTAAAAAATCAGGTTCAGGTACAAAATCAGAATCAAATATGGCTATAAACTCACCTTTACATATTGATGTTCCATATTTTAAAGCACCTGCTTTATAACCCACACGTTCTTTTCTTTGAATATGTTGAATATCGAAACCTAAATTTTTATAGTAATCTACTTTTTTACTGATGATGTCAACCGTTTCGTCTGTTGAATCATCTAATAATTGTATTTCGAGTTTGTTTTTAGGGTGATCAAATGCGCAGACTTTATCAATTAAGCGTTCTATGACATATAATTCATTATAAACAGGTAGTTGAATGGTAACTATAGGGTATATGTCCAAATTTGGAAGTTTTGGTTGCGCTTGTTTTTTACTTTTTTTATAATTAATCACCAAGCTTAATTGAATCAAGCTATAACTAAAAATAAATGCCATACTAAATGCAAATAAAATTAAAGTTGAAAGACTAAGAATATCCATTAAACCCATTTTAAGCGACAGTTATTAAGTGTTTTTGTAGTGCTTCTTTTAAGAGAGTAGGGAGTGTTATGGTTTGGTTAGTGTTAAAGTCAAAACAAACTAAAACAGATTTACCTGTAGATTTTATAATATTACCTACCTTAACTTTGTACGTTAAACTGAAACTCTTATTTCCAATATGAGAACAGTCAACTTCAATATGGCAATCATCAGTCAAAAATAAGGGGACTTTATATTCTACTTCATTTTTTAGTAAAATTATCCCATTTTTTTTCCAATCCCAATTGGGTAAGTCAGTTTTGAAAAATTGAATTCTAGCAGTTTCAAAATATTGTAAATATACGGCATTGTTAACGTGTTGTAACATGTCACAGTCTGAAAATCTTATTTGGATTGGTGTGCTAATCATTTTTTTTATCGAATTTTGAGAATTCAGAGTTATTACTAATAAATTCCGGAACAATATTTTTCATTTTACTCACAATGTTGTCATTTATTTGAGACTCAAACATAGCTGTTAATTCAGAAATATCTTTTGAAATGGAATCAAAATCATAGGTTCTAACTTTTGCTTTTAAAATTTGAGGATGATGAGTTGGCATTGTATTTTCTTCATTAGCCAGTAATTCCTCATATAATTTTTCACCAGGCCTTAACCCTGTAACTTTTATTTCAATGTCTTTTCCAACCTCAAG
>Ga0316206_1002999_pt1 | contig 10141 bp, 8 predicted proteins | sample 6monthpyrite_MG_FD_204942 | JGI IMG/M metagenome (GOLD analysis project Ga0316206, IMG submission 204942) | Microbial mat bacterial communities from mineral coupon in-situ incubated in ocean water Damariscotta River, Maine, United States -... | ecosystem: Environmental > Aquatic > Marine >...
CGGTCTGATCACCCGCTAAAGTTGTCTCCGACTCAGTATAACTTTCATTCGACTCTTCCAGATGAACATCAAACAGGTGAATCTTGTCATATCGCGCTACACGCTCACCCTGATCGTTAAACAACATACAACTCGAATATATCTTATTCGCATCTTCTGTTTTTAGTGGCACAGTTCCACCAACCAACCAGACACCATGTTTCTTAGACTGAGCAGAGAGAAATTTTTGTACAACACCATCGCCATCTACTTCAGCGACAGCCACTCGTTCCCTTTCTGTTTTTCCCATGAATGAAAAATTCTCAGGCAAAACTATTAATGCCACTGATTGTGCAACCGCCTCTGCAATCAGCTTCTCGGCCTGATCAAGGTTTGCCTGAACGTTGGGTCCTGATGCCATTTGAATGGCTGCTACCATAGTCACTTCTTCATTCCTCCCCGGAAAGCACGGATAATTTGATAATATCTTTTGCGCCGCTACCGGCAATACTTTTAATTTTAGCTGATGATACACCTAAGGCAATTAACCAGTCCTTTAGCTCCCTAAGCCAAAGCTCACCATTCTCGCCACCTGGGTATCTTATTTCTATAGTCTGCTGACTGTTTTTCTGCCATTCATTAAGTACCTGAGAAAGCGACTCCATTTTAAGCATGTTTTCACCATGACGAGGAATTGCCCATTGCTCTGCAGTAATAACGGCATCTAACTGATCAGCATTCAAAAAACTTGGTATTAAACATAATACACTGACAAGACTCTTAATTCTTAACACTATTCTTCTTCACCATCAGTATTCTGGTTATTTTCATTAGACTTACCATCATTTTCGCCCATTTTTTTAATGATGGGGTCTTTCCAGCTGCCGGTAATATGATATTGATTTTTTGCAGCCTCGTCGACTCCCAGAATCTTTTGCCCCAGATAGGCAGTTAACCCAACAGCAGCCCCCTGAAGCACAGCAATCCAACCGGATACGCCTGACGATATTCGGGGAACCACTGACATCGTCTGATCAAAGACCTTATCAGCCATGCCAATTCTGCCATTAAAGTAGACGTCAGCTGATGTTCCTCTTATGTGAGTATTTTTTGTATAAAGGTCACCCTTAATAAAATTAGACTCACTTTTAAAATCAGTAAACTCGAAACCTTCACTAAAGGTATCACTAAAATCCAACATGAACCGCTGTGGCAAGGCATTCAAACTAAACATACCCAGCAAACGACCAGCACCAGGCTCAATATCCACAAAGTGACCCTCTTCAGCATTAATCGTCATTCGTCCGGAAACCAGCTTCCAGTCAAAATCAAAAGGAGATGCCGACCATTGCCAGTCGATAACAGCATTGCCTTCACCATCCTTAAGACTCTTAGTGAAATCATAATATGACAGCATACTTCCAATATCAGCGCTGTTGAGTTCAACTCTAAAGCTAGACTGTTCTTTACCCTGACGATTAATAAACCAGCTGCCTTTTAATTTAAGCGACAGATTTTCACCCTTCAAATCTAAAGCGTGAACCGTTAAACCATATCGACTACGATTAGTCTCAAGACTTAGTCTTTCAAATTTATATTTTTTATAGGTAAAGTTTTTCCCCGTGACTTTTAAAGGCGGTATTTCAACAGGAGAGATTTTTACTGTTTTCGATTTTTGAACAGTGACATCTTTAGCTTCGGCATCCGGAGCAAATGAGGTTAAATCCATTTTGGAAAACTGCACCCTAAGCGGTTTATCTTTATCGAAATCTTTTGATACTAAAACGATTCCTTTAATTTCACTGGAATCAACATTTATATTCCAGTCATGCTCTAGCAATTCTCCATCTAGAGAAACGTTGGAGAGCACAAATTCATCATATTTTAATTCTTCTGCAACCATCTTAAGTTTATTGAAGCTAAACTTATTTGAACCTGAACCAAATTGGTCAGTAACCGGCGTTAACGTCTGTCTCCATTTTGCAACATCAAATGCATTAAGATTAGCCGATAACTGAATACCATCTTCTGGCAAAACAGCCGCCCCATCAAACACTCTTATATCAGAACGAACATTTTCGAAATCACCATGCCAGGCCATTTTAAGATTAAGTCTGTCATCAAAATTAAACAGCAAATTTGAATACTGCTCATAAACATTGATATCAAGAGCAAGCAAACCATTGACGCCGGATGATTTGGCCAATGGATATGGTAAGTTTAACTTCACCTTTGTCAGGTCACTTTTTAAATTCAAACTAAAATATGGATCTAAAGGTGCTTCTTCATGACTTATATTTAATTGTAGTTTCCATTTGGCGACATTTTCATACAGCGAACTGAAATCTACAGTAAGAGGTACCAAGTTATCAATATCAGACTCAAAATCTGCCAAAATTATTGTCTGTATACCGGTGTCTGTTGAAATCGTATCAATAGTCGCCAAAACCGGATATTTATTAAACGATGCTTTCAACTGTTTTGATGAAATACTTTCATTTTTAAAATCAACATCGCCACTAATATCCGAAATCTGATAACCAGTACCATTAACCGTTAGAGCCCCATTAGCAACATGCACATTACCCGATGTCTCAACTAACGATTCTCCTGATAGCGGTATATCTAATTTAAGATTTGTAGTCAAATTTCCATTTAATTTTACAATCTTGACCAGATTCATATAATCGTGTTTCAATGGCGTCGACATAAAAAAACGGTCAGCATCCTTAAATTTTGCTGCGACAAGTCCTTTAACAATCACATGCGGAGAGTCTGTTAACTTAATAGTCGTTACTGTATCTGTTATCTGGCTATTAAAAACATTCCCAGAAGATTGATCAATAATTACTAAATCATTATCAATTGTAAAACGAGCATCAATGTTATTAATTTCTGGCCAGCCTGACTGGTATTTCAGAGCTCCATCTTCAATAGCTACAACTGATTGAAGTATTCCATTATGATTAGTGAATGGAAAATCCCCTACTAATCCATGAAACATCAGATCAGCCTGTTTAAATCTGGCAGTCACGATCGAGTCAGATAACCACTGAGCAACACTTTCACCAAATAGATAATCCGTTCTGTGTCTATTTAACCATTGCGCATCAGCATCTCGCGTTTGCAACTGAAAATCTAGGAACGTATTTTCTGCTATATCTAATTGAATTCTTCCAAACAAATCAACTGTATCTATCTCAGCTTGCACATTATCTGATTTTATACTCAGAGTATTTTTATCTCGACGAATAGAAATATTGCTTTTAAGGTTACTTATCACGACTGGTTGATTGAAAAACTCTGACCCAAAAACCACATCCTGACTATCGAGCAACAAATAACCTTTGTTTCGATCTAAAACCAGCTCCCCACTCAAACCATCTAACACCATATCATTGTATTCAAGCGTAGCACCCAGATCAGAAAATCTGGTCTTTAATCTCCAGTTATCTGGTTTACTCCAGTCATCGATGAAGATATCTGTTTTTCTGAGAATTCCTCTCGGGCTTATTTTTGTAATAGCATTCTTAATTGAATCGTTAACAGGGAGATTAATAATCAGCTCACCCAAATCATACAGGCCGAGATAGTCACAACGCATCTTTAATGCATTATTCACATCATTATATTGAGCCGATAAATAAACATCATTCCAGTTGTGATGCCCCTGCTTCATATTTAGATCATTAAATATTAATGTCCAGCCAGCATCATTTTTACTAAGCGCGAATTGAGTAGAAACCTTTTTAACTAACCATGATTTATTTCCGGGCTTACTCTTACTCAAAATTGATAAAGACTTTGTACTTATATCGCCGCTCACTTTCGACAAATCACCATCAGAAAATGCAAGCCATACTTCTGCACCAAAAGTACTATCAAGTTCGAATTCAACTAATGGCAAATACTTCATAAAATATTCTGAAACAACTGCATCTGCTTTTATGTATAAATTTGTTAACCACTTACCATCTGTTTGTTTTTCAGTACCCACCTTTACCAGCAAACTTTTACCAATGAATTCAGGAGCATCTACATCGATCACAAATCGATAGTTTTCATTTCCAACTTCAACAATCGAATTAACATTTTTAAACACTTGAGGTTTTGATGAGTAAACATGATCAGTCCATTTCACTTTCATATCTAAGAAATGAAAATTCTTATCAATCAATGCTTTTGGAAGGCTTACTGCTATTTCAGATGACTCACTATCAGCACCATCTGTCACCGAAGACAACTGAAAACCCTGAACAAACAGTTGTTTCTGCTTATCTCTTTCAACATGAACATAACCGCCACTAAGAGTTATAACAGTCGGTTCAAAACTCATATTCAGAAGATTACTAACAACACCAAACTCAAAATTAACTTCATCAAATCGAGTCAGCAGGGTTCGTTTATCTGTATTGAAAACGGTCACATCATGTAATTTTAGGCGGGGTGAAAACCAGCGCCAGTCCGCATCTACTTTACCCACAAGAACGGGACGTCCGAGTTCTTCACTCAATAACTTTTCAATATCTTCACCATAACCAGTTAAATATGGCAAAGAAAGTCTCAACAACCCCATAATAACAACAAAAAATATCAATACCGAACCAGTAAAAACGAACAAGCACCAGCGTATTTTCGTCAGAAATAGAGTCGAGTTATTCAGGAGTTTAAACATCATATACGTTGCGTCATTACATAATGACTACATCAAACTGTTCCTGTGTATATAAAACTTCTGCCTGCAGACGAATAGGAATACCAATAAATGTTTCTAATTCCGCAAGACTATTTGATTCTTCATCAAGCAGCATATCAATAACTTCCTGAGAAGCCAGCACCATTAATTTTTGTGCATCAAACTGTCTGGCTTCTCTCAAGATTTCTCGAAATATTTCGAAACAAATTGTTTCTGCTGTTTTGACTGAACCTCTACCACCACAAGTAGGGCAGCCTTCACAAAGAATGTGCTCTAGACTCTCTCTTGTGCGTTTACGTGTCATCTCAACCAGGCCTAATGAGGACACTTCACAGACATTAGTTTTAACATGGTCCCGGTCCAGACATTTATTCAGCGCGCGCATCACCTGACGTTTATGCTCTTCTTCAAGCATATCAATAAAATCAATGATGATAATTCCACCCAGATTCCTCAGGCGTAGCTGCCTTACTATCGCTTGCGCAGCTTCAAGATTGGTTTTAAAAATTGTTTCTTCAAGATTACGATGCCCAACAAAAGCCCCGGTATTCACATCGATAGTTGTCATTGCTTCGGTCTGATCAATTATCAGATAGCCACCAGACTTTAACTGTACTTTTCTTTCCAGCGCTTTTTGTATTTCATCTTCGACACCGTATAAGTCAAAGATAGGTCGTTCACCCGGGTAGTGTTCAATACTGGCATTTAATTCGGCAACGTACTTTGTTGAAAAGTCATTCATGCGTTTGCAGTTTTCACGTGAATCAATTCGGATCTTTTCAAGATCATCATCAACCATATCTCTGAGAACTCTTAAATGCAGCGGTAGATCCTTGTGCACCACATCGCCAGGTTTGGCCGTTTTTTTCTGATCTTCAATCGAGGTCCATAGCTTGTTCAGGAATTTAATATCTCTGCGCAAAGACTCAGGTGTCGATAATTCAGCAGCGGTTCGTAATATATAACCGGCATCACCAAGCAAATCATCATGTTCAGCTAACATAGCTTTCAGGCGTTTTCGGACCTCTTCATCTTCTATTTTTGAAGATACACCTATCGTTTTCGAATCCGGAAGAAAAACAAGATAACGAGAAGGGATTGTAATATTTGTGGTTAACCGCGCACCTTTGGTTCCCATCGGGTCTTTAACAACCTGCACCAACACCTGCTTACCTTCATGCACCAGCTGGCTAATTGAACGCGGCACCTGTTCCTCGGCACCATTGCCGACTGTACTATTTTCTATGTCTGAGGCATGTAAAAAAGCGGCTCTTTCTAAACCAACATCTATAAAAGCAGCATCCATTCCTGGCAACACTCTGGCCACTTTTCCAATATAAATATTACCAACAAGCCCCTTACTTTTTATTCTTTCAATATAAAGTTCCTGTAGCACGCCATTTTCGAGAATAGCAACACGCGTTTCCTGCGGTGTAACATTAATCAGTATTTCTTTACTCATACTCTGCCAATTCTTTTATTATTGTTTATTTATTGATGTCCCAGAACCTGTATTCCGGCTTCTTCTAACAAACAGCGAACCTCATATAACGGCAATCCCATAATTGATGAGTAGCTACCTTTTATTTCCGTTATAAATTGAGCAGCGACACCCTGAATTGCGTATGCACCGGCCTTACCAAGTGATTCACCGGTCTGCCAGTATGCATCGATCATTTGCTGGCTTAATGCCATAAATGTTACGTCACTTATATTCACTTTTGTTGTTAGTTGCTTGTCTGAAACCAGTGTAACAGCTGTCATCACTTGATGCTTTCGGCCAGATAACATTTTTAGCATTTGAACAGCATGCTGATAATCAGTCGGTTTACCCAAAATATGTTCATCAACAACAACTATCGTATCAGATCCCAACACCGGAAGCTCTTTTGAACTTTGATCAAATACCGCCTGCGCCTTTTCTTCAGCGAGGCGACAGACAAACTGCTCAGCCGTTTCTCCAGCCCGATGCGTCTCATCAATATCAGCGACCCTTTGTTCAAATTCGACCGAGATCTGTTGCAGTAATTCAACTCTTCTTGGTGAAGCCGAAGCCAATATGATGCCTGTTTTTTTCATTCGCGATGATAGGGGTGGTTATTCAGAAGACTCCAGGCTCGATAGACCTGCTCAACCAGAATAATTCGAACCAGAGGATGTGGAAACGTAAAACCAGATAAAGACCACTTCAGATCTGCTTTTTGCATGCATTCATCTGACAAACCATCTGCTCCACCAACGAGAATAGCAACATCCTGACTCATTTGTACCCAGTCATCGAGATGGCTTGCAAGTTGTTTGGTTGTTTGTGATTTACCGTGTTCGTCGAGAACGATAAGCTTTGTGCCTGTTGGCACGGCAGCGAGCAATCTCTTGCCTTCATCCTGCTTTATTTTTTCAATGACAGAATTCCGTACCCTTTTAGCAGCCGGAATTTCTTTTAATTCTATTTTGACATTACCTGACAGGCGTGAAGCGTATTCCTTAAAACCCTCTTCCACCCACTTTGGCATGCGCTGGCCTATCGCCAGCAAATAGACCTTCATTTGTCTTCCTATTTATCTCCGGATTTACGCTCTACAAACGTCCAGAGTTTTTCCAAATCATATAACTCTCTGGTTTCAGCCATCATCACATGGACAATAACATCACCCATATCAACCAGCACCCAGTCAGCATTCGGCTCGCCTTCGGAACCCAGTGCGGGTGTTCCTGCTTTCTTGGCATCTGCGATGACATTTTCTGCCAGCGCTTTGACGTGTCGTGATGAGGTACCAGTCGCAATAATCATGCGATCTGTAACACTAGTTTGTTGACTCACATCCAGTACCACGATATTTACACCCTTTACGTCTTCCAGGGAATCGATAATCATTTTTTGCATTGCTTCAAGCGACATAATTAACCTTTATATAAATTCTCTAAGTCTGACCTGATGACTTCAGGCACTAAAAATTGAATACTTTGTTGTTTCTTTATCATCTCCCTTATTCGGGTTGATGATACATCCAGCTGACTCACCTGCTGTAAATAAATCATGCCATACTCTTCTTGTAGCAAAGAATCCGCACCAGTTGCAATCAAATGATCTAATTCAGGATTTTCTATCACATCAACACGGGCTCTTTTCATCACCAATATATGTGCCAGCTGTAAGATACCTTGCCAGTCATGCCAGTCACAAAAATTGTTATATGCATCAGTACCAATAATTAAACACAAATGTTTATTCGGAAACTGCTGCTTTAAATCACGTAGCGTATCAACCATATAAGATGCGCCACGACGCATTATTTCGCGATCATCCGCTACCAGACCCGAAACATCAGCCAATGCAGTTTCTAGCAATGCATAACGCTGCTCAGCAGTTATCGATGGCTGAGCTCTGTGTGGAGGAACGTAATTGGGTACGAGATGTATTTCAGTTAAGTTCAGCGCCTGCTGAAGATCCATTACGGTTCGCAAATGCCCAATATGAACCGGGTCAAACGTCCCACCCAGAACACCTAACAAACGATCAGGCACGGGTGTGACCATCTCCTAATACAATGTATTTAAGACTAGTCAGCCCTTCAAGCCCAACCGGGCCACGAGCATGGAACTTATCGGTACTGATGCCAATTTCTGCACCTAAACCGTACTCAAAGCCATCCGCAAAACGTGTTGATGCATTAACCATGACTGAACTTGAGTCCACTTCTCTCAGGAAACGTCGTGAATGTGTGTAATTTTCCGTAATAATAGAATCCGTATGCTGAGAGCTATGCTGATTGATGTGCTCAATGGCCTGATCAAGATCATCTACAATCTTAATCGATAAAATTGGCGCCAGATACTCTGTATCCCAGTCAGCCGCCTCAGCCTGTTTGATATTTTTCAGGAGTTCGCCAGTTTTTTCACAACCACGTAATTCCACACCTTCATCAACATACATTTTTGCCAGATCAGGTAGAATATCGGCCGCTACTTTATCTGAAACCAGTAATGTTTCCATGGTATTACAGGTGCCATAACGCTGTGTCTTTGAGTTAAAAGCGACATCCAAGGCTTTTTGCTTGTCGGCAAATTCATCAATATATACATGACAAATACCATCGAGGTGCTTAATGACGGGCATTTTTGCTTCATTACTGACCCTTTCAATCAGCCCTTTTCCACCACGAGGAATAATCACATCCACGGAATCTTTCATTTGTAGTAAAGCGCCAACGGCCGCTCGGTCCGTGGTTTCAATCACCTGAACAGCATCTGCCGGTAAACTGGCATTTTCCAGTCCCTGACGTATACAAGCTGCTATGGCCTGATTGGAATGTATGGCTTCAGAGCCTCCACGCAGAATCGTCGCATTACCTGATTTCAGACACAGTGCCGCCGCATCAGCCGTTACATTTGGACGGGACTCATAAATAATGCCGACCACACCTAAAGGAACACGCATTCGACCAATTTGAATGCCTGATGGCCGATAACTCATATCACTGATTTCACCAATCGGATCTGACAGCGTCGCAATCTGTTTTAGCCCTTCGATCATGGTATCGATGCGAGCATCTGTTAAGGCCAGACGATCCAGCAATGCCGCATCCAGACCTTTCTCTTCACCCGCTTTAAGATCAACAGCATTTTTCTGTTTAAGTTGATCACGAGATTGTTCCAATGCATCTGCTATAGCAACCAATGCGGCATTTTTTTGCGCAGTTTCTGCCTTTGCCATCAGTTTTGCTGCCCGTTGAGCATTTTCACCCAGGGCAGTCATATATTGCTCAACATTAAAATTCATTGTTTCGACAGTTGCACTCATGATCAAACCATATTCAATTATTACTAGCGGCCTATTATGCCTGTTTTAGAGCAAAACAGCGACGCTATGTTAGATTTTACTTATATTCATCTGACAACCAAATTCTTTTGAGACCCTAGTCACAATTCAAATAGCCGCTACTTGCTGATACCCGGGCACACCACCACAATAGATATGACAGCTTCACAAAGGGACCTCATTATGCAATTGTTAATTAAAAGCCTTAAACGAACACCTATCTTTACCCATTTAAGCACTCCGCAAATTGCATACCTGATACAACACTCCCGACTTTATACAGCAGAAGCAGGCACTTCAATTAAAGCACCAAAGGACGCTGTCAAACATCACCTGCTAATACTCGATGGAAATATTAAGAGTCATAACAAATGGTTATATTACGGTAACGAAATGCAGTATTGCTGGCAACTTCAATCAGATGAAAGCCAATGTCGCTTTGCCATCCTCAGCTCAGCTACCAGAGCGATCAATGCCAGAGCAATATCGCTAACTCGCTATATGTTTATTGATGGCGATAAGGTTGAAGATTTGAGATCCTGCCATCCTGATGATCGCCAATTGAAATCAGATAAGACAAAACTGCTCCTAAATAATGCATTAAGCCTCAGCGCATAACTAATACAGTATATTAAATAGCTTTGGAC
>Ga0316206_1003001_pt1 | contig 10137 bp, 9 predicted proteins | sample 6monthpyrite_MG_FD_204942 | JGI IMG/M metagenome (GOLD analysis project Ga0316206, IMG submission 204942) | Microbial mat bacterial communities from mineral coupon in-situ incubated in ocean water Damariscotta River, Maine, United States -... | ecosystem: Environmental > Aquatic > Marine >...
TGGGGTCATTGGGCGGGCGGCAATTGTCGGCCACATCCGACCTTGATGTGATCGTGATTTATGACGCCGATGGGGTCGAGGTTTCGGACGGTCGCCGCCCGCTGCCCGCGCGGCTGTATTATGCGCGCCTGACCCAGGCCTATGTCACCGCGATGACCGCCCAGACGGCAGAGGGCACATTGTATGAGGTCGATATGCGCCTGCGCCCGTCCGGGCGACAGGGCCCGGTGGCCACCTCATTGCAGGCCTTCTGCAGCTATCAGCGCGAAGAGGCCTGGACATGGGAACATCTTGCCCAGACCCGCGCCCGCCCGGTGGCTGGCGCGGTCGAACTTGGCAATGAGGTCGAGGCGTTTCGGGTGGAATTGTTGGGGCTGGCGCGTGATGTCGGTCAGGTTCTGGCGGATGTGTCAGATATGCGGGCCCGGTTGGCGGGGGCAAAGCCCGTCAAGACGATGTTTGAGGCAAAGCGTGGTCCGGGGCGGATGCAGGATATCGACCTGTTGGCGCAAACCGCCGCATTGCTGGCGGGGGAACCCGCGCGCGAAACCCTGGCGCAACTGGCCGCAGCGAGGTCGGTGGGCTGGCTTGGCGCCGAAGAGGTCACACAACTGTCCAAGACCTATGCCACGTTGTGGAGCATGCAGGCCGCGACCCGGCTGCTGACCGGGGCTGCGCTGGATTTCGACGATCTGGGGGAAGGCGGCCGTGCCTTTATGCTGCGCCAGACCGGGGCGGTCAGCGTCGCCGCGCTGGGCAATGATATCACGGCGCGTACCGGGCAGGCGGCGGCATTGATTGATGCGGCCTTGGCGCGGCCATGGCCTGTAAACCTGCGCTGAAATAACAGGATTTAGAACCACATTGAGGTCTGGCGGTGGTTTTTTGTCGTTTATGGCCGATAACCGGTTGGTTTTGCTGTTCAAACACAACGATTTCGCCCTAGACCCTCCAGAACTACGCCCCAACGGAGCAATGGAGGATCACATGACCTTGGATGACATCGACAAAATCGGCCTGATCCGCGAGGCTTATCGGATCGACGGGATCACACCGGGCGAGTGCCGGTCGATCTTTGTCGACTGGGCGATCAGACTGCCAACCGAAATCGCCGCGCCAGAGGCGATCACGCTGTTGTTGAGCCAATACGCAACCGACGCGCCGGACCATCCGATGAGCATCGTGTTGCGCGATGGGCTGGAACCGCCCGCCACGCCAAAACGCCGGGGCGGGCGCGGCGCGCGGGTTCAGCCGGACTAGGCTGGCATGATCGGTATCAGCCGTTAAGCGCGGCGGCCTCGCGGGCCAATGCCTCTATTCCGGCCCAGTCGCCAGAGGCCACTTTATCCGCTGGCGCCACCCACGACCCGCCCACGCAAACCGTGTTTTTCAGCGCCAGATAGTCGCGCGCATTGCCGGGGCCAACGCCGCCGGTGGGGCAAAAGGTGATCTGCGGTAGCGGCCCGCCGATGGCCTTTAGGGCAGGGGCACCGCCTGCGGCCTCGGCGGGGAAGAATTTTGCGGTGGTATAGCCCTTTTCCAGCAGCGCCATCGCCTCGGTCGCCGTAGCGGCACCGGGCAGCAGCGGCAGGTCCAGATCGGCGCAGGCCGCCAGCAGCGCATCCGTGGCGCCCGGTGATACGGCGAATTGCGCACCTGCGGCCTTGGCGGCCTCGGCATCGGCGCGGGTCAACACGGTGCCGGCCCCCACAACACCACCAGGCACCTTGGCCATCTCGGCGATCACCTCTAGTGCTGCGGGGGTGCGCAGCGTCACCTCAAGCACTGGCAAACCGCCGGCCACCAGCGCCTCGGCCAATGGGCGGGCTTTGGTGACGTCTTCGATTACCAACACCGGAATCACCGGGGCCAGTTTGCAAAGTTCCAGCGTGCGGGCGCTTGTTTCCTGGGCAGTCAGCATAATGGACAGGTCCTGTTATTGCAGCGGTTGGGTTTGTTTTAGGCCGGGAGCCGGAAGAACGAAATCCCTCTGGCGTGGATATTTTCGGGCGTCGTGCGGTGTCAGACCACCATGTCAGACCACCACACCAGCGCCATGGCTGGCGTCGCCGACACTGTTGCGGAAAATCTCGAACATCTCGCGGCCCATGCCGTGGCTGTTGGCCGACAGGTCGGGCGTGGCGGTGGGGCGGGTAGAAAGATCGGCGTCCACGTCCAGTATACCGGTCTCGGCGTTGACCGTTACGATGTCGCCGTCCTGTAGCCGCGCCAGCGGGCCACCGGCGGCGGCCTCGGGGCAGACATGGATGGCGGCGGGCACCTTGCCCGATGCACCAGACATCCGCCCATCAGTGACCAGCGCCACCTTCAGCCCCCGGTCCTGCAGCACCGCCAGCACCGGGGTCAGACCGTGCAATTCCGGCATGCCATTGGCGCGCGGCCCCTGAAACCGCACAGCAATCACCGTGTCGCCCGTAAACTCACCCGCCTGAAACGCCGCCTTGACCGCGTCCTGGGTCTCAAACACCCGCACAGGGGCCTTCACCACGCGGTGTTCGGGTTTCACGGCAGAGACTTTCATCACCCCGGTGCCCAGCGATCCGGTCAGCTTGCGCAGCCCGCCACTGGTTTGGAACGGATCACGGGCATCGCGCAGGATTTTATCGTTCAGGCTGCTTTTCGCCCCGTCGCGCCAGATCAGCGCGCCGTCCTGCAGCACCGGTTCCTGGCGATAGCGCGACAGCCCGTCGCCCACGATGGTTTTGACGTCGTCATGCAACAGCCCCGCGTCCAGCAATTGACCAATCAGATAGCCCATGCCCCCGGCGGCGTGGAAATGGTTCACATCCGCCAGACCGTTTGGATAGACCTTGGCCAGCAATGGCGTTACCGCGCTGATTTCGTCAAAATCCTCGGACTCAAGCAGCACACCGGCGGCCCGCGCCATGGCGGGCAGATGCAGCACCAGATTGGTCGAGCCACCCGTTGCCATCAGCCCGACAATGCCATTCACAAAGGCCTTTTCATCCAGCACATGCCCAGCCGGGCGGAAATCATCGCCAAGCCCGGTAATGCGCGCGGCACAGCGCGTGCCCTCATCGGTCAGCGCCGCGCGCAGCGGCGTGCCCGGATTGACGAAACTGGCGCCGGGCAGATGCAGGCCCATGACCTCCATCAGCATCTGGTTGGAATTCGCGGTGCCATAAAACGTGCAGGTGCCGGGGCCATGGTAGCTGGCCATTTCGGCGGCCATCAGCGCCTCGCGCCCAACCTCACCAGCGGCAAACTGCTGGCGTACCTTGGATTTTTCGTCATTCGGCAACCCGCTGAACATTGGCCCCGCCGGCAGGAACACCGCCGGGATGTGGCCGAATGTGGCCGCCGCGATCACCAGACCCGGCACGATCTTGTCGCAAACCCCCAGATAAATCGCCGCATCAAAGGTGTTATGCGACAGCGCCACCCCCGCCGCCAAGGCGATCACATCGCGCGAAAACAGCGACAGTTCCATCCCCGATTGGCCCTGCGTGACCCCGTCGCACATCGCCGGAACGCCGCCTGCGACCTGCGCCGTGGCGCCAATGGTGCGGGCGGTGGCCTTGATCTGATCGGGGAAGGCGACAAAGGGCTGATGCGCCGACAGCATGTCATTATAGGCGGTCACGATCCCCAAATTGGGCGCGCTGCCCTGGGCCAGTGTGTCCTTGTCGTTCCCCATCGCCGCATAGGCATGGGCCTGGTTGCCACAGGCCAGATGTGCCCGTCGCGGGCCGTCGTTTGCTGCACGCGCAATGCGGCTTAGATAGGTGGTGCGGCTGTCGCGGCTGCGCGTGATGATGCGGCGGGTCACCTGGTCGATGGTCTGGTTCAGCGGCATGGTCTGTCTTTTCGGTCCATTGGGGGTTGCCGGTGCCATAGCAGGATACGTTAGCGCTAACAACAGGAATTCACGCAGCGATAAATGACTAATCCGCCTTGCGGTAAATGACGGTACCCGCCCTGCGGCAAATGCATGGCGGGTTTGCGCAATCAGGCCTCGAAATGCCGCGCCGCAACCCCTAACTTTGTTGCAACGCGGTATGATCCGCAGCACATAGGACGAAAACAATGAGCACCCACGATTATCCGATGTATGACCTCGACAAAATTGAACGCGAAGCCCACAGATTGCGGGCCGAGATGCTGAGTAACGCCATTATCCGGCTGAATGCATGGGTAAAATCGCGTTTCACGACACGCCCGTCCACCCAGGCCCACTCCGCCTGATTCGACCTGCGATTATTACCAAGTCGTTAAGAAATCCCGGAAATGCTCCGGGATTTTCTTATTTCTGCCTGAATTCAACGTGATCTTGGACCCACCGAAAACAAATGGGCAGAAGCCCTGGAGGTGGGTCATGAACCCGACTAGCAGAAGATTTTTCCGTATTGCCCTGGCATTGGGCACAGCCCTTGGCCTGTCGGCCTGCGCATCGATCAATAGCGTTGATTCCAATGCATATTTTGACGCCGTAACCCGTGCGGCCCCAATCAATACGCCGCTGAACGCATCGCCAGAGGCGACCGCGCCAGCCCCGATCCTGCAGGCATTCAAGGTTGTCGCCGTCAACGTGACCGTGCCCAACACCCTGCGTGTCTCAGAGGCGAACCGTTATTACCCAGGCGGCGATATCGTTTGGCGCGAAGACCCCATTGGCAACCGCTATGAGCAGGTCAAGGCGATCGTCACCGCCGGCCTTAGTGACGGTGTCACCGCGTTCACTGGTGATCGCGAGGTGGTGCTGGACGTGGTCGTAACCCGGTTCCACGCGCTGACCGAAAAGGCCCGCTATACAACGGGCGGGGTGCATGCGATTCAGTTCGATATCCGCATCACGGATGTGGCCACTGGCGCCGTTCTGATGGAACCGCGCCGCATCAAGGCTGACTTTGACGCGCTGGGTGGCAATGCCGCCGTCGCCGCCGAGGCCCGCGGGATCACCCAAAAGGTGCGCATCACCGAGCAGCTGGCCTTTGTCATCCGCCAGGAACTTGGCCGCCCCGAAGGCTATTCAGAGCGTGCCAACGGCCTGATCGGTGCCCTGAACCAGCTTTAAGCTTTCACACGACCCCATGACGACATAAGAGGGCGGGTATGGCATCGCCCTCTTATCCTATTATCCGCCTGCGCCCCAAAGCCGAAGCCCGTGCCATCCGTCACGGGTTTCCTTGGATTTATGCCAATGAGCTGGTCACCGACCGCCGCACCAAGGCCCTGGCGCCCGGCGCGCTTGCGGTGCTGGAAGACGGCGAGCGTACCCCGATGGGCGTGGTGACGGTGAACACCAACTCTCGCATCATCGCCCGCATGCTTGACCGTGACCCGGCCGCGCAGATTGACCGGACCTGGCTGGAAACCCGCCTGCGCGCGGCATTGGCGCATCGTGAACGGCTGTATCCCGATCCGTTCTATCGCCTGATCCACGCCGAGGCCGACGGCCTGCCCGGTGTGGTCATCGACCGCTTTGGCGATGCCGCCGTGATCCAGCCCAACGCGGCTTGGGCCGAGATGCTGCTTGACGATCTCACCGCCGCGCTGATCGCTGTGACCGGTGTCACATGCGTGATCAAAAACGCCGCCGGGCGGTCCCGCGCACTAGAGGGGCTGGACGAAGAAACCAAGCTGCTGCAAGGCGCGATAGAGGCCCCCGTGCCAGTGCCGATGAACGGCGCCACCTACATGGCAGACCTGCTGGGCGGCCAGAAAACCGGCCTGTTCTTTGACCAGCGCCCCAACCACGCCTTCGCACAAAGCCTGTCAAAGGGCGCGCGCATGCTGGACATGTTCAGCCACGTCGGCGGGTTCTCCCTTGCCGCGCTGGCCGGTGGCGCGACATCCGCGCTGGCGGTCGACAGCTCGATCCCCGCGCTTGATCTTGCCGGGCAGGGCGCCCAGATGATGGGCTGCACCGACCGGTTCACTACCCGCAAGGGCGACGCGTTTGATGTAATGGCCGCCCTGGCCGCCGAGGGCGCACAATTTGACCTGGTGGTTTGCGACCCGCCCGCCTTTGCGCCGTCAAAACCGTCGCTAGAGGCCGGGTTGCGTGCCTATGAACGCGTCGCCCGTCTGGCGGCAAACCTTGTGGCACCGGGCGGCTATCTGGGCTTGTGCTCGTGTTCGCACGCCGCCGACCTCAGCAAATTCCGCGCCGCTTGCAGCCGGGGTATCGGCAAGGCGGGCCGCAGCGCGCAGATCATCCACACCGGTTCTGCCGGGCCCGACCACCCGCAACTTCCGCAACTGGCCGAAAGCGGCTACCTCAAGGCTGTGTTCTACCGGCTGACCCCGTGAAAGTCCTGCTGGACGCTTGCGTCCTGTACCCGACCGTGATGCGTGAATTGCTGCTGGGGGCGGCAAAATCAGGGCTGTATCAACCGCTCTGGTCGGCCCGCATCCTTGAAGAATGGGCACGCGCCACGCGCAAACTTGGCCCCGAGGCCGAGGTGATCGCACGTGGCGAAATCGCCCTGGCCCGTGCTGCGTTTCCGCGCGCCGAGGTCCTGCCTGCCCCGGGGCTAGAGGCGCGGCTTTGGCTGGCGGATGAAAATGACATTCACGTGCTGGCCTCGGCCATTTCAGGATCTGCCGACATCCTGCTAACGATGAACGCCAAGGATTTCCCGCAAAATACCCTTGGTCCAGAGGGCCTGACCCGCCGCGACCCCGACGGCTATCTCTGGCAACTTTGGTCTGAACATCCCGAGACTGTCGCCAAAATCGCCGAACAAATCCGCCGAACCGCCGCGCAGATGTCAGGCCAGCCCTGGGACATCAGAAAGCTGATGAAAAAAGCCCGCTTGCCACGGCTGGGCAAAGCTTTGGCGCAAGGATAACCAGCGCGTCCATCTTCTTCTCTTGATAAATACCTCGGGGGTGTGGGGGCTGGCCCCCACGGGGTCGGATTGCGAAAGCAATCCGAATTCACCGCTTGGGAACAGTCGCCCACCGCGCCTCCAGCGCCTCGATCGCGGCAATCCGCTCGGCGGTCTTGGGATGGCTCATCATCCAGGCCGGCATCGCGCCGCCATTGCTGCGGGTCAGCGCCTCTAACTTGCCAAACAGCGATTTTTGCGGCCCGGTGCCGATCCCCGCCTTGACCAGCAGCGCCGAGGCATAGGCGTCGGCCTCATATTCATCGCCCCGGCTTAGCCGCGCGGCCAATAGCGTGGTCAGCGCATTGGCGATATACACGCCAAACCCCGGCAAAAACCGGCTTAACACCATCGCCAGGGCCGTGCGCAGCGCGTTCTGGCCGGAAAAGTCGATCATCCGGCGGCGGCTATGCCCCAGCGCCACATGGCCCAGTTCATGGGCGATAACGCTGGCCATCTCATCCGAAGACACGTCGCCCGTGCGGTATTTGTTGAAAAACCCGCGCGTTATGAATATCCGCCCGTCCGGGGCGGCCAGCCCGTTCACCGGCTCAATCTCATAGATATGCACCTTGATACGCGGCAAACCCAACGCCTGCGCCATCCGGTCGGTCAGCGTCTTCAGCATCGGGTCCGCCAGCTCGGTTGAACGTGTGTCCAGCTCGCGCCCCGTTCGCCAGGCCGAAAACCGGTACATCGCAAGCCCATAAAGCAGCGCCAGCAGGATTGGGGTAAACCGTAACATCCCCCTGATATGGGGCCTTGCGCGCGTCAGGGCAACCGGGGAAGCATTTGGGGGCATCCGGTCTGTGTCACACCGTGCCTTGACAGGGTGCCCGCGCGCACGCTTAGATTGAACCAATTGTTTTCGAACCCGTTTATCTGTCTCTCATTTCTCAAACCCATATTTCAGGACCAATCCCATGACTGACAAACGCAAGAACGTCTTGCTGATCATGACCGATCAACAACGCGCCACCGAAGTTTTCGAAGAAGAGGCCGAAGGCCGGTTGAACCTGCCCGCCATGCGCCGCCTGCGCAAACATGGGATGAGCTTTGCCAATACCGTCTGTAACACCTGCATGTGCTCGCCCAGCCGCTCGACCCTGTTCACCGGGCGCTACCCGGCGCAGCACGGGGTGACGCAGACGCTATCGTATGGCGGCGTCTACGCGGTGGGCCAGCACTCGTTGGATTACACCCTGCCCAATATGGGCAACATCTTTGCCAACGCGGGCTATGACGTGCAGTATCGCGGCAAATGGCACCTCTCAAAGGCGCCCAATGCCCCCGAAAACCCCAATGCACTGACCAGTTCGGACGTGGCGATGTTCGGCTTCAAGGGGTGGATTCCGCCAGATGCGGGCGAAGACGCCGAACCCGAACATTTCGGCGGCGGCTGGCCCGATCAGGATGCGCGCTACATCCAGGAAGCCATCGACTGGCTGAGCGCGCGCAAGGACAGCGGCAACGACACACCGTTCCTGATGGTGCTGTCGCTGGTCAACCCGCATGACGTGCTGGGCTACCCAAATTCGGTGCAATACGGCTATCACCCCGAAGACTGGCAGCGCCGCACCTTGAAGCTGCCTCCCAGTTTCCGAGAGGATCTGGAGGCTAACAACAAACCCTCGGCGCAGGCGCAACTTCTGCTATCTGCAGCCTATATGTTGGGGCCGCTGCCCAAGCCCAGGGATAAGCTGAACTACCTCAACTTTTATGGCACGTTGTGCGAACGGATCGACACCCAGATCGACCGGGTGCTGAACCTGTTCTATGACCACGACAAACCCAATGCGTTTTTCAACGACACGCTGATCCTGCGCATGGCCGATCACGGCGAAATGGGGATGAGCCATGGCGGCCTGCGCCAGAAAGCCTTTAACGTCTACGAGGAAACCATGCGCGTGCCGATGGTCTGGGCCAACCCCGACTGGTTCCCGCGCCCACAGGTCACCACCTCGTTGATGTCGCTGGTCGACGTGCTGCCAACGCTGTGCCACCGGGTGCTGCACGGCGACGTGCCGCGCGACACGGTCGAAAACTTCGCCGGTGTCGACATGACCCCGGTTCTGCGGGACCCAAAAGCCTCGGCTCAGGATCAGGTGCTGTTCACCTACGACGACATCCGCGCCAGTTCCGCCACCCAAGAGGTGGTGGTGCACGCCCCCGACCGCATCCGTTGTATCCGCACCGAAAATTGGAAATACGCCGAGTATTTCAGCGCCGATTCCAGCTATGCGCCGGAATATGAGCTGTATGATCTGAACGCGCCAACCACCGGCAACGCCAAAGGCAAGAACGGGCTGGAATATGACAACCTGTATTACGACGCCGATGGTCAGCCCAATACCGGCGGCGGCATCCCGGAACTTGTGGCGGATATGCGCAAGCGGCTGGGCACGCTGATCGACGAAAAGCTGCACCCGCAGGCCCGATAGGGGGCGATATTGTAAATCCCGCTTTCCGGGCTTATCCCACCCGGAAATTGGCTTTGTCTCAGGGCGCCGGGGCGAATTGTCTTTGGGTGCTCCATCACTGTTTCAAAGGATACCGTCTGGCGTCGCCCTCCAATCCATGATTGATGTGTTGAATAGCCCGACCAAAGAAAATGCGGGTTACGGCGTCAAGGTGGTCGATTTGCCATGGGGGTATGTCTGCAAAGGCTGCCCCTACCCGAATTCTTTGTTCATCAAGGCCCATATCGGCAATAGATCACAAAATGTGGCATTGATAGCGGGCAGCACGCCGACCTCTCGCCAGCCCTCGGGCAGCGGCACCGTTACCGCAAGCGCCTTGCGTTTCAGCAGATCGCCATGGCGGTGGTCGCGTTCATACGGCTTGGGCACTTGTTTCAGCGGCGCGGGTCCCCAATCGGATATCGCGGCGCCGGATGCGCGCTTGATCGCCGCCATCAGCGCAGTGCCGTCGCGGTCGATGAAGGCGCGATAGCGGGCCAGCGGGTCGCCGCGCAGCGCCATCAATCCCATCCCGACAATCAGGTAGTCGGGTGCTGCGCCAAAGAACCAGACCGGCGCGGTTGGCACCGGCGGCGACCACATCAGGTGCAGATGGGCGTTATAGGGGGTCTTGTCCTTGGAAAACCGCACATCGCGATGGATGCGGAACAGTTTCGCCTTTTGCGCGGTGCCGGTCAGGCGAGCCAGATCCCGGGCCAGAATTTCGCCCAGCAGTTCTGCCGGCTTCTTGATCTCGGCGGTGTAAAAATCCTTGCGCGGGGCGTACCAGTCTTTGCGGTTGT
>Ga0316206_1003002_pt1 | contig 10133 bp, 5 predicted proteins | sample 6monthpyrite_MG_FD_204942 | JGI IMG/M metagenome (GOLD analysis project Ga0316206, IMG submission 204942) | Microbial mat bacterial communities from mineral coupon in-situ incubated in ocean water Damariscotta River, Maine, United States -... | ecosystem: Environmental > Aquatic > Marine >...
TCTTTTTCTTTGTTGATGGATTTGCAGGGTTAGCTCTTGCACTCTCTATGCGTCCAAATAAAATCTGGATAGTATGGATGATAAATGCAATATTCTCATTTGCAATTGGGGCGCTATTTATACTCAGTTGGCCTTTTAACTCCACATATCTTGTAGGACTTTTTGTAGGTTTTAGCCTGTTTTTTGATGGAATCGCCCTTTTAGTCGGTGGATCATTTTTTACAAAAATGATGAAATAAACTTTAAGTGGACTATTATTATTCACTTCTCATAATCATGTCCCGACATGGTGAACTCATGTGTTCGTTTCTTTCGAGACAAACAATATACTTTCAAGTAATAATGCTGGACTACAGGGCTTTCAGGTTGTGCCAACATTTACAAATATGTACAGTTATATTTAAATCCTACATTAAGCATGATAATGCTATTGTAAGGAAATAATAGGTGGGGTTTGGTATCCACTTTTAACTATAGCCTTGCCGACTTGTTTAACTATAGCCTTGCCGACTTGTTTAGTAAGAGGGAAAAAACATGAAGTGTTTAGTCCCTTTCATCTTTTCTTTAACGCTTCAAGGAGATTTCATGCTGTATAGCCTTTTAAAGAGATCGAAAATCATTCTGATTATTTTGGCAATTGTCGCGGGTTTGTTGGCGTATGTGCTGATTCAGGTTCAGCAACAGGATTTACTGGAAGGCTTTACGTGGGGAAATGGGCGCACCGAGGCAATTGAGGTCGACATCACAACGAAATACGGCGGACGGCTTGAGCAGGTTCTCGTCAAAGAGGGCGATAAGGTCAAGATTGGTCAAGAGTTGGTCCGGTTCGATACCCAAGAACTGGCAGCCCAGCTTCGCCGTGCTCAAGCGGAGGTTCGCCGCACTGAGCAGGCGAAGAATTTCTCCACCGCGGTGATTAGGCAGCGTAAGAGCGAACTTTCCCTCGCTAAGAAAGATATGGAACGTTCCAAAGGGCTCTACGAAAACGATAGTATCTCCCTAGAACGGCTACAGCATGATGAAACTGCAGTAGAGACTGCTATGGCAACACTGGCAGCGGCAAAAGCTCAGCTATTTGACGCCATAGCGACCATCGAAGCCGCCATCGCCAATACAGAACTAATCAAGACCCAACTCGATGATAGCGTACTGAAGGCACCCATTAACGGTCGGGTGTTATATCGTTTAGCCGAACCAGGCGAAGTTCTGCCTGGCGGTGGTAAAGTGCTTACCGTGCTAGATCCCACGGATATCTACATGACCCTCTTCCTACCCACTCAAAAGGCTGCTAGGGTAGCCATCGGTGCCGAGGCTCGTGTTGTACTCGACGGTATAGAAGGGATTGCTATCCCCGCCAAGGTTTTTTTTGTCGCTCCCAGGGCCCAGTTTACACCCAAAGAGGTTGAGACCCGTACCGAACGTGAGAAACTGATGTTTCGCCTCAAAGTCCAGCTCGATGCCGGATTCCTTGAGGCACATGCCGCACTTGCCAAGACCGGCATCCCCGGCATAGCGTATATTCGACTTGATGAGACTTCCCAATGGCCGGTGTCGCTGCAGATAGCAGAGCATCCATAATGCTACATTACAGAGATACAGGATGTGATTTGTGAATCCGGTAGCAAGGCTTAGTAATCTTACACATTCCTATAAAAAAATTGTAGCTCTTGATAAGATAAATGTGGAGATTCCTGCCGGCAAGATGGTTGGCTTGATTGGCCCCGATGGTGTTGGTAAATCCAGCCTGCTTGCGTTGATAGCCGGGGTTCGAAAGATTCAGACGGGGAGAGTAGAGGTACTCGACCATAACTTGAGTAGCGCTCATTCGCGTCGGGCTATTTGCCCATGCATTGCTTACATGCCTCAGGGTCTGGGACAGAACCTGTACATGTCGCTGTCGGTATTTGAGAACATCGATTTTTTCGGCCGCCTGTTCGGGCAACCCCACGATGAGCGTATAATGCGTATCAAGGAGCTGCTCGAGAGCACTGGTCTGGCCCCTTTTGCTGAGCGTCCTGCTGGTAAGCTCTCCGGCGGTATGAAACAAAAACTCGGTTTGTGTTGTGCGCTGATTCATGATCCTACATTGTTGATTTTAGATGAGCCGACCACCGGTGTCGATCCTTTGTCACGACGGCAGTTCTGGCAGCTGATTGACCGTATTCGTGTACGGCGTAAAGATATGAGTGTTATTGTAGCTACCGCCTATATGGATGAGGCTGAGCGCTTCGACTGGTTGGTGGCCATGGATGCAGGCAGGGTACTATCCTGCGGCAGCCCGACAGAGCTAAAGAACCGCACGGGTGCTGAGAGCTTGGAAATGGCTTTTATCAAATTACTCCCCGAGAATAAACGTCATAATCATCAAACGCTCAGTATACCCCCGCGCGAGTCAACTAATGGCCTACCGGCGATTGAAGCGAAGCGGCTCACCCGTCGTTTTGGTGATTTTATTGCCGTTGATCAGGTAAGTTTTACAATCGAGGGTGGTGAAATCTTCGGTTTTCTCGGCTCAAATGGTTGCGGCAAAACCACAACAATGAAAATGCTCACCGGTTTGCTGCCCAGTTCCCAAGGCGAGGCACGACTCTTTGGCCGTTTGGTAGATGCTCGGGATATCGACTTGAGAAAGCGGGTCGGTTATATGTCTCAATCCTTCTCACTTTACAGTGAACTGACGGTGCGTCAGAATCTGATGTTACACGCGCGTATTTTCCAGCTGTCCAGTGAGCAGATTGAAGAGCACGTAGAAGAGATGATAGAACGTTTCGGCTTGGGCGTTATAACCGATGAATTGACGGATAAGCTGCCCCTTGGTATGCGACAAAGGCTCTCTCTGGCCGTTGCAGTAATCCACTCTCCTGAAATACTAATTCTAGATGAACCAACTTCGGGGGTGGACCCAGTAGCAAGGGATCAGTTCTGGACATTGCTGATACGGCTTTCGCGCGACGACGGTGTCACCATCTTTATCTCCACCCATTTAATGAATGAGGCCGAGCGTTGCGACCGCATCTCGCTCATGCACGCTGGTCGGGTCTTGGCTCAGGGCAGCCCGGCGGCACTGGTACGCGAGCATGGAAGTCAAAGCCTGGAAGAGACATTTATCTCCTATTTGGAAGAGGCTGCAGGGAACGAGCCTACAGTCATTCAGCCCGCTGCCATCCCTGAGACTGATGAGCAGGTGGTATTGCCGAGCCTCCGACACAAACAGATGTATACAAGCCCAACCCGTGCCTGGGCCTACGCTCGCCGTGAAAGTCTGGAAATCGTTCGCGATCCGATTCGTATAGCTTTTGCCTTACTTGGACCTATTATACTCATGATTGCCTTCGGCTACGGCATAACCTCTGATATGGAAGATATCTCCTATTCGGTGCTTGACCGTGATCAGACTCCCCAAAGCCGCAACTACCTGGAAAATTTTTCCGCTTCGCGATACTTCGATCAGCATGAACCCTTACAAAATTACAGCGACCTTGAAAGCCGTTTGCGCAAAGGTGAGTTAATTTTTGCTATTGAAGTACCGTCCGGATTCGGTAAGGATCTAAAGCGAAACCGACAGCCGGAAGTAGGTGTCTGGCTGGATGGCGTCATCCCTTTCCGCGCCGAAACAGCACGTGATTACATTCTTGGTGTGCACCAGCAATACTTGGAACAAAGGATGCAAGGGGAGCCGGGTTATAATCAGCCGCTAATGCCTGTCACCGTTGAAACGCGTTTGCGCTATAACCAGGATTTCAAGAGTGTCTTTTCTATAGTTCCCGGTACCATTATGCTGCTTTTGATCTGGATACCCGCCATGATGACGGCTGCAGGCGTGGTGAGGGAAAAAGAGATGGGGTCCATAACCAACCTTTACGCCACGCCGGTTAACGGCTTGGAATTTCTGCTCGGCAAACAGGCCCCCTATATCTTGATAGGTCTGGTGAATTTCGCAAGTCTGGTGCTATTGGCTGTATTTTTGTTTAATGTTCCAATTAAGGGTAGTATACCCGCTCTGCTGGCCGGTGGTCTGCTGTATGTTATTGCTACTACCGGTCTGGGTTTATTGATGTCTTCGTTTGTAAAAACCCAGTCCGCCGCAATCTTTGGTACCGCCATCATCACCACCCTGCCCGCGATTAGTTTTTCGGGTTATTCCTCACCAGTGGCCTCTCTAACGCCCGGGGCCCAGATGTTCAGCAAGATTTTTCCAAGCGGTTATTTCCAGCAGATCAGTCTTGGAACCTTTACCAAAGGGATAGGATTTGAGGAGCTAATGTACAGTTTTGAGATGTTGTCACTACTAATCACAATCTATCTCCTGCTGGCACTTAGCCTACTAAAAACACAGGAGCAATGAATATGAAACGAAGCTTCATCAATATTTTTCAGTTGGGCATTAAAGAGCTGCATAGCTTGCGTTTTGACCCGGTTATGCTACTGTTAGTCGTTTATATGTTCAGTTTCTCCGTGATGGAGGATGCTGAAAATGCTACCAGCGGTGTAGTCAATGCAGCCGTGGGTATTGTCGATGAAGACCGCTCTCAGCTCTCTCGACGTATCGGAGATGCACTACTACAACCCCATTTTCAAGTACCCGAAGCATTGCAGATAGAGGAGATTGATGCCGCCATGGAAGCAGCACGTTATGCCTTTGTCATCGATATACCACCGAACTTTCAATCAGATATCTTAGCCGGACGTCCCACGGTAATCCAGCTCAATGTCGATGCAACCGCAATGGGTCAGGCAGGTACCGGTGCAGGATACATTCAGCGTATTATTGTTCAGGAAGTAAGTGCATTTTTAGAAAAGGAGAGCCCAGCGGCCGCTGTGAAAATCGTTACCCGAGTGCGATTTAACCCCAATATGGATTCGACCTGGTTTCAAGGCGTAATGTCGCTCACTAATAACATTACTTTGATGGCTATGCTGCTTACCGGTGCAGCTTTAATCCGTGAGCGTGAACACGGGACTATTGAACATCTGCTGGTAATGCCATTGCGGCCGGTTGAGATTATGCTTGCCAAGGTCTTGGCCAACGGCTTGGTTGTGATTATTGCTGCGGCCATCTCACTATACATCATCGTGCAGGGAGCCTTGGAAATCCCCATCGTGGGATCCATTGCGCTCTATCTTGGCGGTATGGTAATCTACCTCTTTTCGGTAACATCATTGGGTATTTATTTGGCGACACTGGCCCGTTCAATGCCTCAGTTTGGCTTATTAACCATGATCATTTATGTGATGATGTTGTTGCTCTCCGGCGGTAATACCCCGCTGGAGAATATGCCTGTCGCTCTGCAGACCGTTATGCAATTCGTACCCTCGACACATTTTGTGAATCTGGCACAGGCAGTTTTATTCCGTGATGCAGGGTTTGCAGTAGTGTGGCCGCAGATGGCAGCTATGGCGGCTATCGGCTCGGTATTGTTTCTAGCGGCACTGCTGCGTTTTCGCAAAACCGTTACATTGACACAAGGGTGAGACTACGTATGCAAAAAGGGAGAAGGTAATGAAATCATATAATCTGTTCGGCATAGTGACTCTGCTGCTTTTAGTGCTGACTTCTGCTGTACAAGCGGCAAAGATTGTGACCATCGGTGTTGTTATTGATGGTCCTATTGAGCATGTAAGCTGGTCACCGAAACTGTTCAAAAATGAATTGCGTGTCCTGACCGAGGATGACTTCGACATTCGTTTTCCGTTGTCAAAACAGATTGACGGTAACTGGTCTGCTAATCGCATCAGTGCATCATTGAAGCAGCTGCAAGAGGACCCGGATGTAGATATAGTACTGGCTTTGGGTTATGTCTCTAGCGCTATTGCAGCCAATAGTAAGTCATTACAGAAACCAACCTTTGCGCCGTTTATAATGGATGCTGCGTTGCAGGGTCTGTCCGAAAAAAATAACACCAGTGGGATTAAAAACCTAAATTATCTCAGCAGCGGCGCTGACTTTGTGCGCGATTTACAAGTTTTTAAAAGTATTACCGATTGTAAAAAAATCGCGGTGCTTATAGATGAAGCCAATTATGCGGCGCAACCCGGATTAATCCATCAGGCACGTAAAGTGACCTCTGCAGCCGGTGTTGAGTTGGTGTTTATCCAGCAGCGCAGTCGTAATGAGGATTTGGCAGCCAGATTGCCGGATGATGTTGATTCGGTAGTGATTACCGATTTGGCACGCCTTGGTCCGGTGGCCATGGAGCGCCTCATTGCTGCTCTCATCAAGAAAAAGTTACCCAGTTACAGTTTACTTGATTCCCATCTGGTGAAGCTGGGCCTACTGATGTCGGAGGCCCCGGCTACGGATTGGCGACGACTGGCGCGTCGCAACGCCTTGAACATACATTCCGTGATGCACGGTGAACCAGCCGATGAGCAGCCGGTCTACTTCACAAGCAAGCGCCGCTTAACAATCAATATGGCCACCGCACGAGCCATCGGTATATACCCTCACTTTGATGTGCTCAATGAGGCAGTGCTGATACATGAAGAGCCGGAACCGCAGGGACGAATACTCACCCTTTCGGAGGTAGCCAAGGAAGCGCTAACAGCCAATCTTGACTTACGCTCAGCAGCACTTGGGCTTGAAGTGGGGCAGACAAGTGTGGATCAATCCCGTGCTAAGCTGATGCCCCAGCTCAATGCCTCTATTGGTTATACCCAGCTTAATGACCATAGTACGAGGGTGATTAGCGGTGCAGCCGCCGAACAATCTACCGCTGCGACACTCCGCCTTATTCAGCTGATTTATGCTGACTCTGCAAATGCCGATGTGGATATTCAGCGCTATTTGCAGGAAAACCGCAAAGCTCTAATCCGACAGTTGGAACTGGACATTATCCTCGAAGCCACTACCTCCTTTCTAAATGTCCTAAAGGCTCAGACTTTTGTGCATATACGCAGAGAAGAGATGCATCTTAGCCGCACTAATCTGGAGCTAGCCCGTGATCGTCAGAAAATAGGCGTAGCAAATCCCGCAGAAGTCTACCGCTGGGAAAGTGAACTGATCACTTCACGTAAAGGTTTACTCAACGCCCAAGCGCAACTTCAACAGATCCGAGATACCTTAAACCGTCTGTTGCACCGACCACTCAACGAACCTTTCATCGCCGAACCCGCTACTCTGGAAGATCCCGGTCGAATCGTTAGCCGCAAGGAGCTTTTCGAGTATGTGTCAAATGATCGTGCTTTCGAGCTGATGGGTGAATTCATGACAAAAGAGGGTCTGGCCGTCTCACCTGAACTTAGGGCCATAGAAGCGTTGCTAAGTGTAGTAAAACGTGAACTCAAATTGCACCGTCGGGCCTACTGGACGCCCACAGTGGCACTGCAGGGTGAAGTTACCAATGTATTGCATGAAACCCGTACATCAGGTTTTTCTGCCGAACATGACACAGACTGGTCCATTGGTGTTAATATTTCGCTTCCGTTGTACGAGGGCGGGGCCAGGGACGCACGCCTCTCCGGCAGCCGACTGGCGTTTAGTCAACAGCTTTCACAACGCGATGCTATACGTGAGCGTATACAGCAACGCGTTCGAGCGGCATTGCACCGCATAAAGGCCTCTTACCCATCTATACAACTCTCCAAAGAAGGTACAAATTCTGCCCGCAAAAATCTAGATCTAGTCACTAATGCCTACTCTCGCGGTACGGTATCCATCCTCGACCTTCTGGATGCCCAGAATACCGCTTTGGTCGCCAAAGAGTCCGCCACAAATACCGTATTTGATTTTCTCATTGACCTAATGAGTCTCCAGCGCAGCATGGGCGGATTTGATTTCTTTCTCGATAAAGAGGGCTTGGATAGCTGGCTGGAACGTTTACAGCACTATATTACAAATGCAAAAGTGCAAAGGAAGACTAGCAGCCAATGATGATAGGGGAAAAATATGTTTTTAAAAATTTATAATACAACGCTCAAAGCGTTTATTTTCTTTGTAATGCTTACAATGCAAGCCTGTGCTTCATCACCGACATGGAAAATCGGTAAGCCCAAACACCATACAACTGAAGGCTTCCGCAATTATCCTATAACGCCGGAACCACCGGCGTTAGGTATCAGGTTTTACATGAAGCGCATGAAGTCATCCTTTAATTTTCCGGTTGTTCCCCAGAGTCACTATTTGTCTGAAAAAGAGGCTATTGACCAACTCCATAACTTAAAAAATAAAAATACGATAACCTGGATTGGACAAAGTACTTTGCTTATTAAAATTGATGGAAAATTCATCCTTACGGATCCTTTTTTTTCAAAATATGCATCTCCTTTTCCGGTTGGTCCAAGTCGTTTTATCAACCCTGGGATCAGCTCCAAAGCTCTTCCAAAAATAGATATTATTATCATATCGCATAATCACTACGATCATCTGGATGAGCGATTCATCAACACCCTTGCAAATAAAGAAAACATCCATGTATTCGTTCCTCTTAAACTAAAAAGCTTCTTTACTGATCGTGGCTACCGTTTTGTCCACGAACTTGACTGGTATGAAACATATTCAATTTATAATTTTCAATTGACAGCTTTACCAACCGTTCACTATTCAGGCAGGAAAATAGGCGATAAGAACAAATCATTATGGAGTTCATGGGCCATTTCCACTGCATTTGGGAGATATTTTTTTATTGGTGATTCGGCATATTCTCCAACTCTTTTTAAAGAAATAGGGAACCATTTTGGTCCTTTCGACCTTGCAATGGTTACAATTGGTACTTATGGAAATAGAAAATATGGTGTTAATAACCACACCACGCCGGAAGAAGCTGTTGAAATAGGAAAAGAGATTAAAGCAAAAGCTCTTTTGGGAATACATTGGGGAACAATTGAGCTTTCGGATGAGAGTCCTTGGGAGCCACCAAAACGTTTTAAAGAATCAGCTCAAAAAGCGGGATTTCTTCCTGAGAAAGTTTGGATAATGAAAATTGGAGAAACTCGTATACTACCAGTTAAATGACTATCGTACATATTTCCTGAATTATATCTCGAATTAATCGGTTTTTATAACATTGATACCAATCAAATTTTTAGCAAATGGCATCTCTAAAGTTTTAAGATGATAAAATATTTTAATCTATTTAAATGAGGTGATTACATGAATATACATAAAAATGCAGCAAAACTTGCACCAAAATCTACTCTTATTAATGTACCTGAATTAATCAGTGCTTACTACACAAAATTTCCTGATGTAAATCTTGAAAATCAGAAAATCAGTTTTGGGACTTCTGGACATAGGGGTTCCGCGCTTCTGAACAGTTTTAATGAAACACATATTTTTGCAGTTACTCAGGCTGTTTGTGATTATCGTAAAAAAGTTGGTATTGGTGGAGATTTATTTATGGGAATGGATACACATGCTCTCTCCTACCCTGCACAACTCACAGCCTTGCAAGTTCTAAGTGCAAATAGTGTTAATGTGTATATTGCCAAAGACTTTGGCTACACACCTACCCCTGTTATTTCACATGCTATCTTGACACATAACAAAAACAGCTCTTCACAATGTGATGGAATTATTATCACCCCTTCACACAATCCGCCAAGCGATGGAGGTTTTAAATACAACCCTCCACATGGTGGACCGGCTGATACCGATATTACAGACTGGATTCAAAACAGAGCCAATGAGCTTATGAAAAATAATCTTGCAGATGTAAAAAAGTTAACTCTTAAAGAAGCCTTAACAGTCAAAAATGTCAAACAATACGACTATGTTACCCCTTATGTTGAAGATTTACAAAATATTCTTGATATGAATGCTATTGCTAAGTCTGGCATCCTTATCGGAGCGGATGCAATGGGTGGAGCTGGAATGGCTTACTACAGTGCTATAAAAGAAAGATATTCCCTTAATATGGAAGTCTTCAACGACACGCTTGACTCAACTTTCTCTTTTATGCACTGTGACAAAGACGGCAAAATCCGTATGGATTGTTCATCAGCTTATGCCATGGCTGGACTTATCAACATGAAAGACAAATACGATATCGCGTTTGGAAATGACACTGATTTTGACCGCCATGGGATAGTTACAAAAAGTGTCGGGCTAATGAATCCAAATCATTACCTCAGCGTTGCTATAAATTATTTGGCGCAAAATCGTCCCGAGTGGAATGATAATCTCGGTATCGGTAAAA
>Ga0316206_1003003_pt1 | contig 10126 bp, 8 predicted proteins | sample 6monthpyrite_MG_FD_204942 | JGI IMG/M metagenome (GOLD analysis project Ga0316206, IMG submission 204942) | Microbial mat bacterial communities from mineral coupon in-situ incubated in ocean water Damariscotta River, Maine, United States -... | ecosystem: Environmental > Aquatic > Marine >...
TCTAATGCTAAAACGTTATAGAGACGAACAGGCAACAGAAAATGAGCAGGATACCTGGATAAACCCACTATTAAGAACCATAAGTGCGGTTGCAGCTGGTATGCGAAATACGGGTTAATATAGCTTAAAAACAGCAATATTAAGCTTTATCTTAAAAACGGCTCCCTTACAGGGGGCCGTTTTTTTATCAACTATTTTGCCCTGACCTTTCGACCTCTTTCTTATCACTTCTTTTTTTGCTTTCCTTCAATTTTCTGCTATATAGATACTGTAGAATCATATAGTTACATTAACTTGTTAAACTCTTTTTTAGGGATAACTGTAAATCACCATGAAGAAGCTTATAAAAGCATTTAATGCTTACTCAATAAAAAAACGTCTGATAATACTATTTGCCTTGCCACAGGTGTTTCTTGGCGCTTCATTTTTATATCTATTAGAACAACACCGCTCATTAGAACTTACCGGGCTTATTATTTTAATTGTGATGGGCCTGTTATTAACTCTCTACTACATAATTCAGTTAAGCATTATCCAGCCTATGAGAAATGCTGTTGAAGGTGGGCTACAGGCAATTTCGTCCACAATGGACGATTTTATGGTCGACAGAGAAGATGTAGCAGATTTAAAATTTAAACCTGAAGAATCTGAAATCACACAAACCATACACAGCTTTTTTAAATTATCTTCAGAAATGGATGATATTGTCGAACGCGAAAAAGAAGTTAACTCTGATCTGGAAGGTAAAGCGGAATTTGTTCTTGATGTGGTTTCAATTGCCGCACAGGGTGATTTAACCGCAGATATGATGGTTTTCTCTTCTGATGATTCCATTTCACAAGTAGCGGCAGGTGTAAAAACCATGCTTGCAAACTTAAATAATTTAGTCAAACAGGTACAGATATCTGGTATCCAGGTCACCTCTTCTGCCACTCAAATATCTGCAAATGCAAAAGAACACGAAGCCACTGTTGCAGAACAGGCTGCCAGCACAAATCAAATTATGTCAACGATTACTGAAATATCTGCAACGGGTAAAGAACTCTTAATGACCATGCAGGAAGTTAAGAAAGTAGTACAAAACACATCGGAATCTGCAACAGATGGTCATAACTCGCTTGTTTCAATGGAAAACACAATGAGCCAGATGCAGGCAGCTACCGATACCATATCCTCAAAACTCGCGGTTTTAAGTGAAAAAGCAGATAATATTAATACGGTAGTGACAACTATCAACAGAGTTGCAGACCAAACCAACCTTTTATCCTTGAATGCAGCTATAGAAGCTGAAAAAGCCGGTGAATATGGACGTGGCTTCTCAGTAGTTGCTACTGAAATACGACGTCTTGCTGATCAGACAGCTGTAGCCACATGGGACATTGAGCAGATGGTTAAAGAAATGCTTTCAGCTGTTTCTGCTGGCGTAATGAGTATGGACAAATTCAGCGAAGAAGTATCTCGCGGTGTTTCTGATGTAGCAACCGTCGGCGCACAACTTACCCACATTATTGAACAGGTTCAGGCTTTATTACCACGCTTTGAAACCGTAAATGAGGGTACACGACTACAGGCAGAAGGCGCCGATCAAATTAAAGAAAGCATGATTCAACTTAACGAAATGGCACAACAAACCGCAGAAACTTTAAAGCAGTCAGGTCACTCAGTTGAGCAATTGAAAGATGCAGCACGCGGTTTACAGGAAGGCGTATCCACCTTTAAAGTTACTGACTAATGTTAATTTTAGGACTCAATGTAGGCAAAGAACGATATGGTGTTGAAGCTACACGTGTAATAGAAATAGTCCCTCTAATTGAACTAAAAAAAGTACCTTTAGCAGATCAATCCATTAAAGGTATATTTAATTATAGAGGAACACCAACACCGGTTATCGATCTGTGCCAGTTATTTGAAAGTCGTAACTGCAATAACAACCTGAGTACACGAATAGTTATAATTGAATATAAAGCACTTTCCGGTATATCCAGACCGATTGGTCTGGTAGCAGAAAATGTTACTGATGTAATGAAATGTCAGGTAGATGAAATATCTAATTCAGGCATTCAGGCAAAGAAAAACGATTTTCTTGGCTTAATATATAAACACAAGGAAGAGATGATTCAACTGATTGATACTTACAATTTATTACCTGAATCTATCAGCAACCAGCTAAGTAGCCACCTGAGTTAAGGCCACAAATCAAATGCACTCTCCACTTAACAAAATAAAATTAATAGTTAAGGAAAAGATTGGCCTGGACAGTAGCACTATTGGCGACTCAACTATTGAAAAAATTATTCAGCAGCGAATGCACAAATGCAAAATGGATGATTTTGAAAACTATTACCAATTAGTAAATGATAACCGTGAAGAATTAAGTGAACTATTAGAAGTTGTCGTCATACCTGAAACCTGGTTCTTTAGAGATATCAGGCCATTTGAAATTATTTATAAAAAAATAAAACAACAGATAACAGAAAATAAAACTGGTATATTTAAAATATTAAGCATACCAAGCTCAACTGGAGAAGAACCCTACTCCCTTGCAATGTACCTGATTGATAAAGGCATAGATGCAGCCCGATTCACTATAGATGCTGTCGACATAAGTTGCAGAGCATTAAAGTGTGCTGAACAGGGTGTATACGGCAATAACTCATTCAGAGGAAAACATTACCATGAGTACCAGCAGAGACATTTTGAAAAAGAAGGCGACTTTTACAAGATAAATTCAAACATCAAAAATAAAGTAAAATTTTACAGACTAAACATCTTACAGGGAGACCCAACTCTTAAGTTAAAGTTTGATTTTATTTTATGTCGGAACTTACTAATTTATTTTGATATTCCAACCAAACTAATAGCATTTAAAAACCTATCTAATTTTTTAAAGGATAGCGGCTATCTATTTATTGGTCATTCAGAATTTGGCTCAGTCCCTGATATTTTTTTTCAAAACACAGGATTTGAAAAAGCTTTCGCATTAATTAAACCAGGCCACCCTGATTACAGAAAAAAAGAAACTGAAAAAACAACAAAAACAACAAAAACAACACCATCATCAGATAAAAAACAGACCCCAATAGCAAAACCTTTCAAACAAAAAAAAGCATTTGAATCCCTTATAAAAAAAGAAAAACCTACTGCTAGCAAAGACACTATCAACAACGCTGAAGATGTATTGAAGAAAATCAGAAAACTAGCCGATTCAGCCAATTACGATGAAGCAGAAAATATTTGTCGACAACTAATAAACGATAATGGTGAAGATGTTGAATCGTTATTTTTACTTGGCTTAATAAATAGCAGCCAAAACAAAACCAAAATAGCTGAACCATTATTTAGAAAAGGACTGTTTTTAGACCCAAAACATTATGAGTCTCTTATACACCTGTCTTTGTTACTGCAGGAAGCAGGTGATAGCAAAAATGCAGAACTATTAAAGAGGCGAGCCGAAAACTCCTTAATTAATAAGAAAGTATAAATAATGAAAAATATAAATATTAATGATTGCTGGAATAGTATTGGTGTATGGGGGGATAAATCCCCTCGTTGCGAACGATTAGAGAACATTATTCACTGCCATAACTGTGAAGTATATACGCAGGCCGGACATCAGCTATTAAGCCGACCAGCTGAGGAAAGCTACCTTGCCGAGTGGAAAGCCAACTTAAACAAGCCACGCACTGAAAAAAACATTAATCTTAAATCAGCTCTAGTGTTTCGAATGGGCGATGAGTGGTTTGCACTAGCTTCAAAGTTTGTAAAAGAAATCACACACTGTGATAAACATCATTCTCTCCCGCATAGAAAAAACCAGGTTCTTAGAGGTTTAGTGAATGTGCATGGGGAGTTATTACTAAATGTTTCTCTGGGGTATTTATTTAAAATAAGTAAAAGCGAAACAGAAAGCAAGTACACTCATGAGCGATATATTGTAATCAATGACAACAATGAATTATTTGCTTTTCCTGTAACCGAAGTTAGAGAAATAATTCATTATCGTATGGAAGACATGCAAGCAACACCCTCTACTATCAAAAAAGACACCTCATGCTTTATTAAAGGAATAATACAACATAAGAATACAGACGTAGGAATTCTAAATAGCGATTTAGTCTTTTCTGCAATACATAAAAATATTTAAACAAAGATTATCGACTAATGACAAATAAAATAAATGAATCAATGTTAGACCTATTCAAGTCTGAAGTTGGCACGCAGTCGAAAAAGATAACCACATTACTTGATGAGCTAGATTCCACCAATGACTTAAGCAAATCATATGAGAGCCTTATTAATGCCAGCCGTGCAATTAAAGGTGCCGCGAAACTGGTACATGTTGAAATTTTAACACCTTTAATTGAAAAACTTGAAAATGTATTATCTCATTTCCAAAGCATAAACTTGACCTTAGAAACACAAAACAAAACTGCTATAGAAGACACGATTAAACTATTAATTGACACTGCTTCTTTAACAGCAGATGAATTAAACTCTCCAGATGAAAAAACATTGGAAGATATAAGTTTAAACATAGATCATTTAAATACATTATTAAACACTATCAACACAGAAGCCTCTCATCAAGACCCTTCTCAAAGCAACAAAAGAACCATTCAATCCAGTCAAACATTTTCCACTGCTGAAAATATTGACCCTGATATGTTTAAGTTATTTTGCACGGAATTGCAAAACAGTTTAAATACTATCAACAATATTCTGCTTGAAATTGACGGCAATGATCACAATGACAGCTCGTTAGAAGCAATGATGCGCGCAGCACACTCCATTAAAGGAGCGGCTAGAATGATAGGTATTGAAGGAGTTGTAAAGCTTTCCCATGTTATGGAAGATGTATTTGTTGCCGCCCAAAATAAAAAAATAGAACTAATCAAAGAGAGCGTCGACCAGATATTCACCTGCAATGACCTCTTACAGCAAATCGAGTCTCTTGATTCTACCGATATTTCTAAATGGACACAGGAAAATACAGATAATATAAATAACTTTATAGAGTTATTGAATAAAATACATGATGGTCAAACTATTACGCCGGTTAAATTAAAAAAAGAACCTCAAAAAAACAATACAAATATATCAACCGCGATCCCATCAGAAGCTAAAACCAATACCGAATCTGATAGCATGGTTAGAGTCAGTACTAGCCGTATTAATAAACTGGTGGGTCTTGCAGGCGAATTAACTGTCTCTTCAAACTGGATACGTCAATATTCGGAATCCATGCTTGATCTTAAACGTAAACACAATGAAATTCTTGAGCAAATTGACCGCTTAAGAAATATTATTGATGACTCACAACACTCAGAACATGAACATAACTTAATCACTAATATTCAACATAAAGCTGAAAATTATCGCGATGAAATCACCTCACGTTTAATAAGTCTTGATAACTTTGATCGTCGCTCATCAAGTATAAACTCACAAATAAACCATGAAATAATCGGCAGTAGAATGCGTCCATTTAGCGACAGCACTCAAGGTTACAAACGCATGGTACGAGATATTTCTAATACACTTAATAAAAAAGTAAACTTCATTATTCAGGGTGAAGATACACCTGTTGATAGAGATATTCTTGAAAAACTAGACGCTCCATTGAACCACATGATCAGAAACTCAATTGATCATGGTATAGAGACACCTGAAGAGCGATTACAAAAAGGAAAACCTGAAACAGGAACTATCACGGTCACTGCAAGCCATCAGTCTGGCAGATTAAGAATTCAGGTAAAAGATGATGGTCGTGGAGTTGATATAGAGAACCTACGAAATAAGATACTGAACAAAAACCTGGTTAACGCCAATATGGCTGAAAACCTGTCAAAATCTGAACTACTCGACTTTCTCTTCCTTCCGTCTTTTTCAACGCGCAGCGAAGTAACTGAATTATCTGGACGAGGAGTAGGACTAGATGTCGTACATAGCGCTTTACAGGAAGTTCGTGGGAAATTACATGCTGACACTGAAATAGATCATGGCATGGAAATAAACATGGAATTACCATTAACACTTTCAGTAATTAGAAGCTTAATGGTTAGTATTAACAATGAATTATATGCTTTTCCTTTAGCAAAAATCCAAAGCCTGGTGACAGTTCAAAAAGCCGACATATCTATTTTTGAAGATAAACAATATATCTCTATTGATGACAAACATATAGGTCTAATACATTGCGCCCAAATTCTTGGTATAAGCAATACACCATCAGAAAAAGAAAATATACCTGTTATCATCATTGGTGACTGGAATATGAGTTATGGGCTGGTAGTAGATGAGTTAATTGGTGAGAGAGGACTGGCACTTCGAACATTAAATAAAAAACTTGGAAAAATAAAAGATATCAGCTCAGCCGCCATAACTGATAGCGGTGAACCGGTTCTCGTATTTGATATTGATGACTTACAACAAAGCATCCATGACATTATTACCGGTAAAGATTTATATAGAATCAGTTCAGACACTATGCGTGAAACCGTATCACGTAAACGTGTTCTTGTCGTAGACGACTCATTAACTGTTCGTGAGATAGAAAAGAAATTATTAGAATCACGAGATTATCTCGTAGATATAGCTATAGACGGTGTCGATGGCTGGAATACTGTTCGAAATGGCAATTACGACCTGGTGATATCTGACATTGACATGCCTCGCATGAATGGTATCGAGTTTATTACTATGATAAAAAATGATGCCGCCTTACGTAGTATACCTGTGATGATGGTTTCATATAAAGACAGACCCGAAGACAAACAAAAAGGCCTTGAAGCAGGAGCTGATTACTACCTCACTAAAGGCAGCTTTCATGATGATACGCTGATTGATGCCGTTGTTGATTTAATTGGTGAAGCTAAAAGCTAAACAGGAACTTACCAAATATGCGAATCGCCATAGTCCACAATGACCCCGATATTATTCGATTATTTTCATATCTGATCACAGATCTGGGGTTCTCAATTTGCTGGACCTCTCATAACGCAAAAGAAGCAATAAAGCTTTGTGCCAGTGACCTGCCCGACCTTCTACTTGTGCAGCTCAATTTAAAAGATATGAAGGGTAGTGAGCTCATAACGAAAATAATGAATTCGTCACCTACAACAGTTATAGTCATCAGTGATTCAATGAAAAACAAACCGGGTGATGTTTTCGAAGCTATGTCTGCGGGAGCTTTAGATGCCTTCTCTGAACCATCTACAGGGGAAACAGAATCATTACATGAACTTAAAAACAAAATATCAAATATTAAAAAACTTCACGATAGTGTAAATAAAACAAAAAAGGCAAAACAGGCTGCATCAATAAAAAAAGCACCATTAGTAGCAATTGGCTCATCAACGGGAGGCCCTGCTGCCCTATTAACAATTCTCAAAGATTTACCCGAAAAAACAAATGCTATCTGGGTCATTATTCAACATATGGACAATGAATTCAGTCATGGTATGGCGCAATGGCTAAATGAACAAGCCAGCATTAATATTGAAATAGCCAAAGATAACCAGGTCCCAAAAATGGGCCATGTTTATATGGCCGGTACCAATGACCACCTTATTATTAATAAAACAGGTAGATTTGAGTATACTGCTGAACCTGTAGATTACCCTTATCGACCATCAGTAGATGTTTTTTTTGAGAGTGCTCTCAGCCACTGGCCTAATAAATTAATTGGAGTTTTACTCACAGGAATGGGACGAGACGGCGCAAATGGTCTATTATCCTTTTATAACCGGGGAATGATAACCATTGCTCAAGATCAAAAAAGCTGCGCAGTATATGGCATGCCAAAGGCTGCCAGTGAACTTAAGGCGGTAACATTTGAGCTTGATATAAGTAAAATAGCTGACAAAATCATGAAAAACCTGGATTGAGTTTTTAAATTTATTCTATTGCATCGGAGCTGCTTAGAACTTTAATAAATTAATACTTTTTTAACAAATGGATATTTGCTCTAAAAGTTAAACATGAGTAACGAAAAATTACTAACTCAGATAAGACCATTAGAATAATGCTGGTTGATGATCAACCGATTATTGCCGAAGGCATTAAACGTATGCTAGCTAGCGAAAAAGATATGGAGTTAACCTATATCGAAGATCCAAGTGTAGCTATCGAAAACGCAGTCGATATTAATGCCACTATCATTTTGCAAGATCTGGTAATGCCGGATGCAGACGGAATGACTTTACTCCGATTTTATAAAGCTAATCATGAGACACGTGATATACCCGTAATAGTGCTTTCCTCTAAAGAAGATCCGGCAACAAAAAGTGAAGCATTTAGCTATGGGGCCAGTGATTACTTAGTAAAGCTACCAGATGAAATTGAACTCATAGCACGAATACGTGCTCATGCTAAAAACTATATTTTACAAAAAGAGCGCGATTCAGCATTCTATGCTCTTAGTCAACTCAAGAAACAGCTTGAAGCCAGTAATAAACAACTACATAAACTATCTATGCAGGATGGCCTTACAGGCATTTCAAATCGTCGTCATTTCGACGAACAGCTTGAAGCTGATTTGATTGACGCAAAAAACAACCAGACACCTGTCACTTTAATTCTTATAGATATAGATTACTTCAAGTTCTTTAATGATAATTATGGACATCAACTAGGTGATGAATGCTTAAAAGAAGTTGCCACCTTATTAGCTAAGGCCTGTTTTAATCCTCAAGATATGCCCGCTCGTTATGGAGGTGAAGAATTTGTTGTTTTATTACCGGGCACAATTGAGAAAGAGGCGATACATGTTGCTAACCGTTTTGCTGATTTATTAAAAAAAGCGAATATAGAACATAAGTTTTCAGAAGCAGCAGATTACATAACCGTTAGTATGGGGATAGCTACCTGTAATAAAGGTGGTAATTATGATGCGAAAACGTTAATTGAAGAAGCTGATAAGGCGCTTTATAAAGCTAAAGAAAACGGGAGGAATCACTCCGAACTAGCTTCTGAAATTTAAAATTTTATTAAGTAGAATACTTCCTAAAACCGATATACGCAGCTTATCCCAGCAAGCAAACTCTCTCAAGCAACCTGTACCGGTATCTGATCACCAGTATGAGTAATCTGGTTCTGCTCATTCAAATAAACCAGTTTGGGCTTAAAATTAACGGCTTCTTTTTGATCTAGTTGCGTATAACTACAGATAATAACACGGTCACCGGGGCTGGCTTTATGTGCTGCAGCGCCATTCACAGATATCATGCCACTGCCATCTTCGCCTCGAATGGCATAAGTCGTAAAACGATTGCCATTAGCCAGATTATATATTTGAATTTGCTCGTATTCATGAATACCGGCCTCGTCCAGAAGCTTTCCATCAATCGCACAAGAACCTTCATACTCTAACTCAGAGAGTGTGACGCGTGCTTGATGTAACTTGGCCTTGAGCATGGTCAAATGCATAGATATACCTGTTGTACTTTATTACTGACGAAACCCTAATTATGATGGAATCAACCTGTTCTATCAAGTTCAGATAAAGCTAATATAACATTATATAGCCTGATTAGCGGCTTTAATCTATCTTAAGATTATCAATAAGCCGTATTTCACCTAGTCTAGCAGCAGCCAATACTCGTCGGTTTCCAGTCTGCTGATCGGCACTGCATAATGTTAAGTCATTTCTAACTGAAACGTATTCAGGCTCAAAACCAGCGACGTGTAACGCATTTATAGCATCTAGCTCTAACTTATCTATAGGCAAATCAGGGTCAGCATTAAGCTTTTCAGATAGTTTTTCCAATATTTTATATAATTTTGGCGCAATTTCTCTCTGGGATTTAGATAACCGGGAATTTCTCGAACTCATCGCTAAACCATCTATTTCACGGCGGGTAGCGACTGATTTAACGACAACAGGCATATTTAAATCTTTTACCATCTTACGTATGACTAATAACTGCTGATAATCTTTCTCACCGAAAAAGGCCTGCTGGGGTTGAACTAAATTGAACAACTTGTTCACAATCGTAGAAACACCGTCAAAATGACCAGGACGATATTCACCTTCAAGCACCTGCGTGATTTCAGGCACGCACACCTTAGTTGATATTTGCTGATTTCCGGCATACATCACATCAGTATGTGGTAAAAATAACAAATC
>Ga0316206_1003004_pt1 | contig 10122 bp, 11 predicted proteins | sample 6monthpyrite_MG_FD_204942 | JGI IMG/M metagenome (GOLD analysis project Ga0316206, IMG submission 204942) | Microbial mat bacterial communities from mineral coupon in-situ incubated in ocean water Damariscotta River, Maine, United States -... | ecosystem: Environmental > Aquatic > Marine >...
AAATCACGTAGGGAAAAAATACCGGGATTTGTTACATCTTGCCATATTATTACGCCTGGCCGTAATTTTTCACCGCAGTCGTGGAGCTACAAAGATCCCGGAGATAAAACTGATACCGAATGATAGTTCGCTGTTGCTTGAATTTCCGCCAGACTGGCTGGATGCGCATCCATTAACACAGGCCGATCTTGAAAATGAGATCGAATATCTTAAAGTTGTTGAATTTGAATTAAGTATTCATTGAATATTTTATCAGCAATAGTCCGCTAATGATTTCAATAACGCCAACTGTGAACAGTGACAGCTCTTAATCTCATCTATATTATTAACACTATCCTTGTTTTTTCTAAAGCAGTATTGAGGGCAGAGCTCGCTGCCGGATTGATAGCTACCATCCTCTCGCAGAAGCCAGGCCTGACAGTTATCACTCAGATAATATTCTAGTTCTTTGATAATCCGCAGCCGAATTTTTTTTGATTCAATAGGGAAAGCAATTTCAACACGCTTAAAAAAATTTCTTTCCATCCAGTCCGCGCTAGAGCACCATACCTCAGGTTTACCATCATTATTAAAATATAATACACGAGTATGTTCCAGAAATCGTCCTATGACAGATCGCACCTGAATATTATCCGATATACCTGTCACACCCGGTCGCAGGCAACAAATACCTCGCACTATCAAATCTACTTTAACACCTGCCATTGAGGCGCGATAAAGCCAGCCTATACTTTCAGGTTCGGTTAGCGAGTTAAGCTTGATAATAATTCTTGCTTCCTTACCCGCTTTCGCATGTTCGATCTCTCTGCTAATTTTTTCCTCCATACTCTTATGCAGGGTAAAAGGCGATTTTCTAATCTTACTGATCTTTGTGAAATTACCCAGGCTGGTAAGTTGCAAAAAAACCTGGTGAATATCCTGTCCTAACACGGGAGCACAGGTAAACAAACCATAATCGGTATATAATCTGGCGGTGCGTGGATGATAATTGCCCGTGCCCAGATGAATATAGCGGCGCAATTTTTTTTCTTCACGACGTACGACCATGATCATCTTGGCGTGGGTTTTATAACCGGCTACGCCATAAACGAGATGGGCTCCCGCTTCTTGTAATCGGTTCGCCAGTGCAATATTGGCCTCTTCATCGAAACGGGCACGCAATTCCACGACTACCATGACTTCCTTGCCCGCCTTTGCGGCTTCAACCAGAGCATCGACAATGGCTGATTCAGGGCCAGTGCGATATAAAGTTTGTTTGATAGCAATGACATTTGGATCTGCTGCAGCCTGTTTGAGGAAATCAATGACGGGTAAAAATGATTCAAAAGGATGATGTAAAAGAATATCTCTTGAACGAATTGCCGCAAAAATGTCTTGCTGGGATTGCAGTGCTTTTGGAATACTGGGAGTAAACGATGGATATTTTAAATCAGGACGATCCACCAGGTCACAGACAGCTATTAGTCTATTTAAGTTAACTGGACCATTCACCTGATAGAGAACATCTTCCTGCAGGCCAAACTTAGTCAGTAAATAATTAGTTAACTCCGCAGGACAGTCATGCGCAGTTTCCAAGCGGACTGTTGCGCCGTAGTTTCGAGAGGCCAATTCACCTTCAACGGCAAGGAGCAAGTCATCAATTTCTTCTTCATCGACATACAAATCACTATTACGGGTTACACGAAACTGATAACAGCCGGTAACGGTCATTCCGGGAAAGAGTTCATCTACGTATGAATGAATGGCAGAAGACAAAAAGACAAAATCATTTACGCCGTTACCTTCGTCTTCAGGTGGCAACTGAATAATCCTAGGCAAAGCACGCGGTGCCTGCACAATGGCATAACCACCTTTGCGCCCAAATGCATCTCGGCCTTCAAGAGAAACAATAAAATTCAGACTTTTATTCTGAATACGAGGAAATGGGTGGGAGTGGTCGAGTCCGATAGGACTCAAAACAGAGATCAATTCCTCTTCAAAGTAATTACGCAACCATTGTTCCTGTCGCTCTGTCCATTCACCGCGTTTGATAAAATGGATGTTTTCTTTTTCCAGCTCAGGAATTAATTCTTCATTTAATACTTTATATTGCAGATCAACAAGTTCATGTGCCTTGATACTGATGGCCTTAAGAATATCCTGTGGCGCCATATTGTCTGGACCGGCATGCGTAGAACCACTTTCAAATTTTTGCGTAAGCCCTGCTACCCTGATTTCAAAAAATTCATCCATATTGGTAGTTGATATACAAAGAAATTTCACCCTTTCCAACAGCGGTGTGTTGCAGTCACGCGCTTGTTGAAGTACACGCCGATTAAATTCAAGCAGACTTATTTCGCGATTAAAATAGAGATCAGGTTGTTTGAGGTCGGGGCCACTTAGTTTTACAGTCTCTATACCGGAGTCGACGCAACTATTTAATAAAGGCTGCTTTGTATGATGCGGTAACGCTCGGGGAACCAATGTGTCATTTAATGGTAATCTTTCTATATCATTTAAATCCTGTTCCATGTGAGCCCCAACAATGTAAATACGCATTAATTCTGATTTTAGTTACATATTTTAACACGTGGCAACCTGATGAATATTACAGTAATATTACATTTTTATTACAATCAACATTGTCGCAAGCATATTCGATATCAAGATAGCAGTAAAAGAAATGTTTTGTTGCAGTTGTATTATTATACTCCATTAGATACTAAGTTTAATCTACAAATATCTGTTCGGGCTTATGTTATTTTTTGAATAGCCTTTGATAGGTTTTATTGAAAACATTTATTATTACAATCACCAAATTTATGCTGAAATTTTACTTTTGTTAATCCATGAGCTTAGCGTGTGATTTCATCATGATTGTATCTGCAGTATTTTTCTCGAGAACCATTCCTGTAAATTTTTACAAGGCAATACTTTGAGCATCCAACTCTTGCATTACACCGAAGTTATCCTGGAGAGATTTTAGCTATTGGTTAGTAGGCCAATAAATCATTACGATCAGAAGCTTCGGCTCTAGTCAGTGATTTTTCTTTTATATTAGATCTGGACATATATATTAAAGCATAAAAAAATTTTTAAATGTAACTCAGCACATCGAAACTGGTTCACAATAGAATATCCGGATGGGTCAGTATTCTAATTATTTATATATAAATTTCATTTTACCGACAACATCCGAAAGCCTTACACTTCACGTACTATTAGGAAGACGCTAACATCGCTTTTGTTTCACTCGCCTTAGACTTCTTTGTTTTATTTATGGAGGAAACAGGGAGTTGTTCAGCACAAATCTTTAAAGCAGACGTTGTTTTTTTAGCGCGTCGAGTTGCTTTATCAGCTTTATTTTTCGCTTTTTCCATAATTTTTTCACTGTTCTGAACCCTTTTTAACGCACGTTTAGCGGCTTTTTCAGCAGCTTTACATTTTTCTGCTGCAGTCTTTATGTCAGCTTTTTTCTGCTTGGCCAGAGCAATGGCGGCATCAGCCTTTTCACGAAGTTCACTTGCGATTGGTTCCGCAGCAAGTACCGCATTTTTAGAGGTTACTGCTTTCAAGCTGTCTGTTTCAGATTTTTTATTTAATTTTTTTAATTTACTCTCAGCCTTGATTGCCTTAGCAAGTTGAGAATCTGCCAGACGTTTTGCTGTCTCAGCCTCAGCTATACGCAGTGCTTTTTCAGCCTTTGCTAGCTTATTTGCTGATTTTTCTGCCAGCTTCTCAGCCCTGATTTTTCCTTTAGACAGTTCAGCATCTTTCTCTTTTGCTTCTCGCTTCGCCTGTTTAATTTTCTTGTCCACTTTACTTACCATTTCAGACCTCCTATTTATGCACTTAGTAGTGATTTGATTCTGCTCTGTGTTATTCGCTTTTTCCCCAGATATGTAACCTATTATCATTTGTAAAAATATGAAATTATTACTGACTTCCTTATCAATCACGCCTTTCCAGATTTCTTTTAGTTTGGTTTCATCTATTCTGGACTTAACATTATTTATTTGTAATTTATAATTTAATTGAACAACTTTGACTTCATACTTAAAACAAGTTCCGCCGAACTGCTTTTAAGATCAACTATCCTTGGCTCAATCTACAAGGCATGACAAATTGATATAACTGTCTTCCAGATACGTAAGGGAGGGGAACTTATAATAGTTCAGGAAAAAATTTTTATACATCATACACCGCCCTATCTCTAATACACCTCACTTTGCTCTTGTGTTTAAATGTCTGATAAAGTCATCTGGTGCTTTGTAAGCCCATGCGAATTTAGTATGTCGCAGAAGATATAATATTTTATTATCACCAGTCGTAAGTCTAAATCGGTCATATTGATTTTACTAATGACTTCGTTAAAGTATATTCAGGCTATGTATTTTAGGTTAAAAACGTGACGGAATCGGGTATTCTCCAATCCCGTCGTGTTTAGTTTATGCTGCTTTTTTCAAAGCTTTTTGTAATTTTTTGATCTTATTCTTTTGTTTGTCTACCTTGTTTTTTCTGCTTTTTATTTCTTTTTTGATAGAAGTTACTTTATTTGACTTAGACATGGTGATTATCTCCTTGGTTTATAATGTGCATATTGCACGGTTTATAGTGTCACACACTTATTTTCATACTGAATTAGAATGTCATGACACAAATTTTTCATTACTAAATAAAATACTCAGTTATTCATCATGTTCAGTAACAAACTTCCTGATGAATTTACGAATTTCTCTTGCTGCACTGGTATCAATTTCTTCGCATAATTCTACAAACTGGTCTCGTTCTTTCCCGTTGATGCGAATTATTAACTGACTATCTTTTTTAGTTTTTTCTTTCTTTACTTTCTTTTCTTTTTTCTTTTTTGGCATATACCTTCATCCAGATTACATTCAAGCAATAACTATAAACACTCAAATGTATATACATTGTACATATTAAAGATATACATTTAATAATGAAATGTCAAGCTCATGAAAGACTTTTTTAAAATTAAACGGGAATTAACTTAAAACTAATTTTGTTGAATCTTGTACGGCCCAGATAAAAATTCTTTACTAAATACTAAATTACTATTGTTATAGGAAATTATAGTACTGAACCAGCAACATCAAAATTACCACCAATCTGGAAGTATTGGTCACCAAGCACAAAATATTTCTGATATGTTGTTTATTTAGTTAAAGTCAAAAGATATACGCCATACTTCGATAGAAAAAATGGAGAAAGAAACACAGAACAAACGCTAAAGTGCAGTTAACAAACCACGATACTTTTAACTGCTATATAGTTAATTCATTTGCTAAAGTAAACTTTCAAGTTGCTTGGATGGCACAGGCTTACTAAACAGAAATCCCTGCGCTATTTCACAATTTATTTCACTTAGAAAGGCTAACTGCTCCTCTAATTCAACACCTTCGGCTATAATTTTAATTCCCAAACTATGCGCCATGGTAACTATGGCCTGCACTAATGCTTTATCATTAATAGAATGATGCAGGTCCTTGATAAAAGAGCGGTCAATTTTCAAATTGTCTATTGGCATTTTCTGCAAATAACTGAGTGATGAATAACCTGTACCAAAATCGTCAATAGAAATATGAACGCCTAAATCTTTTAGCTTGTGCAATATTTCGATTGACTTATCAATTGTATGCATGGCAGTTGACTCCGTTATTTCCAGATCCAACTGGCCAGGATCAAGACCTGATATATCCAATGCGCTTTTTACTGCCGAGACGAGATTAGAATCAGAAAACTGTCTTGGCGATAAATTAACACTGATACCTAACTTACCATAACCCTGTCGTTCCCATTTTTTTGTTTGTTCACAGGCTGTTTTTAGCACCCATTCACCAATAGCAACAATTAATCCGGTATCTTCAGCAATGCTGATAAAATCAAGAGGAAGAACCATACCTTGCCTTGGATGATTCCAGCGTAATAATGCTTCCAATCCAAGAATTTTTCTATTCGAGCTAATAGCATTGAGTGGTTGATAATATATCTCTAATTCGTTGTTTTGCAAGGCTTCATGCAAATCTAGCTCAAGTGTCAGGCGTTGCTTGGAGCGTGTATTCATCTCTGAATTAAAATACTCATACTGATTGCCACCATTTTTCTTAACATGGTACATAGCAGTATCTGCCGATGTTAACAAACCATTCACATTTTTTTCATCAATAGGATATACCGTTATACCTATACTGATGGTCGTAAATACTTTATGACCTTCGAGAAAATGCGGCTCTGCAATCGAATCAAGGATCTTTCTTGCTATGCGGTCAATCGTAGATATATGTTCAATATCTCCAAGCACAATCACAAATTCATCACCACTGAATCGGCAGACTGTATCACTAGCACGAACGTTTTCTTTAAGACGGTTGGCAATCGATAATAACAAATCATCACCAACCGGATGACCTAGCGTATCATTAATGGACTTAAATCGATCACAATCTATAAATAATACCGCCATAAGAACTTCATTACGATCTGTATTCATAATGACATGTTGCATTCGATCATTTAAGAGCCGCCGATTGGGCAAGCTTGTAAGTTGATCATAGAATGCCTGGTGTTCTATATCTTGTTGGTGTTTATCTTGTTGTTTTTCATTTTTAGAAATGAGTCTTAATGTAAAAAATACTATACTAATGCATATCAGAATAACAATAATTGTGACTATCCACATAATTCCTACAATATTTTTATAATCATCACTGTTTTCTCTGATAGCAGACTGAGTTTCCTCGCGCTGAATGACTTGTAATTGTGATAAGATCTTAAATACTTCGTTCTGCAAGGGCTCCGCTTGTTCAATAAGTAATATTTGAGCTTGTTTTAAATCACCAAAATTAATAAGGTCTGCAATCTGATTCTGAATGGGCCCCACCTTCCTTGATAAAATTGATTGCTGCTCAAGAATATTTTTTTCTTTTGCGCTTATATCCAGTTTTAATAATTCGCTTCTCGAAGTAACAAATTCTCCTCCATAAAATCCCATTCTATCCATTGCCTTTTCAAGTTCGATGGGCTCATTTACGATCAGCATATGTTGTAGGTTAATGGTGCGTTCGCGTGCTGATAGATACATTTGGTTAATCAATTGAATCTTCAGATTATTAGAGTTAACGATCCGCTCAAGATGCAATTTACTCTTGCTTAAATTGGTTACGCCAATAATAATTAATAGGCTGACCAGTACAAGGATCGAACTAAAGCCTAGTAAAATAATTACCTTTGATTTAGACATTAGGTAACTCAGCAGAATCGTAATGGAATTGTTTAATGGCAAACGACCTGATTCTATATATTTATAGCTATTATGCATCCATTAAATATCGGTCAAGACAACAACATTCTTAAATATTTCAGTTCGATTCCAGACAAATAAATACATTTACCCTTAATGTTTATAGGGACTTAAAGTTGGTCCGCCTGTTTTTCTATGCTACTTAAGTAATACGTAGTATGTAAGACCTGACTTTCTGTTTATATTATCCAGCGAATTGATAATAAAACAACATAAACGTAATCAGGATGGCGTAAGGGTAGGCTACTGTTGGTTTTATTGAATTGGAAAGATATTCTTTTATTAATCCTATCCCTCCCTGGCGTTGGTTTTGCCATTGAGTGTAATATTGAAATGCTATTGGGTTATCATTCGCTTCACTCAGAGAATCTTTAATTTCATTTAATGTCTTTTCAATGAAAATAATTCTTGTTTCCATACGTTTTTGGAAAGTTTTCCAAATTCCATCTTGTAACCACAAGATTAGGATTACTACTACGCCAACCCATGCAGCAATAAAATAAGCTATGCACAGCACGCTAATCAGCACACTAAAGAGTTTTATAAACAGTGAAAACTGTTCATACTTCTCAATATCAGCATGGAGTATAACCCATTCATTTTGGAAATCATTCATCGGCATATCTAATAAATTGTATTCCCCGTTATAAAAATATGCGCTAGTAAAAAATCGATTACTTAACGATGTCATGAGAATTGACTATAAATAATACTCACATCCGATGCGAATAGTTAATTATTCAGGAACACCTTGCCATAACATTTTATAACCGATTTCATTTGCTTCCTGGCAGCTTTCCAACAGCTTATCGAATTTTTCTTTAAAGGCTTTATCTGCATGGGATTTCTCATGTTGTTCAAATGATTTCCAATAGGTAACAATGGCCAAATGGTCTTCACTCATTTTTTTCGAGTCAAACGAACCCTCATTAGAAATAAATCCGGTAAATTGAAAAACTTGTCCTGCAATAAATCCACCCTCTTCGTCACCATAGGTGTTTTTAACGACATTACACATTTCACCAAGTGCAAGTTCAACATCTTCAATACCAACACCATCTTTAAGTTTTACAACATTAAATAACATAACACTACCAAAGGGAATGCTGATTGGATGAAACATAAAAAGCTCCTGCTAAGTTAAAAAATTAAGATTAATACTGTTCTTTAAATTCGATTATCTTTGTATATAATACGATAGTATCACTATTGCAATGCCGACAGCTATAAGTATAACTATGTTCGATATAAAATAAGGAAAAACAAATAGTGCAATTCCGGTTAAAAACGGAATAACTTCTTTTTGCTTCCTACCGTAGGTAAAATAACCGAGACCGATACCAGCAAAGATTACACTCCAGATAAGATGTACCGAGCTTTCCATATTAGTATTATCCTCTTATGTTTATCCCGTAATCTGGATAACTGAAAGTGCCCTATATAATACCTGTTACTGTTCATTAGCTAAACTTATTATTTTATATTGACTATCTCATAAATTTTTTCATTTTCACCTATAGTCATTTGAACTTCCTCGCCCACGTAGCGTCCTGCTAGTACTTTGCCAAGCGGTGCGGCCAACGTAATGATCATTATATTCTTTGTATTCATTTTTAGTTTTAAGCCACCGGCAACAGGCCCTAAAAAGAGGATCATTTCTGTCTGGATTCTTTCCGTTTTGATTCTTTCAGGCATGCTTTTATTTGTACTACTTTTTTTAGTACTACCTTTATTGGAATTTTTTTCTATAAGATAGACTAATGCGCCAGGTGCAACTGGAGTTTGCGAGGTGAATTCCTGAATGGTAAATTTTTTATATGCGGCTAAATCGGCCTTACATTCAGCAACGCGTTTTGCCTGTCCATGTGCCAGATAGGATGCTTCCAGACTGAAGGTATCATATTTATTTTCTGCTACCGTCTCACCATGAGTCGCGGTTTCATGTGCAAGATTTGTGGCCGTAACTGCATTTTTATGAACGGCTTCGAGAGCAATTATTATCTGTTCAAGCAGTTGCGATTTATTAATCAATTGGTTTGAATGCCTGATAGTATCAAAAAATTCTTCGAAAATTCAGTCATTGCGGTAAGTCTTTAGCTACGAGCCACTATGTCTTGTCATGATAGCGCGGCAAACTGATTTATACGAGGGTAAGTTCTACGAGATTTCCGCACCCTAAAATAACAGGGCTCGCGATGACAAAATTTTATTTCAGCTAGGCGTTATCTCTATATTTAAGCTGCATACCTTTTAAAAAATTTCGTAAAACCTGATCTTGGCAAACACGATAATTTTTATGTGTCGATTTGCGAAAAAAAGCACTCAATTCATGTTTACTGATATCTACATCGACCATGTTTAGCATATCCAGTATTTCATCAGCCTTAAGATTCAGTGCAATTTTTAATTTTGTAAAAATTATATTATTGGTTAATTTATTTTCCGGCTCAGGCTGGTCGCCATCTTTTTTACCACGTTTGTCATTGATTAAGCCGTTCAGGAAAATAGCAAGTACAGTATCGCTACATTCTTTATAAGCAGGCTCCTCTTCTTTTTTTAATAGATCACTTATTTGTTCACGCGTTGCATCAAAACCGGCGGCGGCAAATATAGCGATCATCTTAGAATCATCAAAGTCAAATGTATAGCGAATGCGGCGCATGATGTCATTATTGGTCATTAATATTTCCTGTCTAATTTTCTATCCACTAAAGGGATAGTCTTTATGGCTTGAGGCTACTGCTAATATGGAATCGATTTACTAAAAATCATCCCCATCTCTAACGACTCTTGCTTTTTTTGCATCTCTTATTTCTCGGTCA
>Ga0316206_1003006_pt1 | contig 10115 bp, 9 predicted proteins | sample 6monthpyrite_MG_FD_204942 | JGI IMG/M metagenome (GOLD analysis project Ga0316206, IMG submission 204942) | Microbial mat bacterial communities from mineral coupon in-situ incubated in ocean water Damariscotta River, Maine, United States -... | ecosystem: Environmental > Aquatic > Marine >...
AACTTTACTTATGTTTGGACAGAAGACGCTACTGGTGCAACTACGACCAATACAACATGGCCAGGTAGAAATCCAGGATATTATACAATTGTTGCAACAAATGATTTAGGCTGTAGGATTAGTGAAACAATTTATGTTGATTCACTTAGTCCTGAAGCAATTTTTACATTAACTTCACCAGATTTTACATCTGCTTATGAAGGAACAGCTGTTGTAAATGTAACAATCACTAACCAATCTGAAAATTATGCATTCTCAGAAGACCCTAATGCAGACACCACTTTTATATGGACATTTGGATTAGAAGGTGAAACACCATATATTTCAAGTGATATAAATGAAGTTATTACATTACCATACACAAGTGAAGGTGTTTATGAAGTTTGTTTGGTTGTGATTGAGAATTTGAACGGTTGCCAAGACACGGCGTGTCAAGAAATAATTATTCATGACTTTCCTACTCTTGAAGCTCCAAACGTGTTCACTCCTGGCAATGATGGTCAAGGTGATAACGTAAATGACAATTTCTTTTTCCCGAATACTGCTATAATAGAGTTTAAATGTTCGGTTTACGACAGATGGGGTAAACAAGTATTCCAATTTAACAGTATAAACGACCAATGGAATGGAGACAACATGAACAACGACCGACCTTGTACGGATGGAGTTTACTTTTACGTATATGAAGGAACATCAACTAACAGTACAGAATTTAAAGGTCAAGGGAATATTCATTTGATTAGAGAATAAATGATAATAATGTAAATTATTACAAAATAAAAAAGCCAATGGAATTTATTTTTCATTGGCTTTTTTAATATCAAAACGAATTATACTATTGGATTAGTATCTCCAAATACTTTCCGGCAGGGATAATAGTGTTAGCTTGTGTTGTAAATTGGGATTGAACAAGTTTTTTTAAATGCGACCAACAGAAGCGCTTTAGAAAAAGTTTGTGAAACTCAATATAAAACCCAACTAAAACGGATAGCCCGATTCGGCCGGCCAACAAAACCTATTCAATATAACTTAACTTAACCATATTTGACGGTCCTTTTTCTTCAATCGGGACTGATGCAATATTGATAACTAAATCGCCTTTTTTAAGTAATCCTTTTTTCTTTAATATATATTTTGAGTCGGCTATGGTGTGATCGGTACTGACCATTTTGTCATAATAATAGCCTTTTACTCCCCAAACTAAATTGAGTTGAGTTAAAATTTGCTTGTTTTCAGTAAATACAAATGTATCTGATTTTGGTCGTTGAGATGATATTTTATAAGCAGTATAACCGGAAAAAGTCATTGTTATAATTCCTCTTGCCTCTACTCTTGCTGACAATCTTGATGCATTAAAACAAATTGAATCAGAAATAAAACGATCTTGATTTTTTTCAGGCACTTCTTCTTTATAATAAATTTCATCAGATTTTTCAACCTCTCGAACAATTTTTGACATGGCTTGAATAACCTCAACTGGGTACTTACCTACTGATGTTTCACCTGACAACATTACAGCATCTGCTCCATCTAAAACGGCATTTGCAACATCATTTACTTCAGCTCTAGTAGGTGTTATATTTGTAATCATACTTTCCATCATTTGTGTTGCCACAATTGTAGGTTTTGCGTAAGAACGACATTTTTTTATCATCATTTTTTGCAAAGATGGCACAGTTTCCATTGGTACTTCCACTCCCAAATCACCACGTGCAACCATTAATGCGTCTGTTGCTATAATAATATCATCTATATCATCTATAGCTTCAGGTTTTTCAATTTTTGCAATAACTTTAGCAGCATTACCCTGTTTTGAAATAATGTGTTTGAGTTCGATAATATCACGCGCTGACCGAACAAATGATAAGCCAATCCAATCTACATTTTGTGCCATTGCAAAATCTAAATCTTTCAAATCCTTATCAGTTAAACACGGTAAAGAAATTTTTGTATTTGGTAGATTTACACCTTTTTTTGAACTTAATGTTCCTCCGTATAAAACTTTGGTTAAAACTTCATCCTTTTTATTTGTTTTAACAACTTCTACTTGTAATTTACCATCATCCATTAACACTTTATCACCAACAGAAACGTCTTTAGGGAAGTTTTGGTAAGTTAAATAAACTTTTTCTTTTGTACCAACGCATTCGTTTGTAGTAATAATTAAATCTGCTCCCTCTACTAATTCTACATCATTATTTTCAACTTCCCCAACTCTAATTTTTGGTCCTTGTAAATCAGCTAAAATAGCAACATTAACATCTAACTCAACATTAATCTCTCTTACCATATTAATAGTTTTGAGATGATCTTGATGTGATCCGTGAGAAAAATTTAAACGGCAAACATTTGTGCCACACAAAATCATTTGTTTTAACACATCTTTTGAATCCGTTGACGCGGGTCCCATTGTGGCCACTATTTTTGTTTTTTTATTTTGCATAATTTGTTTATTTTAAAAAATCAAATTTGACTTTGACTTTAAGTCATCAACATTAAAACTAAAGGCTGTTAAAATGCTTTCTAATTGTTTAATTTTTGCTATTAAATCTGAAATTTCGTAGCTGTAATTGTTTTTAATAATTAAAAAATAATCTATTTTATCTTGTTCTGGAATCAGTAATCGATAATTAAACGACTGGTTTTTAATCAGGTAAAATTCCTCATTTGTGTCTTTATTGATAAATTCATAGAATGAATGTAAACACTCTCCATCTTTTTTTTTCAATACACTATAATCCTCACCTCTTGACAAGTCAATTTCCAAAACTCGGTTTATACCCCAACATAGTCTGTAATCTGAATTAGATGAACAAACTCCGATTAAATCGAAATCAAAGTCATCTTCCCAAACTAATTTGTGTTTTGCCATTTCTAATCATAAAAGTAGTGTTTTATACGGCAATTAAATGTAAATTGTTTTACTTTTAAGTCAAATTTTAATAATTATTATTTGAATTGATTTTTATCTTTGACTAATTATGAGACTTTTTTTATCGAATCACAGTTATATTGACACTGAACTGGGTCATGACATTTCTTTACCCTTAAGCCCAAACAAGGGAGCAATTGCTTGGTATTGCAAACCTGTTAAAATCTGGCCAGTTGAAGGTGAGGGTTTTATTGGAAAAGTGAGTGAAGGTGGTAGTACAAACTTCAATAACATTCAACTTAACCCACATGGAAATGGAACTCATACTGAAAACGTAGGGCATATTTCAACAAAATTCCACAGTATTAATGAAAGTTTAAAAAGTTTTCATTTTAAAGCTAATCTTGTTACCATTAATCCAATTGAATTTTTCAATAAAAAATGGAATGAAACTGACCTTATTATTGATGAAGACACTATAAAATTAAGTTTAAATAATAAAGAAATAAATCCAGCATTAATTATTAGAACTTTACCGAATAGTTTAGACAAAGAAAACAAAAATTATTCTCACTCTAACCCTCCATACATTACTGAAGGGGCTATTGAATACTTAAATAAAATTGGAGTTATACATTTACTCATAGATTTACCGTCTGTAGATAGAGAAAATGACCATGGAGAATTAAAGGCGCACCGAAAATTTTGGAATTATCCTGAAAACCCAATTTTAAATAAAACCATTACCGAATTAGTTTACGTAAAAAATGAGATAAAAGATGGGGTTTATTTATTGAACCTTCAAATCATTAGTTTAGAAAATGACGCCTCTCCTAGTAAACCTATTTTATACGACATTTTTGATATGAGTAGTAATAATTAAAAACTACCTACGTATTTTCCACTGTTCAATAGTGCATGGTTTAGATAATTTAATAAACAAAGAATATGAATTATTTTATTCTTTAATTTTAAAAATAAATGCGATACAACCCGATAGGTAAACGTCCTGTTTGATATGTTGTCGTAATTTCTTTTTTATTATTGTCGTATTGTTGTAAAAACACATTTTTTTGATTGGTCATATTTTGTAAATCTAGCGCCCATTCTTGTGTGATTTTTTTACCAATTATTTTAAATCCAATTCGTAAATCGCCTTTCATATAATCATCATAACGCAAACTATTTGTTTTTGAATAATCTCGAATCTCTATATCTGCTATAATACTTTCTTCTAATAAAATAGGGGTATAGCGTTTACCTCCGTTTCGAGTAAAACGTAAATCAATTGTGAGTGAACTTTGGTGTTTATTTCCTTTTTTAAATTTAAACTCATATCCAACTAAAGTGTTAAAGGTGTAATTTCCATTAAAGGCAGTATTATATTCTACACCATTACTTGGCGTATAAAACGACTGGTAAAGTGAAGATGTTATAAGAAAATAAAATCCTTTGTCTAAAAACTTTTCTACAGTCATGTCAACCCCATAATTATTTCCTGTACCATTTGCAGTTAAATAATCTGGAAAAGATTCCGAAAAGCTTGCTCCGTAATTAGAAATTGAATACGTATTAGAATCTTGAGAAACAGCTATATTGAATAATTTTTGATAATACCCTTCAATTTTAAAAGACACACCATATTTAAAACTACGTTTATAGCCCAATACTAAATGGTGTGATTTTGAAAAACCCAACTGTTCTGACGGTCTAATAAAACCTGAAGGTGTATAAACTTCTTTAAAATACATCTCCATTGGCAACATTTGACTATGTAACCCATATCCAGCTGTTATTTTATCTTTTTCAGTCATATTCCACAAAAACCAGCCCTTGGCTCAATATTCCCTTTATTATTCAACGTAAGCAGTTGATAATGGATACCTAAATTCAAAGTAATAGTTGGAGTTGGTTTATATTGATATTGTACGTAAGGCTGAATTAACAATGTATTCCCATTAAAACTTCTCAACGACACAAAAGAATAAACTGGTATGCCTTGGAATTCTTTAACATAAGCAGAATCATGTAAGCTTAAAAAATAAAAATCAGACTGAATACCCATTTTAAGCAAATGTTTTGCCGATATTTTTCTGTTATAATAAGCCACATTTGTCCATTTACTAATAGTTGATTGATTAAAATAGGTTAAAAATGGATTTTCAAAATTAGTGTCAACCGTATCGTTTTTTATGTAATTAAATGAAGATTGAATAGCAGACGATATGTTTATATAAGCACTCTTCCCTATTCTATGTTTGTGATTTAATCCCACTACCCCAACATTAGACTTAAAATAAGTGTTACTGTTTGCTATTGAATACAAATCGTTTGTATCTACATTTTCCGCCAATAAATTAATATCACTTAATCCTCCTATTGCAAATAGAGAAGTGACTCCTTTTTTATGAGGAAAATTTAGCTTGACACTAACATCTTGATATTTAGGAACTGCATTTGTGCCAATATTAACACCCATTTTTTGAAATAAGGTTAAGTCGTTGTAACGGTAGCTAATGAGATAGGATGATCCATTTTTCTTGAGTAGTGGGCCTTCTGCCATTAATTCAGCACCATTAAAACCAAACTGAAACATAAATTCATGTTTCTCATTATTTCCTGCTCGCATTTTAAGATCAAACACACCTGCAATCGCATTTCCATATTCAGCAGGAAATGCTGCCGTTAAAAAGTCAGAATTTGACAAAACATTATTATTAAGCATGCTTACTGGCCCTCCTGTTGTTCCAAAACGAGCAAAATGATTTGGATTAGGAATATCAATTCCTTCCATCCTATATAAAATACCAGTAGGTGAATTTCCACGCACAATAATGTCATTACGGGAATCATTTCCACCTTGTACACCTGCAAAGTTCTGTGCCATTCTTGAAACATCATTTAAGCTTCCTGCATATCGTTTCGATTCTTCTACAGAGAAAGAGCGTGCACTCACCGTTGTCATTTTATTAATGGTTTCTCCTTTTTTTTGACCTTGAACAATAACTTCTTCCATGACTTGTATTGATTCTACCATATCAATATCAAGAATTTTTTCTTTCGAATTAATTTCAATATTCCTCATCACTACAAGGTCATAACCAATATAAGTAATTACGATTGTCTGCCGTCCTACGGGAACGTTCTCTAATCTAAATTTACCTTCAAAATTAGTAACAGCAGCTTGGTATGGTTCAATATTCAAAACTTCAATTTTAGCACCAATAATAGGTTGTAAAGTTTCTTTATCTTTAATCGTTCCACGAATAGTTTGTGTTAAATCTTGAGGTTTTACAATAAATGACTTTGAAATCAGCAGAAATATCAAAATCCTAAAAATTATTTTCATCCATTAAATTTTACGCAAAATTAAGATTTTTAGACATTTAGAGTAATCCAATTTCTTAAAATTTTAATATTTCATTCATCTTGAATCTTTTTTGTTAAATTTGTTAGTCTTATTTATGAGTGAAACAAAAAAAATAGCGGTAATTGGAGGTGGAAGTTGGGCAACTGCTTTGGCTAAAATATTAACTGACCAAAAGGGTTCTCAAATCAATTGGTGGATGCACAATGAAGCATCTGTCGCTCATGTTTTAAAGTATCGCCACAATCCAAAATATTTACAGTCGGTAGAATTTGATTTAGAAAGAATCAATGTAAGTACGGATTTAAAAGAAATGATTGCCCCGGCAGACATTTTAATAATCGCTACACCATCTGCATATTTATTTGAAGTATTTAATAAATTTCCAAAACACTTATTGAAAGACAAAGTTGTATTTTCGGCAGTTAAAGGAATCATACCTGAAGTCAACGAAATCCCCGGTCAATTTTTTCAAAATCATTTGGGAGTAGATGAAGATAATATTGGTATTATTTGTGGTCCTTGTCATGCAGAGGAAGTTGCTTTAGAAAGGTTATCTTATTTAACAATTGCCTGTCAAGATGAAGATTCAGCAGAGTATATGGCCAACAAAATGGCCTGTCGATATATAAAAACAACCTTTTCTGATGATATTTTTGGCACGGAGTACTCGGCAGTATTAAAAAATGTATATGCTATTGCAAGTGGAATTTGTGCAGGTTTAGGACATGGGGATAATTTTCAGGCTGTATTGGTGTCAAATGCTATTCAAGAAATTGAAAATTTTATTGATGAAGTCAATCCAATTCACAGAGATGTAAAATCGTCTGCATACTTAGGTGATTTATTGGTGACTGCTTATTCTAAATTTTCAAGAAACAGAACATTTGGCTATATGGTAGGTAAAGGCTATTCGGTTAAGATTGCTCAACTTGAGATGGATATGATTGCTGAAGGGTATTTTGCCACAAAATCTTTAATGGAAATAAAAAAAGATTATGATGTTGAAATGCCAATTTTAGAAGCCGTTAATAATGTTATTTACGAAAAAATTTCACCACGTATTGAGATTAAGATTTTGGCTGATAGAATGAGCTAGACTTCTCGTATACTCCAATTAATATTAAATATAACAGTAAATTATATACAAAATCCTCTATTGGGATAGTGATAATTCGGAATCCTATAATTTCATTAGGATTATAATTTACAACTGGATTTTCAATTAAGCTACCAGTTAGAATTCCGTTAATTAATAAAAACGGTAGCAAACTTACAAAGTATGCGAATAAAAACCTATTTAACCAAATTGGATTAATACCTACAATTAGTAATAAAGATATTCCTGTTGTCAAAAAGCATATAAAGGTGTATAAGTTATCTAAATATACAAATGACATAAGCATTAGTGTTATTGATGTTAATGCTAATATTGGGCGCGCTATTCGCTTTAGGATGTCTTTTTTTATAAAGTAATTTAAAACTTCATAAATAAACACACAAGCAAAAGGTACGATAACAAAAAATAGAGCCTCTTCAATTGGTAAATTGAAAAAATTAACACCTGATATGTATGAGCTATTAAAACACCAAACGTCCTGTTGAGTAAAGTAAATATCCCACGGAATAAATACAATTAGAATAGTAAAGATACTTATGCATATATATTTAAATTTTGTATAAAGTTTAATTCGTCTTTCAAAACTTTGAGCTATCGGGTAGGATAGAGTAAAAGCTAAAAGTATAAAATACAAATAATTTGTTTCTAGAAAACTCATAAGACTAGATTTAATACTGTGAAAAATAAAAGCTGTAAACTAAGCATGAGAAGACTCGATTTAAAATCAATTCTTAGTTTCGAATAATTGATGATGAGTTGAATACTAAATGAAACTATAAACCACATGACGTAGTTTTGAAGCGGTATTTCGTTATTTTGCCAAGTCCAATAATCTAATTGAATAGCAATAGGTTCTATCAATATGTCCATTAAAACAATATGTAGAGCTGCGAGACTAGATTTTAAAATTATATTCTTTACGTATTTAGTAACAATACCATACCCAATAAAATTTAATAAAACCCAATTCAACCCAATAACTAATGGCACATCTAACCATTTGAATCCTAGGGAGTCTCCATACTTATAGACACCAAATAGTAAACCTGTTTTAACGCCTATTACTTCAATGAAAAACCCAATACTGAATATAAGAGCTAAAAGGGGAATGTCTTTTAACTTAATAGAGTTTAATACTAAGTATAGAGCTAAGGTTAGAACTAAGTTGTAAGGAGTCAATATTAAAAATAATGGTTTTAAACTTGGATAAAGATGGCCTAAAGCACCAACCGTATAGATACAAATCATTATGAATGCTATGTTTTTAAAATTTAATTTAAGCATGTTTTATGTATTTATCAATAATTTTAGCTGAAGACAAAGCGAGTGGGATTCCACCTCCTGGATGGACACTTCCTCCGCAAAAATATAGTCCTTTATAGGTGTTGGAGAAGTTAGGGTGCCTAAAAAAAGCAGCGAACCTATTGTTAGAAGCTGTTCCGTATAATGACCCTCTATACGAACTTGTTTTTGTTTCAATTAATTGTGGAGTTAATAAGTCTTCTTCAATAATTAGTGATTCCATGTTTACCTGTAGAATACGGTTTAACTTAGTAATAATATTTTTTCTAGCCGTTGCTATTAATTGATCCCAATTTTGAGAATAATTACAAGGAACATTAATCATGACAAACCAACCTTCACAGTTCTGTGGCGCATCACTTTTGTTATGTTTGGATGCAATATTAATATAAACGGTTGGGTCTTTATGAATAGTTAACTTATGAAATATCGATTCAAATTCATCCTTATAATTTTCAGAGAATAAGATATTGTGTAATTCTAAGTTAGGAAATTCTTTATTTATTCCCCAGTAAAAAATTAAGGCTGAACTTGATCTTTCTTGTTTTAGTACCTTTTTTAATCTGTTTTGAGTTGGTAGTAAATGGTCATAAACTGTTTTTATATCTGCATTGGAAACAACAATATCTGCTTTTATTGTTGAGTTATTAAATGTTACTCCAGTTATTTTTTTTGAATCAACGTTTATGTCTTCTATATTGCAATTTAATTTAAATTCTACACCAATGTCAATAGCGAGTTGATGTAAGGCTTTGGTAATGCTTATCATTCCTCCTTTTGGAAAATAGGCGCCCATATTGTATTCCAAATGAGGGATAATATTTAAGATGGCTGGTGCTTTATAGGGATTAGACCCATTATAAGTAGCGTATCTGTTAAATATCCTTTGAGTTTTTGAATCTTTGAATCGAGCTGAATTGGCTGTGTTCATTGTTTTAAAAGGAGAAATTAAAGGTAGTTTTAAAAACGACCAAAATGTAGATAAACTAAAGTAGGAATTTAATTTATGTAAAGACTTTGTTAAAAATAGTTTGGCTGTGGTGTTGTAGATAAACTCACTTTTTTTTAAATGCTTTAAGACATCTTCTTTATTGTCTAATGTCTTATTTTCTATTTCAGATGCAAATTTAGTTACATCTTTATTAGCAGAAATTACAGTACCATCTTCAAAAAAGTATTTACAAATAGTTTCCAATTGCTCGTATTCAAAATAATCTTCAGCTCGTTTTGAAGTTAATTCAAATAATTCTGTCATTAGTTCGGGCATTGTAAAAAGAGAAGGGCCGGCATCAAACCTGAATTCATTTAGCTTTAATTCTGTCAATTTTCCACCAACGTAGTTATTCTTTTCTAATACAATGACTTTATAGCCTTTGCTTTTAAAACGAATAGCGCTTGCCAATCCTCCAATTCCACTGCCAATAATAATTACAGTTTTCATTTTTTAAATTCAG
>Ga0316206_1003007_pt1 | contig 10112 bp, 3 predicted proteins | sample 6monthpyrite_MG_FD_204942 | JGI IMG/M metagenome (GOLD analysis project Ga0316206, IMG submission 204942) | Microbial mat bacterial communities from mineral coupon in-situ incubated in ocean water Damariscotta River, Maine, United States -... | ecosystem: Environmental > Aquatic > Marine >...
CGTTAAAATAATACCTGGATCAAAGCTTGAAGAGGAATATATAAACAATCAACATGAAAAGCGTGATAAAAAACAACCTTTATCCGATGGTAAAGTTGTCATGTTTTATTCAGCAGGCTATGTGGTTATGGTTTATGAAGATGTCACCCACCTTAGCGACCCAAGCGCAGCAATAATGGCGCGCTTTACACAGCCTAAAACCAAAGCAAAACCCAAGCCGCCACGAGGCTCGGGTCCTGCATATAGTTTACTCAATAAACCCGCGCCAGAGTTTACACCGAAAAAAAACAAAAGCAAAAACAAAAGGGATCAAGTATCATATCCACGCTTTATTCTCTCGACCATTTTCAATAACCGATTATCATGCTTCATTTGCTCTTTCAATTTTTTTATCGTTGTGGGGATACTACCGGTTCTTATTAAACCCAACGCTGCAGCAATATCAACCAGCTTCATACCACAACACTCTTGCATTAAATCCATTGCCACCCATCTGGGTATATTGTTATTTATTCGCCCCCGCGAGCTGTTAAGCATCGACTCTTTGCTTACTTTGAATCCGTTTACTACACTTTCAAGAATTTCATCCATAGCTGGCCTAAAAAATTGTCGTGTATCTTTTGTGATGGCTAATTCATCTGTTTCACGTTGTTTGTACACCCAGTCACGAAACGACTCACTGCCTAGAAATGGCATTTGATTTGCTTTACTGTAAAACATCGCTATTTCATCATCTACACCGAGTTCTACAAAAGCCTGATATTTTTCTCGCAGATGTGTTTTATAATTTAGCTGCTTATAGATGTCCTGTGGGTATAACCATTTCGGTAATTTTTTATTGGATACGTAAAACGGATAACTACTCCAGGGATAATCTTTGAGTTGCTTAACCATATTCGCTTCAACCGGGTTGCGATGAATGTATCTGGATAGCTGCAATTGATAACTATCTTCTTCTACAACAATGGCTTTATAACGCCCTCTAAAAAGTGAGCCATCTGTTTTTCTTAATCGGTTATATCGCTGTGTATACACCCCATTTATATGGCGCATAACGCGCCCTAAATTAGCCTCTGGTGTTTTGACCAGTAGATGATAGTGATTGCTCATTAAACAATAACACAATACCTGCAAGCCAAATCGCTGATGCGCTTCATCTAGTGTGCTTAGAAAAGCTTCAAAATAGCGTTCATCATGAAATATTTTCTGCCGCGAACGTCCACGATTCATGACGTGGTAATACGCATCTTCATACTCTATTCGAAGGGGGCTGGGCATGAGCATGAGCAGAAAGTATCAGCCGGCATTAAATGTGTCAATATGATACTTGACCCCTTTTTCTTTTAATGTGTCAATATGATATTTGACCCCTTTTCCATGACCCTTTTCCATTTAATTGACCCCATTTAATTTAAGTTCTTATATTAAAAGCTTTGTCGTTTATTATTTTGATAAGTGTAGATAGCACTTTGATATTTACCAGCATAGCCACCTATAACAATTGCTGCTGCAAATGGCATAGACACCCAATTTGCTACCTGTCCGTGCCCTAAAAAGCCTAAACCAATATCATGCATCAGTGAAATTTCATGTAAAAGTGGAGTATTATATGACGATATAATCCCTTTACTAAACCAAGCTTCAGAGCCAGTACCAATACTATTAGCAGACCCAAAAGCAAATTGATCATAGTTTAATAATTCAAGTCCCATCGTATTTTTCAGAGTAACTATTTTTCCAGCATCATTTATCGTATATATAGGTTCTGATTTTGCAAAGGGATGCTCACCTATTTCTGCTCCACCAAGTGATGGAACTAAATGAGCTCTTTCTCCAGCCAGTGTAATTTTATTAAAAGCTAATTGAAAGGAGGCCAACCCCGCCGACATCTTAAACCCATCCCGAAACTTACCACCACTAAGCTCACTTGAAAGCCCACCCACTAAACCATTATCTATAACCCTGCCCGAATTCCATGTTTTACCGTATTGTGCATTTATACGGTTAAATGCTTCAGCTGTTACATATGCAATTGCGGCATTTTTTAGCACATCTTTTAATGATCCGCCACTAATGTCCGTGAGATAAGCAGAAAAGCCCGCCGAACCTGCCGGACCACCATAAACTGACGCAAGCACTTGCCCCGCAATTTGAGCCCATTTGTGCTTTAGGAAAAATCTTGTTACCGCTTTTGTATTTGAGAGTTTATAGCCCAAAGTAGCCCCGGGGAAAACATTTGCAGCCACATACTTTAAAGCGTTTCTAATCTTCTTCTTCAAACTCCTAAACCCACTAGGGTCCGTATAACTCATCGGATTATTAAACACATAAGAATACCGATTCAAACTCTGCAAGTTATTTGGCGCTTGAACCAACGGATCAGCACTCAGGAATCGCCCTAACTCAGCATCATAAACCCGGCCATTCATATGAACTAAGCCGACATTATCTAAATGCTCATGCCCCGTATAACCTCTTGGGAAAGATTGTATTAACTGATCAATTTGACTCAGCCCTAACACCGGTCGCCTTGCACCAAAGGCATCGTAATCCATATGACCTTTAATGTTGCCGGTTTCATCTGCAATGGCAACGACGGTGCCCTGATAATCTCTTAACAAATAATCGGTTTTATTCGCTACACCAGATTTTCGCGTGTGCACGGCAATGGTTTTACCACCGCCTAAAATATAGTGCTTATATTCCGTTACGCTGCCTTTAACTTCTTTTTCAAATAACTTGCCAATGTAATACGTGGTTTTATTTTGACTGGCTATGCCATTGCTTTGTTGATGCGAAAAACGCTTGCGTGATGGGCCATATAAAAAGTTTGAATATGATGAACCTTTTACTATTTGAGATGGTTTATTATGACTTGTCCAGTTAATGCTGCGCCCTGCACCATTAATCATATTGCCATTGGCATCATAATTATAGGCATTACCAAGCGCTGTTTTTACCGCGTGAGGCCGATTAGCATAATAGGTGTAACTGTTATTGTTTTTGCTTTCAATATTACCTAATGCGTCATAACTGCGTGTGATTGAACCTAAGCCAACCATTTCAACATCTGTTAGGCGATTTAAATTATCGTAGGTATAATTTTCATCGAACACCAACCTGCTGCCCTGGTTGCGCTGTGAAGACCGGCTAGTGATGTTACCAATGCTGTCATAGCCATAATACGCTTCATACAACATGGCACTGCCACTAATGTTCAACCAGTTAATTCGCTCACCACTGTCGAAGTCTCGGCTCACTTGCAGGTTGGCACCATAACGATCATGTTGCACCTGACCGTTTGCCCGCCTTAAATCTGCCTTCCAATAAGTGATAGCATTATCTGTGCTGGTCACTTTTTCTAAGAAACCATTTTTATAAGCATGCTTAACCTGAAAGCGACCAATACTTTCTGGGTATGTGAGTGTATTTATTCTGCCATACGCGTCATAACTGGTATCGGTGCGAGAAGATGAACCCGCGCCTGAAATAGCAACCACGCTTGTTGTTGGCTCGCCATAATTGTTGTAATACAAATCTTTTCTATAACCGTTAGAGCTGGTGACATAATCAAGTTTACCCACGGCTTTATTTCGACTTGATGTTCCTCCATTATCATTGTAATACCATGCACTGACTAAGCCATCATGGTCATTTCGGCGCGTTACTCTTCCTAACAAATCATATTGCATGCTAGTGACTTGTTGCTTTGCATCTTTTTGAGTAACGAGTTCACCCAGTACGTTATAGGTATACACCCAATATCCCATATCTGGGTCGGTCATGAATTTTTTTCTACCCAACTTGTCATACTCAATTGTAATAACATTGCCCTGAGGGTCGCTTGTTGCAGTCCGCTTGCCCTGTGGGTTATAAGAAAAGCTGGTTGTTTGATAGGCGTTATCGATTACTGAGACTAACTGCCCAATTGCATTAGTGGTTTCCGTTTTTGTTTCCATACGGGAAGGGTTTGTAATATATGAGTTAGTTTTTAAAACTAAACCATTATAAATAATTTCATTACGTGTCCCTGCTGGTAAGTACTGCTGGGTTACTCGCCCTAAAACATCATATACATAACTTGTGGGATTTTTAGTTGACGTGTTGTCGCTAAAATAGGGTTGAGTTTTTGCAACCACACGCCCCTGCGAGTCGTAATTAGTATCGACATAAACAGCAACACCGTCATAGCCTGTCGACTCTCTACGCACTTCTCGATTGAATTTATCAAAATAGACCTTAGCTGGTGGTACGTACTCCACTGAGTTTCTTTTTTGACGAGACGTAACAATATAACTCACCGTTTGGCTTGTCGTTAAAACCGAATTACTGGTGTTAATTGCTGGAATAGTACAAACATGTCCGTAATTAATATTGCACCACTCACGGCTCACTTCACTACGATTACCTCGTGCATTTAGCGTTGCCGATTTACGTCCAAAGTTATCGGTTTCATACGTCGTTGTTAAATTATTGGGACCCGTTCGGCTTTTTAACGAACCAAAACGCGAATCATAAACGTGAGTTTCAGAGTGCCCTAATGCATTAGTTATCAGTTTTGGAAATTGACCATTAGCATCATAAACAGTAGATGAAGTCCGTTTTGTTATATCAGCACCTTTAATTTCAACTGATTTACGATTACCAAAATTATCATAGAGATACGTTTTAATTAATTCATCACTGGTACCCGCCTCCAATGTATCTGTAAATAATAGGCCTTTAGTATTATAGGTGTAGGTTTTAGATATCGTCGGCGAGTAATTACCATTATCAATAGTATAACTTTGTGATTGGGTTAACTGGCCTTTATGAGAATAAATTGAAGAATAGCTGTTACCGAATGTGTTATTAGTAACCTGCTTAAATTCTGCCCCAGTCGGACCTCTGGTGGTAATTGTAGTGAATGTTGAATCTACAAAGTTATCGTTATAGTTTCCTAGCGTGCTATTAGTTGTCACTGTTTTAAGCAATTTACGGTTTAGATCATACTGGGAGGAAGAACTGTTAACAGAGTATGGGTACACTATTCCCGGTTCGTTATTAGCACAATTAGGTAAAGCCCAGCCCGCAACGGGATATCTTAAACAGGTATAACCATTATAGGTATAGTTATTAACAGACGAACTTAATATCCAGTTATTTGCCTGACTAACGACTGTTTTTACAGGCGCCCCTATATTGGGGTATTGTTGAGAAAAGTCTGTTTTAGTTTTTATACCGGTTTGATCGTTTGTTACTTCCATTTGACGAAAGCCGAGAGAACCGAGTCCACGTAAATGAGCTTTCATACCACCGTATTTGTAGGTGGTTGTGTTTTGGCCGCCTATTCCGTTGTCGGTTGAAACCCTGTTAACCACCTGGGTTGAAGTCTGCAAGCCCATTACAGGGTATGAGGATGAGCTATCTTTAGTATAAACAGCGTTATTTGTAATTGGTTGATGCTTGATTGCGGTTATATTACCTAAGCCATTATCGACGGAAACCATCAGATTTGCATCTGTTCCTTCTGAGAGGTCCGCAAGTGTGTTTATATCATAGCCATTTGATAAAGCCACCCAAGAAAAATTAGGATCACTCACAGGGTGATAGTGGAGCATATCGGTTAAACCATCTCCATTATAATCACCAGTATAAATATCTTTATATGATGTATTTAAGAATGAATCTGCATTAGCACTTGCAGCGGGAAGTGTTTTTTTAAATGTAAATGTTCCATCACCATCTGATAGTGCTATCCACGAATAAATTGAAGTGCTGCCATTCGGATGCATATGTAGCATATCGGTAAGACCATCTCCATTAAAATCCCCGGTATGAATATTTGGACCTGCAGTATTTAAGAAAGAATCTGTTGCTGTACTGGCACCTGGCAATCTTTGTTTAAAATCAAATGAACCATCTCCTTTCGATAGCGCCACCCAGGAATATATCTTGTTAGAACTTGGATGCAAATGCAGCATATCGGTTAAGCCATCGCCGTTAAAATCACCTGTTTGTATAGTTCGATCTGCTGTATTTAAAAATGAATCTGTTGCTGTACTCGCTCCTGGTAATCTTTGTTTAAAATCAAATGAACCATCACCATTCGATAGTGCCACCCAGGAATATATCTTGTTAGAGCTTGGATGCAAATGCAACATATCGGTTAAGCCATCGCCATTAAAATCCCCCATTTGTATAGTTTGATCTGCTGTATTTAAGAATGATTCTGTTGCTACACTCGCTCCTGGCAATCTTTGTTGAAAATCAAATGTACCATCACCATTCGATAGCGCCACCCAGGAATATATCTTGTTAGAGCTTGGATGCAAATGAAGCATATCGGTTAAGCCATCTCCATTAAAATCACCCGTTTGTATATTTCGATATGCTGTATTTAAGAATGAATTTGTTGCTGTACTCGCTCCTGGCAATCCTTTTTGTAAATCAAGCGTACCATTTTTAAAATCAAATGAACCATCACCATTCGATAGCGCCACCCAGGAATATATCTTGTTAGAGCTTGGATGCAAATGAAGCATATCGGTTAAGCCATCTCCATCAAAGTCACCTGTGTGAATGTTGTTATAACTAGTATTTAAATATGAGCGTGTAGAAGTACTCGCACCTGGCAAACTTCGTTGAAAATCAAATGTACCATCACCATTTGATAAGGCTACCCAGGAATGCTTTCGATCTGCAGACGGATGTAGATGCAACATATCAATTTTACCATCTCCATTAAAATCACCTGTGTGAATATTATTATAACTAGTATTTAAATATGAATTATTAACCTCTAGTGCACCTGGTAATGTCTTTTGAAAGTTAAAGTTAGTTTCTTTTTGACTTGCATATCGCCACGAAAAATCAACCATAGGCAAACAATCGGCATTTGAGCACTTTTCAATGCCTAATAATCTTGATATATCGCTACCAACAGCGACCTCATACGATAATAAATAGTTAAATACCGATTGCCCCCCCTTTTTAACGTTAACACCTTTAAGGCGATTGTTTTGGCTAAACTTACCTCCAGCTATAAAACCAAAACTAGTATCGTTTCTACTTTCATAATTGAATTTAACTGATGCAGAATTCGCATAAGTAATCTCACTTATTGTATGTTCACCTGTATTTACATCTTCGTTATATACATAAGAAATTGAATTATAAAATTGATCACTAATTTTATTGACAGACCAACTTAAGACGCCAACCACACCAGGCATGTTTTGCTCTGAATCTACCGTATTCCCATACTCAGCAACTCGACCATCTTTAGTTTCAACTTTAAACCCCGTACCAAACCAGGTTACTTTAGAAAATGATTCAATTTCAGTACGATACTCACTCGCATTCCAGTAGCTTGTTCCGTTAACGGGCACTAACCGCTGACCATCCAGGCACAGGCGATCTTCATCAGAAAAATCCACGCCATGAATATTGTTATCTTGCTCAAGGGTTTGCGGGCAACGTGTAATTGATGATAAACCCGATAAGCCCCAGCCCTGCCCAAGCAATCCATTACCTGACTGACTGTTGTACACAAATGCCAATGTTGGCTTTAGGCCATTTATGCCCGGTGGTACATCAATCGGGACAGAGTAAGTAGCGGCACCACTGGGTGAAACACTAAACTCGCCGGGAAGTGAACCGACCTCATTTGCAGCAAATGCCGTAATAGAAATAAAAGATGAAACAATAAGAATTAACCGTTTTACAACAATAGGAGCATGCAGCTTTAACATATACAATCCATTAATTAATGATAATTATTTTTTATTGGGAACCATACTAACTGACATTGCTTAGGTAATTAAAGAGATAATTCATAGGCGTTATCTGATTACTTTGTAAGGATTTTCCCGTTTGGAAAATCACGTGTGCCTGTTTGAATTCAGTTTGAGTTTAAAATTTATAATTTATTTTATGTGAAAATCACCGTGCAATCCCCGTCGACTGGGGTTAAATATGCTAATTTGGTTTAAACAAAAATCACTGCCCGTTTAATTTTTGTTCAAATATCGAGCGAGACGATTTACGACAAAACATTCTGCTGTAGAACATTCAAATACAGCACATTCTACTTCTGCACACTTTACTCCCGTACACATTTTTCCAGCGCATCCTCATGCACCCGATATACCCCCTTTCTAATTCGAAACACGAACTTGGTATGACTCATGGTTAACTGCCCCGGCTCGAGGGTTGCTGCGGGTAAAAACGACATGCTGTACTGACTTTTTATATCTGAAAAATAACCTTTAAATTCTTTCAGTGTGACAATGGTGCCGCGGTCATCTATGTGGCCGAGCTCCCCGTTTTGGACGGCCTCAATAAAACGCTGCTTTAATGTTGCCATCACTCACCCTCCAATACGTTGCTCGGCATCGGTGTGGTGTTAATAATAATATTCAGATCATCACGCATTGTTTTTCTCCGTGCGAAAGCTAAGTTGAATAACTATTGTTTTTGATTTTTATTTTAAAAAACTAATTTAATAAACTTCTTTATTGATCTTATTTATTGATTAGGGGGGGAGCAGGTACGTTTGAATCGAGTAAAGGCAGGCAAAGGAAACCGGCGCTTAATTAAAAGCGCCAGTGGCAACCACCTGACTAACCGAATACAAACGAACACAGCACCCGGTTAAGGTGAAAAGCCAAGCAACACACGCTTCTCCGCATCCGCTGAGGATGCGCCCAACCGTATCAGGTCGAGTTGTGGTTCAAAAAACAAAGCCCTGAATAAATCGATATTCTCAGTGGGTGGTTTGATTATTGTGGGCCAATCAGTAAAGGGCGCGCACAGGGTTTCCATAAAGCCCATGGAATAAGCCGGTTTAATAAAGGGAAAGGTTTGCCAGATTACACAAAACGGCGCTGGCACAGGTGGGTGATAACTTTTTTTACCGAATATGTTAAATAACATTTGGGCAAAAGGGGATCGTGACGTAATATTCGCATTAGCCATAATTAACTCCTGTTTAGTTGGTTGTGGTCAGCAGGCTTTGGGTGCGCAAACACCTTTAGCCTGTGCTTAAGTTTTAATAATGCCGCATTTTTATTGCCTCGCTAAGTTGTGGTGAATATGAATGCGTTGTTAATGCACCAGTTTGGGTTAATGCAGTTTGGGCTAATGGGGTTTAATCATTAACCTGCCCATAGTAGTCAATGGAAATTATAATTGTCAAATGGCTTATTAGGTTTTTGTTTTATTTATTTTGATGGGTGAGTTGATAAATCGGTAGATGAATCGTAAATGGGTGGTTCCACTTTGGTACGCTACTTTGGTACGCTACTTTGGCCCTGATTCAAACCGCTATAAATGAAGCTGTAAATATTTAACCTATAGCTAAGGGCACATGCAAAAAAGTCCAGCGTATTGAAACGCCTTTTATATGTTAGGTCACTGCTGCCCCTTTAACTTAACCATTTGTCGTCATTTCTGCGAAAGGGAAAAAGGGGTCAAGGAAAAAGGGGTCAAGTATCATATCCACGCTTTATTCTCTCAACCATTAAAAGGGGCTCCGTCGCTTTAGCTCTGCCCCAAATGGCAACTCAGTTGAGGGGATTTATCCAGCATATCAGCACAGTCAAACGATGCTTGACAGATGCCCGTGCTAATAAAAAAACTAATTTACTGATTCATTAATATTTTTTAATATGACTTAAGATGGAACCAGTAAGCCTTAAGTCTGGGTTAATATAGGGATCGTGAATAAATAAGGTTACACATTTTGAATAAAATAATTATTTTAGTTTTTCTTCTCAGCTTCACGAGTTCGATACTGTATGCAGATAACAACATTACGAGCGAAAGAGTTAACGCTGTTTCTATTTTTGACGATATCAAAACGGCAACACATGTTTCGTTTACGATAAAAACAAGTAATGATGACATGGATATAGAGGACATAACGTTAACTCATTATTTGGGAGACGAAAAGTCATCAAAAATTAAAATCACCAAAGCAACCAACTGTTCTTATCCAAAAGATTTTATAAAGACCCATCGTAAAGACAAATCCCTCACGGGTATTATTCAGCATGGTAAATTTGATGCCCGAGAAATTATTATCTGGTGCGACGATGACATTAAGTTTAATGCCGTTAAAATAATACCTG
>Ga0316206_1003008_pt1 | contig 10109 bp, 21 predicted proteins | sample 6monthpyrite_MG_FD_204942 | JGI IMG/M metagenome (GOLD analysis project Ga0316206, IMG submission 204942) | Microbial mat bacterial communities from mineral coupon in-situ incubated in ocean water Damariscotta River, Maine, United States -... | ecosystem: Environmental > Aquatic > Marine >...
TTCTTGTTTGCGGTCATTAGTACGACTCATATTCAACCTCATTTTGCACATTGCGAAGGGTGCGTTTTTTGATGCATACTGCCGCAGCTACCGTGTCAAAGTCTATGCCCTTTTTGAACAGAAGCTTTGCTATTTCACGCTCTGGAAGCTTTGTTGGTATGGTGATACTGCATCCGGCAAGGTTTCTGCAGAACATCGCACCCCATATAAGTTTTTCTTCTTCTGTTTCAAAAGGCATGGCCTCTACGATGTGGTCGAAGTTAGTCAATTTACCATGCAAGCTCATTGTCTAAGCTCCCTTCTCCGTAAAGTTCATCTTCTTTAAACACTTCTGTAGGTGCAATGTATGTGAAGTGCTGCAGAGCCATTGAATCTGCCTTATCCGGTGAACGTCCAAGATCTTCTTTTATAAGCTCCTTGCTTGATAGCTTCAATAGCCCTTTGTCGCTAAACCCGTATGTGATACAAGTAAGATCTTCCAGAAGCTCATCGTCCTTCGGCAGCGTTCCGCCTTTAGTTAGATACTCTTTTAGGTTGTAATACATCTCTGTTCGTTTATTGAAGTATTCTTCATCGTCTGCTTTAAAAGAGGCGTTCCCTTCAATAGCAGGCAAGCCAAGCTGAATCAATCGATCATAAACACCTGCACCTACACCGATAGTATCAACGATGATCCCGTCCGGCGGCGTTATCTCTTTCTTGTACTGATTAGCCACCCATGAAGCAAGCTCCATTGTGTTGAGCTTCTGCTTTGCTGTCATTTCGTAGGTATGGAAACCTTTTCGCTTCGATAGCACTGAACTATCATCCCCGAATCTTGCAACGTCTAATGCGTATACGAATGCGCCTGTTGTATCAACCTCTGTATTTACATCGTGACTCATTGCTTTTTCGATCAACTCAAGATCAAACAGAGCGTTTACTGCAGATTTAGGGAACTCACCAAGAACACGGACTCGGTAAACATCGCTGTCTTTGCCGTATTTGTCCTCGATCTTCTTTGCGTATGAGTCTGTTACATTGCTTGATGCAGCACTATTGAAGTGAAGCGTTTGATAAAATGATTTTCGCTTGTTGTGGCTGTCAAAGAATGTTCCGCTTGTTCGTGTAGGGTTTGAAGTCATAATGAAAAGATATTTCCCTGTCAATGCCCCCTCGATAACATCAAAGATGCTCTGATGCACACCGCTTGCCTCATCGACTATGTAAATAACCAAAGAGGCGTGAACACCTGCTAGTGCTTCACTGTTCTCTTTTCGTGCTGTTCTTGCAAAGCATAGATTGTCGTTTGCGAACTTTACCTCTTGAGTCTGAACGTCCACAAGCTGCTGCAGTTCATCACTAAGTTTGTGCGCCCACTTTCTAACCTCTGGTATAAGCTGATTGATAAGCTGTGCAGCTACCGGTGCAGTAGTTGGTATTTTTACGTCCTCAAAGCATAACCCACCCCAAAGTATTAACCACGACAAAAAAGACGTTTTCCCTGTACCGTGACCACTCCTGATGCTTATATCCGGCAATGCTGCGCCGTCAATAGCTGCTTGCACTGCATCAATAGCTTCTTGCTGCTGATCCGATGGTACTGCTTTTAGCTCATTGCGAATAAAATAGTAAAAGCTGTTGTGGCAATCTAAAAGATGCTGCTCGATTTGCTCGATCACTTCTGTTTTCCTTGCAGCCTGTCGATGATCGTGTTAAGTGATACCTCTCCTGAATGCTCAACCTTGTCTGTGAACATTTTGAGATGCTTTCCAAGCAGTTCTATTGCTTTCATCTTATCTTGCGCTTTAAACACCGGTACTGATTCATATACGCCATCACCTACATGAACCTGTTTGAATTGATAAAATTGAAGCGCACTCTTTTGATCGTCTGTTAATTCACTAAGCATCTTTACGCTGCCGTCATCGTGATAAAAATCAGCCTCTTTGATAAATGCAGTCTTCATAAGCTCTTGCAGCACCATGTCTGCCGATAGCTCTGCTTTCTCGCTGCGTTTATCAAAAAGCTCTTGTATCTTTTCTGCTATGTGAGGTTTTGTTAAGTTTTCATACCCTATTTCTTTGGCTGTCTTTACACTATACCCTGCACGGATCGCTGCTTGTGTTGCATTGAGATCAATGATGTACTCTTTGCAGAACATTTCCTGCTTTGGGGATAGTGCTGCCATGCTATGCCGCCGCCGTAGCCATGTGCATAAAACTGTTGTATCTAAAAGGTTTTAACTCGCCTCTTTTTACAACAACCACCGGAAGAGAAACACCTCTCCCATTGTCCACCATCTTGAATCTAGCTCCAGAGATCGACTTTTTCAGCTCCGGAGATCGATCACGTTTTACCAATTTTGTTGAAATTACTCCGGCACGGCTCTTTGTGAAAACCTGCTTGTAGTAAGAGTCATTATTGTCTGCAGCGTGGCGGATGCCTGTTGATAGCTCTTTCATTACGCTATCAACGCTTTCACGCGATTGATTACACCACGGGCGATGATGTACTGATCGTATGTGATTGGACGTTCCGGATGAGTGCGCATAGCTTCAAACTCTTCAAGGATAGTGTTGAGCTGATCTTCGGTGACTGTGCCTTTTTCTGCTGCAGGATCTACATCGCTGAATTCTCTTGCCGGTGTTTCTGGAACGTCTGTGTTGTCTGTTACTGTAGTGGACTCATCCTCCACCCCTGAATCTGCTTCGGTGGACTCGTCTTGCACTTCGGAGTTTTCTGCCTTGAATGCATCGATCTTCTCTTGCAGCTTTACTGCACCTGTATTGTGCTTGTAGGTGATCCCTAATAAGTCGCATTCTTCTTGTAGTGCGTTGAGTAGCACTTCGTCTGGTGTAAGTTCTGGCATTTGATCCCTTTATGTTTTAATATAAAGGAATTATTGCTGTTTAGTTTTCCGAAGTATCTTTTAAGATGTAGTTTTTTCTGTAGATTTTGCAAGATCCTTTAAAAGCATCCTGTATTTGTAGGCATCGCAGTAGATCTCAAACTTCTCTGGTGTTTTCTTCTGCATCTCATAGTATGCTTGCCTAGTCATTCCGAACTCTTCAACGAGTTGTGCTATTGTTGGATTCATCCTGCCGCCTCAATTATAGAAAAGTATGTTACTGCCGATCCTGCAATCATGCTTGTTATCATCACTAGAAAGCAATGTAATTTTTCTGCCCAATATTCACTCATTTTATTTCTCCTTTTTTATTCGCATCTAAAAATATCACCATTATACTCGGTATAATCATACTTAAGATCTCTGGCGATTGCATCATAATCGATATAATTTGCGAAGCTACCCTCTGGCACTTCTCCAAACAATCCATCTTCAACGAATTGTACTGCTAAATCTCTAAAGTTCGTCTCTTCATACAGATCACAATCCTCTAGCTTATCAATAGCATCTTTAAAGTTGTAACCTTGACATTCTGTTAGGAATGAAAGCTTTTTGACTTCGTACTCTTCCAGATCTTCTACTGTTTGAGCATACTAATTTAAATCGTTTACACTCTCATATTCACTTACCGATCCGTATCCTTCGCAATCTTCGTGATCGTGGATAGCCCACTCTTCGGATGCATATAACCCATCCTCTTCCATAGATTCAAGGTTATCATAGCCAAGATATTTGATTCTTTCCTCTGTTGTTCTCTCTAGGATCTCTTCAACTGTTTGGCTTATGTCGTCCTGCGGTAGGTCTACCCACTCTCCGGCTAATAAACCTTCGTTGTATGCTGCTAAGTCTGCTATATAGATTCTCATGTGGTCGCCTTATTTTTAAGATACCAAAGTATAGCAAGTTTTATTTCCATTTGTCAAGAGATTTTTACAATTTGTAATAATTTCTTTACTTTATTGCGAATACTTCCGCATCAACTCTTGATATTTAGGACTATCCTGCAGCATCTCTTCAATGACTTTTCCGATAGCCTTATCCTCATCCTGCGATGCATAGAACAGAACGGCATTAACGCTCTGTTTGATAGTTGGGTGAATTGTTACTGTGGTATCTCTCATCGTCAGCCCTTGTACCCGTCATTTGTTTTGATTGCTATGCCTGATTTATAATCTCTCACGACTTCCCCTCTGCAGGTATCGCATTTTGCTTTCTCTCCTGATTTAGTCCAGATCTCTTTTTCAATTCCCCACTCCGGACAGCTCGTGTCGATACAGTGATAAGTTGCTAACATAGGTTAAACTCCTTTTTAATATCTTTGATCTTCATCATCTTCTTGTCGATCTTCTTTTCTATCTCGTGAAACAGATTCATGTAGCGAGTCATTTCCGCTAGGCCAAGCTTGCTTATTCCACTGTTGCTCTGGATCTTCTTGAAGTTCTTTTGCAACTGCTCCACCTCTGAATCTAAGCGGCGGATCATCTCTTCTGGTGTTATGTCTGCAAGGAACAGATATTCTTGTCTGCTGCAGCCGTATAGATCTTCTATTGAAAATGTCATATCAATACCCCAACATAGTAGGATTGACGATATTCATTCCCACTGTTCCTTTGATTTTGTGATAGATAGTGCAGCGCATATCTCTGTTTGATCTGTACCCTGCTGCAGCGTGCCAAGCATCTTTTGGTGTTAAAGTGCGGTATGTGATTACCGTTACTCCTGAAAACTCCTTCTGCGATAGGTGGTGAACGTGACCGGTGCGCCAAACTCTATTGGTTGTTGCCGCCCACATATCCGGAACGTCTGTTGCCATAAGCAAAGGCAGGATTTCCGCTTTCGTTGTGTGACCGTGCGTGTCGGCAAGAAGATTTGTTCCGAATTGAAAGTAGTTATGAAAGGCAGGGCTATCCAATATCTCTAATCTCGGCTCATCGTTGTAACGCATCTCTAAGGCGATACTGATAAGCATCGCAGTGTGTTCGTTGTGATTTCCGATTGCGCTGCGATAGATCACCTTTTCATGCTTCTGCAGGGCTAGATCGATAAGATCGCAAACACATTGGATGCCGGCCTTCGTTACCTTATACCATCTGCCATCCACATCAAGCTTGTTTTTGCTGTGTGATGTTTCGTTGCTCTGGTTGTCTGCGTGGAAGAAGTCACCAAGATCAAGGATAAAAGCCGTGTGTGCATTCGGTGCAGCATCAACAAGGTGATTAACTCCTTTGCGAAGAATATCCACCCCTTTAGCAAGATCCCAATCCTCTCCGGCCTCTCTTGCCCATGCATACATCCCGATATGACTATCCCCTATGGTGTAATCGCATAACAGATCTGGATCACAATCTTTAGGCGAGGGTATCAGTTCCGCCCTCTCTATCCCTTGAGCAAATTCCGTGAAGACTTCTTTCATGGAGTCCATGACATCTTCGACCTTTTTATCCACCTTTACCCACTGCATTACTTCTCGTTTTTCGCCTGTTGCTTCATCTGTCTTATACAGAGTGGATGCACCTTTTAGCTGATAACCTTCCGGTGCTGTTTTGATGAGATCATGTTCCGGTGCAAAGCCTGCTCTCGCTGCTCTTGTTTTGATGCGCAGGATCATCTTTCGTACTGCATCCTCTTCTTTCCCTAAAACTTCCGCCGCCGCTTTGTTGCTGCCGTGTTCTATGACGGCCTCTAAGACCTTCTTTTGTTCATCGGTGCTGCACCATTCAAGATATGCTTTCAGCATTTGCCATTTCCTTGTATTGATCTGCCTTGTCAATATCTTGCTGCAGATCATCTTTTCCGCCTGCTCGTAAACGGTACTTCATCGTATTGCCCAAACAATAGATCTGGTACGGACTCATATCGTTAGTCAAGTGGCTATCAAGAACAACTTGAATGATCTCTTTTGCTTCAACTTCCATAAACACTTGATAATGCTTTGGCTTTTTGACCGGATCAAGTTTCTCGGCTTCCTTTTTTAGCTCATCACGCTTTTTGTTCCATTGCTCTAATGTTTGGCCTTCTCTTCTGTTCACCATTACGCCGATCTCCTTTGTGGTTTGATTGAATTGTTTACCGATTTATTTCCGTATAGCTCCGCCCAGATCTTGTCTAACTTCTTTGAGTAGTACGCAATAGCCTCGGCCTTTTTCATGCGTGGTTTGATGAGATAGCAGGGGATTGTTTGAACAGTCCACTCCCCGTCCACCATCTTCATCAGAAGCTTTCTTGCCACATACCCTTCACCGTGTGTGTACCTGTAGTATTTCATCCGACCACCTTGATATTGTTTTTTAGAAGGTGAAGTATCTTGCTTCCGTAGATAAGAAAATCAACAACTTTCCCACTTGCATCTTTTGGCATACGCTCTTCGCCGTGTGGCTTAAATAAATTTTTCTGCATGAACATTTGCCAATTTATATATTTTTCATTTGTCATAAGACCGAGTATTTTTGAAAGTGTTAATTCGTTTCCATACTGCATAAGTTCATAATAGAGATCATGTGCCTTATTTAGAATTTTTATGTTTCTATTAATGATGTTTGCGTAGTAATTCCTATCAATCATCGACTCGCCTCTTGCACCCTCTTTCCAGATCGATTCCTTATGTGGGCTGTTGCGTATATTCAATAATATTGCCTCGTATGACATTCCCAACATATCCTGCATCTCTTGATAGCTTGCCCAATGCTTCGGCTTGTGCAACATCGGCTTTAGCTTGTGGTTATGCCTCTTTCTTAGCAGGCGACAATGGATCATCTGCTGCTCTGGTATTGCGCTCATTGATTGCAAACCTTCTGGAACTGAATCTCGATGAAGTCAAGCGCAAACTGCTTATCTGTGAATTGTGAACTTCCTTCAACACCTTCAATCTCCACTAAAAAGTATCCGTTGTCTAGCTCTGTGATATACGCTGTGATTCCGTTTTTGTTTAGTTTATTCAATTTAATTCCTTTAGTTTTGTTTTATATGTGTCGATGATCTCTTTAAGTTCTTCCACTGTCCACCGCTTCATCGTGTCCATCGTTTCGAGTTCTTCTACGGTGTCGAGGCCGATCTTTTCAATAAGGTTGATTCTGTAGTCCGCCAAGTTTCCTGATTTATGGTTATTGCAGATCGAGCATTGAACATGAATGTTTCTTTCGTCATATCTCAAAAGCGAGTGTCCGCCCTGCGGTCTGTAGTGTCCTGCGTGTCTTTGTCTGCCAAAAACGAAGTTATGACCACATGAGATGCACTTCTCTTTTTCGTCACGTTTTCTGATGTAAGCGTTACAAGCCGTTTGAGCCTTTCTTTTCAGTACCGCAACGTCAGAGTCGTTAAATTGTTTTAAACGCTTTCTGGATGCTTTAGCTTTACTATCACGGATCTTTTTATTGTTTGCTTCAATGCATTCTGTCTTCAAACAGTTTTTTTGAAATGATCTGATAGGCTCAAACCGTTCTTTGCAGTATTTGCACGTTTTTTTGTTCATGCAGTGATAGCCTTACGAACATTTCCTGCAATCTGGTGCGCCTGTGGGATTGATGCAACACGGATTCTATATTTAAGCACCTTTTCGATTTTGTCTGTTACCTCTTTTGCATTAGCCATCATCTGCATATCAAGAAGAAAATCTCCGCCACCAAGCTCATTTAGTATCTCAACTTCCGCAGAAGACAGGATCAGAACGTCTTTTACATCTCGAAGCAATCCGTAATTAAACTCTGCAAAGAAGACACGATCACTCGGAACATCGTTTCTATTTGCAATCGTATAGTTTTGAAGGGCAACACGAATTCCTGTGAACTTCTTTTCTAGCTCTTTCGCCTGCTCTTCTACTGTTCCAAATAGCGTGGCCTCTCTTTTTTGTCTGAATCGCTCTGCAACTATTGCGATGCGATCCATTGCATTTCTATATGCGTACTGATCGCCGGAAAGAGCATTAAAAAATTCCAGATATTGTGAAGGCTCAATATCTTTGATATAGCTCTCTATCTCTGCATCGATAAAGATTCCGCCTTCGATCTTTAGTTTTGTTTTTATGTCTGCGATTAATTGCTGTAGCATTATGCAACTCCTTGCTGCTGTAGAAGTTGCAATGCACTCATACCTGTAGCGGCTTGAACTGCTTGAACTTTGTCGTTTGTAGATAGAGTGACTTCATCATTCCATCTTGCACCGTTGATCCATGTTGTAGGGTGAGGGATATACTGCCCATCGTTCTTGATCCAAGAAGAAGAACACTTTTGCTTATTAAGAGCATCCAAAACGATATTTAGATCTGGTTTCTTTAAATCCCATGCTTTCTTAGCCTTTATTTTGGCAATCTTTCTAGGGTAGTTTTTCCAAAATATCTCAAAGTCTGTAATAACTTCAACCTCATGCGCATTAGGGTTAGAGTAAGGGTTAAGAGAAGAAGCTAAGGGTTCAACTAGGTCATTATCTGAACTTTGCCCCCCATTAGGTAGGTCATTATTCGTACTAGGGTAGGTCATTATTTGAACATCATGGGCTAGGTCATTATCTGAACTATGCACCTTTTTTGAGATCAGATTCTTTCTGTTTTTGTATGCGATTTCATCTAACTTAATATCTATATTTACTGTATAAACATTAGATGCTTTGCTTCCGTTTTCTCTGCTTCTGGTTGATCTATTTATAAATCCTAATGCCTCTAACACATTTAGGCAATCTCTTAATGCCCCTCTCGATATAGTTGCTTTCTTCATTAGTGTTGTATATGATGGATAGCAAGTAAAATCTTCATCATTTGCATATTCGCAAAGAGATAGAAATACTAACTTGTCGTTTCCTTTGAGTGGAATATCGAACGCTTTTCCTATTATTTTGAAGCTCATGACACTACCTCAAACTCATAAACAAATACATACGGGTTGCTGTTCCAATCGTATGGTGCTTTATATGGTAGTTTGTTCCAAATATCACGCTCAAAAGCTTTAATAGCTTCATTTGGTAATGATGTTTCTCCATCGTCTTTGTACCCCATATATCCTATACACATTGGGAAGCCATCATCGGGTCTAAAAGGAACTTCTACAACCCCCTCTTTAATACAATCCTCTTCCGATATATCATGCAAGCGTTCTACTTTTATGTTGGTGATTTTTATAAAAATACGGGCTTCTTTTTCTGACATTTTAGAAGAATCAGACCAATACGCACAAAAACCAGACCACCCACTTTCATAGTCAGCTCGATACACAACTTCATTTACCTCTTCATTTAGACAAAACTCTTCTTGTACATATATTACTTCCCCTATTTTATATTTAGGTTTTATAAAAATAGTTTCATCTGAACCGTAATCATCAAATCTTGCCTCTATAACACTATAATTATCGTCTAGTGCTGTTCCAAAACTCTCTATGTTAAAATCTTTTGGTAGTTCTATTGGTCTACGTGTCATAGTCTTACTGCCATTTAAGATAGCTTCTATGCCTTGTTGGTTGAATTTAATTGATTTCATTACGCCGCCACCTCGTCAGACTTAAGCGCATATCTATGCACCTGCTTGCCTGTGACAGGACATTTGATAATGTCGAATTCACAAACTAAATGTTTATCCATAAGAGAGTTGATGCGCCCACAAACAGATGATCTTTCGATTTCAGTTTGTGCTGCTATCTGGCGTGAAGTCATAGGAGTAGAATAGATGCTGTCAAGCACCTTTTTTTCTTGCTTGTTGATCTTGCCTTCTTGTAGAAGTTCGATAAACGCATTGATTGAAGTATCTTTCATGTAAGTCCTTTGTGAAACTTTTGCAAACTGAAAGCCAACACCAAAGGACTAATTTCGGTATAATTCTGTCGGCTTGCAAAAGCTGAATTGTTGGTACAGGTGAAGTTTGGTCGCTACGTCCTGTGCCACTTTGTTTAAAACGTGAGTCATAGACTCGATAAAACCTATCCGAAGATAGGCTCTACGAAACTATAGATAATGCCTCGTTTGCCTCTCTTATGATCGTATGCAGATTTTTTCTGATGTTCTTCTTTTCATCTTCGTCCACCACTTCGTCTTCTGTAGATTTCAAGATTGTATTGCTAAGATGGCCTACTACTTCTGACATTTTTATAGCTATTCTGTTCACTATGCAAACGTCAGGATTTTTATTTTCACAATCACCGCTTGAGGTGACTTTCATTGCATTTATGATGCGATCATCATTTGTTATACGGGTTATGTCTATAGCCATATCAACGCTAAAAGGTCTATTGCCCTGTGT
>Ga0316206_1003009_pt1 | contig 10103 bp, 13 predicted proteins | sample 6monthpyrite_MG_FD_204942 | JGI IMG/M metagenome (GOLD analysis project Ga0316206, IMG submission 204942) | Microbial mat bacterial communities from mineral coupon in-situ incubated in ocean water Damariscotta River, Maine, United States -... | ecosystem: Environmental > Aquatic > Marine >...
CAAGTCTCATGCGTTGATAGCCTAGGTGCACTTCATAAATTTGTTTACCGGAGCCACGCATGATGCCGCTTAAAAAGGGGCCAGAACCTATCACTGACCTGCTCGACTTTTACGATCGCTGGCCGTCGTTACGCGGATCTATGCACGCGTTAAGCGAGGACAGTTCTTTAAGCGAAGACGAGCGCGAGACACTGTCTTGGTTAATCTTGCTGGCTGACCGTGTCGGGCCAGCCGACATCCGCGACTGATCCATCACTCTTGCTGGACATGTTAGGGCGGGCTAAGGCTCATTCATGTCCATTGCACTCCTTCGTACGCTGATTGCGGTTGCCGATACCGGCAGCTTTGTCGCCGCATCTGGTCGGGTGCATGTCACTCAGGCGGCTGTTGGGCAACAAATGCGACGACTGGAAGACCTGCTGGGCACCGCCCTGTTTGACCGCCACGCAAAGCCCCCTGCACTGACCGCGCTTGCGCTGTCCCTGATCCCCAAAGCCCGCGACGTTGTGGCCGCCTATGACGACCTTCTGTTCGACGTCGGTGGCGACGCGGCCTTGAGCGGTACGCTGACCCTTGGCGCCGTGCCCTCGAGCCTGCACGGGCTTGTCCCTATGGCCCTCAAACGCCTGATGCTGAGCACACCTGACCTTCATGTGCGGGTCGTTCCGGGTCTGTCGAGTGACCTCGTAGAAATGGTCGACCGCGGCGTTGTCGATGCCGTCATTACCTCGGCACTGGCCACGCCCTCTCCTCGCCTTCGTACCTATCATATCGCGCAGGAACCCTTGGTGCTGATCACCGCGCCGGACGCCCCGGAAGGCCCTCCGGAAGAGCTACTTCGCACCCTGCCCTATATCCGCCACGCGCGGCGCGCTGCTGCCGGACAGATCGCCGAAGACTGGCTTGTGCGAAACCGGATCAACGTGCAAAGCAGCATGGAGCTGGAGTCACTGGAAACCGTCGCCAGTGTCGTCGCCCACGGGCTTGGCGTCTCAGTCGTCCCAAACATCTGCGTCCCCGACCCCGTTTTCGCGGGGTTGCGCCGCATTCCGCTGGAGGAGACGGGCCGCAGCCTGAGCCTGCTGACACGCGCGGATTGCCCCAAAGCGACACTAATCGAGCGGCTCATGGAAGAAGTCCTAGGGGCGGTTCGCGAATATAAAGAAAACCTTAAGTAAAACTAAAGTCGTTATGATTTGACGACAGCAATTCTTTAGTTCAATCCGATACAGACAGCAGCAATGGGAGCCTAAACATGTCCGTCGACGACATCATCATAGATGGCTTTGTGAACAACAAAGTTGAATTCATCACCACCGTGCCGTGCAAACAACTTGGCGGCGTCATTGATGCTGCGGAGAAGCATCCCGACATCTACCACATCCCGTCCAACAAAGAGGACGAGGGCATGGGCCTGTGCGCAGGGGCTTTCATGGGCGGCAAACGCTCCGCCATTATCATGCAGAACACCGCCATCGGCGTGACCATCAACACGCTGGTCACGTTGACCCAGTATTACCGGATGCCACTGCCGATGCTGATCTCGTACCGTGGCGAATTGGGTGAACCGGTGGCGTGCCAAGCCGAAATGGCGGTCCACACGAAGGCCCTGCTGGCGCAGATCAACATCCCGACCTACCACTTCCACCGGCAATCAGATGCCGACGAGTTCGACAAAATCCTGAAATACACCTTCATGTGCAACAAGCCGGTCGCCATCCTGACAGATGCGTCCTTCTGGGGAGGCTACTAAAATGATCCGCTCTGATATCATCAAAGAACTGGCCTCGACAATCAAAGACACCCTGACGGTTTGCAACATTGGCTTGCCCAGCCAAGAGATGCATATGATCGACGACCAACCGTCCAACTTCTACATGCTGGGCACCATGGGACTGGCGTCCTCCATCGGGCTGGGCCTTGCATTAGCGCAAAAAGCCAAGGTGCTGGTCATCGACGGCGACGGCTCGGTATTGACCAACTTGGGCACCTTGCCGACCATCGCCAACAACGTGGCCGACAACTATGTGCTGCTGATCATCGACAACGGCTCCTACGGCTCCACCGGCGATCAACCGACATATGCTGGCAAGCTGACGTCTTTAACGGCCGTGGCGAAAGCTTGCGGCTGTGAAAACGTGATCGAGTGCAAAGCCGAAGACACCGTTCAGGTGGTCAAGGATGCGCTGGCGGGCGACAAGATGACGGTGATTGTCTCAAAATGCGAAAGCGGCAACATCAAGGTGCCGGTGATCACCATGGACCCCGTTGTGATCCGCGATCGCTTCATGAAAACGGTTGCCGCGCAGAACGTATGACCTTTGCGTCATAGCTGAGCTTGAAAAAATCGAAGCCGCGGCGGATCATCTCCACCGCGGCCTCTTTATATTTTATGATTTCAAACTGGCGTCTGTGGCGTCAGGAAAATTCCTCGAACGCCTTCAGCGCCTTGGCGGAAAAGGCGTAGGACGGCCCGCCGCCCATATAGGTGGCCATTGCCAGCGCCTCGACCAACTCTTCCCGGGTGATACCCAGCCGGATCAGGGACTTTACATGGAAGCCGATACAGCTGTCGCAGCGGGTGGCAATCGCAATGCCAAGCGCCATGATCTCTTTGGTTTTCTCATCCAACGCGCCTGGCTTTTTGGCGAATGTCCCCATCGTGTTGAAGGCTTTCGCAGTCTCCGGCATTTCCTTGGCAAGCGCGCCAATATTCTCGACGGTCTCATCCATAAAATTCGTCCAGTCCATCTCGCTCATCCTCTTTCATCCGATCCCATTTTCCGCTCCAACCTGCGAACGCCCGCACTGATAATCAGCACCAGCACCAAATACTCGACGATCAACAACGAGTAGATTTCAAGCGGTCGGTATTCTGTCACAACCAACTCATTTGCGCGGCGGGTCAGTTCCTGCATTCCGATCACGCTGGCAAAAGCCGACATCTTCACGATGTAGATAAACTGGTTCGCCAAGGGCGGCAGAATGCGCCGGATTGCTTGCGGCAGGATCACATAGCGCATGGTTTTTAGGTAGTTGAGGCCAACCGTCTTGGCGGCCTCTGCCTGACCTTTCGCGATGCTCTGAATACCCGCGCGGTAGATCTCGGCCGTGAAGGCGCTGTCCGACAGAGCGAGCGTAATCACGGCGCCCCAGAATGGGTCAATCTGGATGTTCAACCCCATGGATTTGAACACGATCGGCAGGCCGTAGAAGACCCAGAACAGCATCGGCAACAGCGGGATTGCGCGGATGATCTCGACATAGACGCGGTTGATCGCGCGGATGCGGCGCCGCTCTGACAAACCCGGCAAAGCCACGAGCAACCCCAGCATGATCGAGATCGACGCGGCGATAACCGACAACAGGATCGTCGCACCCATGCCGTTCACCAAGAACTTGATATTGACCCACCCCGTCGGCGTCATCGGGTTGACGACATACCATCCCCAGATGTCCGAAGAACCACAGCCGGACAGCACCAAAAGGGCTGCGAGTGAAAGAAATGCACGCATATCAGTGCTGCAAAATCTGTTTTAGGAACGTCTGCGTGCGCTTGGATTTCGGGGCGGTAAAGAAGTCCTCCGGCGTGCCGGTTTCGACGATCTCGCCCGCGTCCATAAAGACCATCTGGTCGGCCACCTTACGCGCGAAGCCCATCTCGTGGGTGACCACGACCATAGTCATCCCCTCGTCGGCCAACTCCACGATTACGTCGAGCACCTCGGATATCATCTCGGGGTCCAGAGCCGAGGTCGGCTCGTCAAACAGCATCACCTTTGGCTCCATGCACAGGCTGCGCGCAATCGCCACCCGTTGCTGCTGACCGCCAGAAAGCTGGCTTGGGCGCTTATGGGCCTGCTCGGGGATGTGGACGCGGTCCAGGTATTTCATCGCACGCGCCTCTGCGTCTTTGCGCGTCATGCCACGGGCCTTCATCGGGCCGAGCACTAGATTTTCCATCACCGTCAAATGTGGAAACAAGTTGAATTGCTGGAACACCATTCCCACCTCGGACCCGATAGCTTCCAGCGCGGCTGCGCTGCCGTCTTGCACGACGCCACCGATCTTGATCACACCTTTTTGGTGCGCTTCCAGCCGGTTGATGCAGCGTACAACTGTGGATTTTCCCGACCCAGACGGCCCGCAGATCACCACCTTGTCACCCGATTTCACGTGAAAATTAATACCTTTGAGAACCTGAAAGTCGCCAAACCACTTGTCCACATCGATCATTTCGATCGCGTCTTGTGTCACACTCGCGCCCTTCCGGCCTTGTCATCTATTCCCTTGAGGTTATGTGGCAAGTGACCGAAACTTCAAGTCTCGATCAATCGTGACCTTGCAGACGCAACGACAAGGCCAAATTCCAACACCGGAGAACGTCCCTGATATGAAACAATTTGCAAACGCCCTCGCGGCGCTGGCCTTTGGCGCTGTCATGAGCACTGCGGCCCTCGCCCAATCCGCCCTGAACGATATCCTCGACGGCGGTGTCCTGAAAGTCGGCACCACTGGCGACTGGAACCCGATGTCCGTGCGCGACCCTGCCACCAACAACTATAAGGGCTACGACATCGACATTATGACTGAACTGGCCGAAGACCTTGGCGTTGAAGTCGAGTTCGTCCCCACTGACTGGAAAACGCTGGTCAATGGCGTAACCGCAGGCAGCTACCACATGACCGGCTCCGCCTCTATTTCGCCTGCGCGCATGAAAGTTGCGGGCTTCTCGGAGAGCTACATCGCGGTCGAAATTTTCCCCTTTACGCTGAAAGAAAACGCCGAAAAATTTCACGGCTATGACAGCATCAACAAACCCGAAGTGACCGTGGCCACCACCCTTGGCACCACTTTCGAGAGCCTCGCAAAGGAATGGTTTCCGAATGCCACCATCAAGGTCGTGGAAGCGCCTGCGCGGGGCTACCAAGAAGTCATCGCGGGCCGTGCGGACGTGTTCATCACCTCCAACATCGAAGGCTCCACTTTGGACGACAAATTCCCGATCATGCGTGTGAACGGCGCCGAAGCGCGCGCGCCGTCGCCCATCGCAATGCTGCTGCCACAGGCAGACCAAGTCTGGATCAACTACGTCAACAACTGGGTCAAAGTGAAGAAAGCCCGCGGCTTTTTCGACGCGACCGCGCAAAAGTGGGGCCTGTAAGCCCGGCTTTCTTTGAGGGTTTATTACGGGCCGCGCCATATGCGCGGCCCGTTTTGTTAGGTGAGCATGACGGCGACTTCTTCCGCCCGCTCCAACGCACCTTCCAGAAATCCCCCTTCTGTCGCGGCGAACTCGGTTGAGCCGAATATCAGCTTTCCATCCCAGAGCGCGCGCAGGGCGGGTGGGCACCCATAGCGCGGGTGCGTGCCATTGGACTCCCAATCGGGGCGCGTCGCGGTAAGCGGCTCTTGAGCCCAATCTTTCAAGATCAGCGCCTCAGGCTTTGCCGCCTTGGGTCCGAACAGTCGCTCCAGTTGAACCAACCCCGCCGCGCGGATGGCCTCGGCCTGCCCGTCACGGCGCGGCGCGGGGACGCCGACGAAGCCGAAGAGCGCACCCTTGCCGCTGACAGGGTCCGACGCGTCGTGGATTTCCACCATAGGGCCAACGTGGCTAACCGCGTCGCCGGACAGCCCGTCATCGCGCCAGAACGGCGCGGGGTAGACCGCCACCAGCTTCGCCTGCCCCGCCATCCAGCCGGGAATATCGCCCAAGGGCTGGCGCGCGGCGACGGGCAGCGCTGGCGAGAAAGCCAGACCAGCGGCAATGCGCGGCGGCATGGCCAGCACAACATTGCGTGCGGCGTGATCAACGCCGTCGCGGGTCGTGACAATCATACCGTCATCGCGCGTGATGGTTTGAACCGCCATGTGAAGGTGTAGGCAAGACCGATCCAGCTTAACCACAAGCGCGTCGATCAAGGCCGGCATGCCGCCAGCAATCCGGTAAACGCCTGCCATTGAGGCAAACCCCTGCCCGCGCTGCATGGCGGAGCGGTCCTCATAAAGCGCGTCGCCTGCGCTCCATTGCTCAAAGACATCAACGTCGAGTTTGTTCGCTAAAGCGGCCATGCGGTGATGGCCAGGCCAGAACCATGACGGGCCAAGGTCCACCCCCTCAAATCCATCTATGCGGCCGCCGAAGCGCTCGCGCGCCTCGAACAGGCGGTAGGACAGGCCGCGGGATTGGGCGATGCGCGCTAGGGCAAGGCCAGACAGGCCACCGCCAACGATGGCAAGGTCAAGGGTCATATTAGAGCTGCGCGAAGCGCGACAGGTCCAGACCGTGCCAGCTATCAAAACACTCTTCCGACTTCAGTCCTTCGACGGGCGTTGGCTGGTAGCCGCCAGTATAGTAGGCAAACGCCATCTCCGCCGCACGCGCGGTGCGAAAGTCGGTGACGCTGTCCCCTACATACAGGCAGTCTTCCACGGTTAGGCCCATGGCAATCGCTGTATGCACCAAAGGCAGCGGGTCCGGCTTCTTGGCCTGCGTGCTGTCGCCGCCGGTGATCACGGTGAAATAGCGGGTCAGGTCCAACTGCTCGCAAAGGTCACGCGCCGGGATTTCCGGCTTGTTGGTGCAAAGCGCCATTGGTACGCAGGTTGCGTCCAAGGTGTCGCGCACCCCGTCGAACAGGCGGGTCAGCGTGGTCAGATCTTTGGCGTAGGCACGGTTCATTTCGGCATAGTGGGGCGACAGGTCATCCGGCACAGCGCCCGTTGCGCGCAGGCACCGCTCCACCAGTTTCTCAATTCCGTTGCCGATGAAGCCGATCACCTGATCCAGCGTGACCGGGTCACGACCGGCATGAGCCAGCATCACGTTGGCGGCAGCGTGGATGTCAGGGGCGGAATGGACCAGCGTCCCGTCGAGGTCGAAGATTACAGCCTTCATGCGAATTCAATCTGTGTTTTCATGGCGCGCGTTCGGTCAGATGCGATCTCGAATGCTTCCACCGCGTCCTTCATCTGCAAAGTCTGGGTAATGAGCGGCTTCACGTCGATCAGCCCCTTTTGCATGAGCGAGACGCCGGTGAAGAACTCCTCGTGAAAGCGGAACGAACCTTTCAGGTTCAGCTCTTTGGCGGTGATGGCCATCATCGGCAGGGACATGTCCCCGCTTAGGCCAAGTTGCACGATCGTGCCGCCGGGGCGCATGGCATGGATGCCTGCGGTCAGCGCCGAGACCGCGCCGGAGCATTCAAAATGTACGTCAAACCGCCCTTTGTCGCCCATGTAGGGCTGCAACGGTTTGTCGACCTTGGTGACGTTGAAGGTGACGTCTGCGCCCGCCTCGCGCGCCTTCTCCAGCGTGAAGTCGGACATGTCCGTGGCAACGATATGGTCCGCGCCCGCCCGGCGCGCCGCAAGGATGCACAGCACCCCGATTGGGCCGCATCCAGTGACAAGCACCGTCTTGCCAAGCATTGAGCCCACTTGGCGCACCGCGTGAAGGCAGACGGCGAGCGGCTCGGCCATTGCGGCCTCGCCTGCGCTAAGCCCATCGGCGACAGCGCATTGCGCGGCGTCGGCGTTCAGCGCCTGACGGAACGCGCCTTGGATATGTGGGAATGGCATTGCGGAGCCGTAAAAGCGCATGTTGAGACATTGATTTGGCTGACCTGCGAGGCAGAACTTGCACGCAGAGCAGGGCCGTGACGGCGATACGGCGACCAGTTGGTCTACCTTCAGGCTGGTGACACCCTCGCCCAATGCCGTGACATGACCCGACACCTCGTGACCCAAAACCATCGGCTCGCGCAGCTTGATCGCGCCAAAGCCGCCATGTTGGTAATAGTGGAGATCCGAGCCGCAAATGCCACCAGCGGCCATTGCAATTTGCACTTCGCCCGCCGCAGGTGGCGTAATCGGCTGCTCCTCTATGCGAAGGTCGCGCGGGGCATGGATGACAAGAGATTTCATAGCTTGCGCCTTTCCGGAGGGGAAAAAGTTAGCGCAAGCTATGCCTGTTCTTGTAGAGCTTCCAGCCTAATTCGTGATCAGCTCCGGCCCCATGACCGTGTTCGGCAACCATGTGGACAGGAACGGGATGTAGGTAACCATGATCAGGAAGACCACGAGGATCATCAGGAATGGCAGGGCCGCGCGGACCACCGCCATCATCGGCATACCCGCAACGCCAGAGGTCACGAACAGATTCAGACCAACCGGCGGAGTAATCATCCCGATCTCCATGTTGACCACCATGATGATGCCCAGATGAATTGGGTCGATGCCCAGCTCAATGGCGATAGGGAACACCAAGGGGGCCACGATAACCAACAGGCCTGACGGCTCCATAAATTGGCCACCGATCAGCAGGATCACGTTCACGATTACCAAGAACATGATCGGCCCGAAGCCCGCGCCAAGCATCGCCGAAGTGATCTGTTGCGGGATTTGTTCGTTCGTCAGAACCTGTTTCAAGATCAGGGCGTTGGCGATCACGAACATCAGGGTCACGGTCAATTTGCCCGCTTCGAACAAGGTGCGCTGCGTATCCTTGTGGAAGAACGCGGTTACCAAGGCCTGCGGCATAGCAAACAAAGAGATGTTCTTTTTACCGTCGGCTGTCGCCAGTGGGCCCATGTCGCGATAGACGAAGCACGCGATGATCCACGCATAGACTGCGGCCACGGCGGCGGCTTCGGTAGGGGTAAACGCCCCACCATAGATGCCACCCAGAATGATGACGATCAGGAACAAGCCCCAGCCAGCCTCTCTGCCAGTCTCAAAGATGCGGGCCCATCCGGCCCACTCACCTTTCGGCAGATCCTTGACCCGCGCCATGACATAGATGCCCAACATCAGCATAAAGCCCGCCAACAGTCCGGGGATCACACCCGCAAGGAACATGCGCCCGACCGAGACTTCTACGGCGGCGGCGTACACGACCATCACGATGGACGGTGGTATCAGGATGCCCAGTGTACCAGCGTTACAGATCACGCCAGCGGCAAATTCCTTGGTATAGCCGACCTGCCGCATTGCTGCGATCACGATCGACCCGATAGCGACCACGGTTGCAGGCGACGAGCCGGACAGCGCCGCAAACATCATACATGCAAAGACGGATGCGATGGCCATGCCGCCGCGCAAGTGTCCGACGCAGGCGATCGAGAAATTGATGATCCGCCGCGCCACGCCGCCGGTCGACATGAAGCTGGATGCAAGGATGAAGAAGGGAATGGCCAGCAGAGTGTAGTGACCTGCAAAAGCCTCGAACAAGGTGCCCGCGACAGAGGCCATTGTGGCATCCGAGAACCACAGCAAGAACAGCACGGAGGAAAAGCCAAGAGAGACCGCGATCGGCACGCCGATCAGCATAAGGCCCACAACCATTCCGAAGAGAAGGATGACTTCCATAATCTAGTTTTCCTTCAGGTCAGCTGCGAGGCGCGCAGCGGCCTCTTCCACATCGTCTTCAACCTCATGGCTGACGATGAGCATGTCGATTTTGCCGGTAACTATGGCGAGGAAAGCCTGTACCGAACGCAGCAAAAACAACGCCATCGAGACAGGCAGCACAAAATACGGGATCAGGCGAGGGAGCTTTTCGTACTCGTCGCCATCGTTGAACACGTCTTCAAGGAATTTCAGCACGCCCGGTACGGGGATGTCATTGGTCTCGTACCAACCTTTGCCGCGGAACTTGTCTTCGAAACCCAAGGGAAACCAACGCCCCTCGGTGGCGGGAAGGTTGGCAAAGTTGGCCCAGTAATCCCATGCGCCTTTTAACAGCAGGAATGCAAAGACCACACAAACCAGTGCCGCGATGATGCCGAGAATTTTCTTTGTGGCAGGCGATACGATGTTCAGCACGGCGTCGACACCAAGGTGGGCGCCCTTCTTGACCGCATAGGACGCGCCCAACAGAACCAGCCATGCAAACATGAAAACGGTCAACTCCAGCGCCCACAGGATGTTGGAATTGAACGCGTAGCGAGCGACCACGTTGGCAAATGTTAGCAACGTCATCACGCCCAGCAGGATGGCGATCAGGGTCTCTTCGATACTGTCTATGAAAGTGCGCGCGGCATGAGCCATCTGCATCCCTCCTCAAGAGCAGAAATAAAGTGGCGCGGCGGCGTCATGGC
>Ga0316206_1003010_pt1 | contig 10101 bp, 9 predicted proteins | sample 6monthpyrite_MG_FD_204942 | JGI IMG/M metagenome (GOLD analysis project Ga0316206, IMG submission 204942) | Microbial mat bacterial communities from mineral coupon in-situ incubated in ocean water Damariscotta River, Maine, United States -... | ecosystem: Environmental > Aquatic > Marine >...
TGATGAATTTCATCGTGACGCAATAACCAAACAACTCAAACGTGAAATACAAATACTCTATAAAACAAATGAAGTAAGATCTGATAAACCCACCGTGGTTGATGAAGTTAAAAATGGTTTATTTTATTATCGTGAATGTTTATTCAAAGCGATTCCTGAAGTATATCGACAATTCGAACATGCTTTAGAACGTCAATATGATAATAATACAATAAAAGTTCCGAGCTTTTTTCAGTTTGGTTCCTGGATTGGTGGTGACCGCGATGGCAACCCCTTTGTTAAGCCAGAAACGACACGCAATGCGATCTATTTGCACAACAGACAAGTGCTTGAAGAATATTTAAACTGTGTCATAGAGCTCACCCATGTCATCACCCATTCAATCCAGCTTTGCACACCCAATTCAGCATTCACAAACAGTCTAGAGCAAGATAATAAACGCTATGCTGGCGCTTTTTCGAAAAAACCTCAACGCTATAGTGAAGAACCTTACCGCCGCAAGCTTTGGGTTATGTTCTTTCGCTTAACCTCGAACCTTAATAAAATTGAAGCCGGTTTAGGTGAATGTGAATTAGATGAAAATTTTTATGGCTATAAAAATGAATCTGATTTTTTAAATGACTTGTTTTTAATTCGTGACTCATTAATCAGCCATGGCGATGAGATTGTAGCGAATGGACGCTTGAAAGATTTAATCCGCTTAGTCGAAACATTTGGCTTTTACTTAAGCCATTTGGATGTTCGTCAGGAATCAACGATACATAGCCAAACCGTTTTGGAAATTCTAAAACAAACAACCAACATTGATTATGCCGAGCTTAACGAAGAACAGCGCATTAACACCTTGGCTGACATTCTTACCACCTCGACGCCTCCTGCTGTCGATGTGTCAAAACTTACGGCGATGTCTGCCGAGACCCTCGAAGTGTTTCATGTGATATATGACATGCGTGAAAATGTCAGTCCGAATGTTTTAGGTAGTTATGTTATTTCCATGACGCATGAAGCCAGTCATATCATGGAAGTGATGTATCTTGCATGGCTAGCGGGTTTAAGTGGTATTAAAGATGGTGCTACCTTCTGCCAAATTAAAATTTCGCCACTGTTCGAAACCATTGAAGATTTAAAGCATATCGACCCGGTGATGAATCGCTTACTGGATAATCCGGTCTATACAGACTTACTAAAAGCATCCGGGAATACTCAGGAAGTTATGTTAGGGTATTCCGATTCCTGTAAAGATGGTGGCATACTCGCTTCCGTTTGGAATTTGTATCAAGCCCAACAACAAATTTCAGCGATAACCACTAAACGTGGTATCCGTTTAAATTTATTCCATGGTCGTGGCGGTACGATTGGACGTGGTGGTGGGCCAACACATGAGTCCATCTTGTCGCAACCGGATGGCACCGTCCACGGAGCCATTAAATTTACCGAACAAGGTGAAGTTCTCTCTTATAAGTACAGTCACCAGAATACAGCTATTTATGAATTAACAATGGGGATTACCGGTTTATTAAAAGCCAGTAATCATCTGGTAACCCAGCCATTAAAAGACAAGCCTGAGTATGGCCAAATCATGACGGAACTGGCGGCACAAGGTGAACAACACTATCGTACATTAACGGATGGCACAGAAGGTTTTCTGGATTATTTTTATGAAGCCACACCGGTTGCGGAAATTGGACTAATGAATATTGGTTCCAGACCGTCACATCGAAAAACAGGTGATCGTTCCAAGTCATCCGTTCGCGCGATTGGCTGGGTGTTCGGTTGGGCACAATCCCGCCATACATTACCAGCATGGTATGGGATTGGTTTTGCTTTAAATAAATGGCTGGAAAAAGATCCGGAAAATTTAGCCCAATTACGCGACATGTACAAAAACTGGCCGTTCTTCCGCACCTTGTTGAGTAATACCCAGATGTCTTTATTTAAAGGTGACATGGATATTGCGAATGAATATAAATCGCTTTGTGTAAACCAGACAACGGCACAAAAAGTTTATGACACGATTGCGAATGAGTATTATCTTACATGCGAAAACGTTTTAAAGGTTGCCCAAATTGAGGAGCTATTAGAGGAAACCCCAATGCTGGCATTATCTCTAAACAGACGCGATCCCTATCTAGATCCCCTCAGTTATATTCAATTCAAATTATTGCGTCATTTCCGTGATGAAACGCTTGATGAAGAAACAAGGCAAGCATGGCTTGATCCATTACTACGATCTATTAATGCTATTGCTGCGGGAATGAGAAATACGGGTTAAAACGATTGTAGTCCGGATTACGCCCAGAGAGATTGGGCTTCATCCGGGCTTCGCTGTTAATTAAGCTACCTGGACAGGGATGGTATTACGGGTATGTGTAATTTCGTTGTTTTCGTTTAAATAAATGAGTGTCGGTTTATAGCTTGCGAGCTCTTGCTGGTTTAAACCCACATAAGCACAAATAATCACAACATCATCTACGCTAGCTTTATGCGCCGCTGCACCATTAATTGAAACAATACCACTACCCGCTTCTGCACGAATGGCATAAGTTGTGAAACGTTCACCATTGGTAACATCATAAATTTCTATTTGTTCGTATTCACGGATACCTGATGCATCTAATAAATTACTGTCAATGGCACAGGAACCCTCATACTCCAACTCAACATGAGTAACATGTGCGCGGTGTAATTTGGTTTTAAGCATTGTAATTTGCATCAATATAGAACCTGTTTGTATGTCAGTATTGTGTATTAAAGTTTAGTATTCAATTTTAACATGCTGTTCTTATGCAATCCTAGCCTAAATAGTGACTATTTGGTGCTATCGACCCTTAAATTATCGAGCAAGCGAGTACTTCCTAACGTGGCAGCCACCAAAATCACCCGATTATGCACCGTTGGTAAGCCGAGAGTCACGGCGTCACGAATGGTAAAATAATCAACTCCAAAGCCATTATTATTAATAAAATCAATGAATTGCGACTCAATCACAGCATAATTCACATTGCCACTTAATATTTCCTTACGTGCAGAAATTAATGCCTGGTGTAATATAGGGGCTTTTTGACGCAGTGCAGTTGTTAAAAACTGATTACGCGAACTTTTTGCCAGACCATCTTCATCACGAATAATTTTTTCACCGTGAATAATCACATTTAAACCAAGAACAGCCACCATATTTTTTACAATCAGTAATTGCTGAAAATCTTTTTCACCAAAGACAGCATGATCCGGTAAGACGCAATCAAATAATTTTTTAACGATGGTTGCCACTCCCCGAAAATGATCAGGGCGCGCCCGTCCTTCGAGTTGCTGCGCTAATTCAGGTACATCAATATATTCAATACTTTTATTCCCATTTATATTATGGGGATACATTTCACCGGAAGCGGGCATAAAAACGACGTCAACGTTTTTACTTTCAAGTAGCTGCAGATCTTGCGCTTCGGTTCTTGGATATTTATCCAAATCTTCATTCGCGGCAAATTGGGTTGGGTTAACATAAATACTCACAACCACTTTATCAGCAAGTGTCATTGCAGTATCTACCAAACTTAAATGTCCGCTGTGTAGATTACCCATTGTTGGTACGAAAGAGATACTCTCCCCTTTTGTATGGCAGGCATCACTCCATACTTTCATCGCCGCAATGGTTTTTATAACTTTCATATTGGAAGGAAACTCTTAAATTAGATAAAACCTGAGCGCGACGAATAATACATGCCAGCTTAGTAACTTTCATCTAATGTTGGAAAGCTGTTATTTTTAACTGCAACAACATAATCTTTGATAGCCGTAACAATTAAGTTTTCATCAATATTAGCAGAAGCAGTTGCTAAAAAATTTTTCACAAATTTCGGTAACTTGCCCGGTGTAATACCAAGCAAATCATATAAAACCAGTACCTGCCCATCACAATCTACGCCCGCACCAATGCCAATGGTTGGAATTGAAATAGACGTTGAAATCGCTTTACCTAAATGACCTGGAATACATTCAAGCACAATCATATCGACACCGATAGACTCTAGATGTTTTGCATCAGTAATCATTTGATCAGCTGCGGCTTGATCTCTGCCTTGAACTTTATAACCACCTAACTCTTCAACGGATTGCGGCAGTAAGCCAAGGTGTCCACAGACAGGAATACCATTATTAATAATATATTCAATGGATTCTGATATTGAGCCAACGCCGCTTCCCGCACCTTCCAACTTCACCATATCCGCACCCGCAGCAATAAATCGTTTTGCATTTTCTAAAGCTAAACGTTTTTCCTGATAACTATGATATGGCATATCGCCAATTAATAACGTCTGTTGTCTGGCATAAGCCACATGATGCATGTGATACAACATATCCTCCATCGTGACCGATAATGTTGTTGCCTGGCCGTGAATAACACCCCCTAAAGAGTCACCTACCAGGATGACATCCGCACCCGCTTCTTCAATACGTGTTGTAAAACTTGCATCGTACGAGGTTAGAACGGCAATTTTTTCACCATGCGGCTTCATACTGCGAATGCGTACTAGAGGCGTTTGAGTAGAAGTATTAATGTGATTTCTCCGCTACATTAAAATGTAAACAATCTTAATATTTTGGCAATAATAACATTTCTTAGGCATTTCGAGAATTAAAGACTTGAAGATAAAGGGTTAAAATACTGCCGGCCATGCTGCGGTTTGGAAATTTGTGCCAATAACTGCATATAATCAGCCTCATTATCCACAAAGTTTATATCTTCGACATTCACAATTAATAAGGGAGAATCGGTGTAATCGTGGAAAAAGCGGGCATAACCTTCGCCGAGCTTGCTTAAGTAAGTAGTGTTAATCGTTTTTTCGTAGTGCCTGCCCCGATGCGCAATGCGTTTTTGTAAAACAGAAACGGGAGCTTGCAGATAAATAACTAAATCCGGAACCGGCATATTAACCGTTACGTGTTCATATACTTGCATGTACAATTTATATTCATCAGGGTCTAACGTTAACTCGGCAAACAAACGATCTTTTTCAATCAAATAATCCGCCACACGTACGGGTTGGAACATGTCATCCTGATTAAAACCCTGTAATTGTTTAGCTCGTTGAAATAAAAAGAACAACTGGGTTTGAAACGCAGCACCTTTGGGGTTGTTATAAAATTTCTCAAGAAAAGGATTGTCTTCCGGTTCTTCCAGAATCAAATCAGAACCAAAACTCGTGGCCAATTTTTTAGCCAAGGTCGTTTTTCCAACACCTATCGGCCCATCAATAACTATATACTTTAGGTAGTCTACATTCACCGCGGTAAGTCCTGTAACTTGTTATAATGCTCTACAAATACCAGATTATCTTTTGTAATATTTTTAAGTAGGCTTTCAAGTTTGCCTAACTTTGGAATGTCTAAAGCGGGGTTAATATCATTTAATGGATACAAAACAAAATTTCGATTAGCAATTTCGGCATGTGGAATTTTTAAGCGTTCGGTATCAATACGCAAATCATCATACAACAATATATCTAAATCTAAACTGCGTGGTCCCCAACGATATTCTTTAACTCGATTATGTTTTATCTCTAACGCTTGTAAGTTATCTAATAATAGATCGGGGGTATGGCTCGTCTTGATAAGGATTACCGCATTGATGTAATCGGCTTGTGCAAGGTCTACCTCGGCACCGTTGATTTCAAGAGGTTTACTTTTATATATATCCGACACAGCCTCAACAATAATATTGGCTGCCGCACTTAGCTCAGAAATCGCAGATTTCACTTGCAGCAGCGGATTATCTAAATTGCTTCCCAGTCCTATATACACACTATGCGACATCATAAGTAAACGTCTACTTAACTCTATTTCTGAACTACTTTTTTAGGTTTTCTATTCTTTCTTTTAGTGCGGTCACTGGGTAATTCTTTAATCATAATTTTTTGGCCCGCTTCCGTTTCAACCTGAAATTGAGTCCACCATTTAGCCAGTTCATCCAACTCTTCTACGGATGATCGTGTAATGTCATATTCATTAGCGATGCCCTTATTAGTCAGAGAACTTCCAACCTGGCTACGAAGTAATAAAAAATCATATCCAGCTCTGAATCTTTTTTGTTCTAGCGACTTATAAGCGCGTCGCCCTACCCGGCTGGGGAGTCGAACCTGAAGTGACCAGATATCCCGCATCATGTAGCGAAAGCGTTTAGGAATCGTAATCCGTGCATTCACTTCTTCAATTATTTCCTGCCCGGCAACATTAACGGCATCGTATAAGGTATGATCTTGCTGCTGAAGTTTTTTGGCTAACACTTCAACGGCTGGCCACAACAACACGGCAAACAAAAAGGCCGGGGTAATCGGCTTGTCTTGCTGGATACGCAGATCCGTATTAGCTAAACCTTGTTTTATAAAACGACTATAAAATTCAGTTTCGGTTAATGGATCGAATGAAAAGAGCCGGTGGTAAATTTTTTCTTTTATCAATAACTCATAGACTGCTTCTGCATAGCCACTCATGAACAACTTAAGTACTTCATCAAACAAACGCGCGGAGGATACTGCTTCGAGCAAATGAATATTTTCATCCAGTGCGTTTTTAATCGACACTTCATCGTCATGCTGAATCTTAAAGTTTAACTTCGCTGCAAAGCGAATCGCACGTAACATCCTTACCGGATCTTCCTGGAAACGTGTATTGGGCTCACCAATCATCCGAATGGTTTTAGACTTAAGGTCTTCCATGCCATGGGTGTAGTCAACAATCGAAAAATCTTTTACGGTGTAGTACAAGGCATTAATTGTAAAGTCCCGACGCCAGGCATCTTGCTCCAGGGTGCCATAGACATTATCACGTAGCAGCATGCCTTCATCTGATACATGTTGAGTATCGTCATCAGCGTGCGGCCCTCTAAAGGTTGTTACTTCGATAATTTCGCGCCCAAAGCGCACATGCACTATTTGAAAGCGGCGCCCGATAATCCGGCTATTTCGGAATAAACCTTTGACTTGTTCAGGTGTAGCATTGGTTGCAACATCAAAATCTTTAGGATGATGTCCGAGAAGTAGATCGCGTACGCAACCGCCAACAAGGTAACCTTCAAAACCGGCATCCTTTAAAGTGTATAAGACATTGACTGCGCTTTTGGAGATGTCTTTACGCGAGATATTATGCTCGGGACGAGCAATGATAGTAGGGCTTGATTGAGTAATGGCACACGACCTTTTTATAATTTGCCCCATTCTGACATATTTATCAGATAAAAAAAAACCTCGCTGATTAGCGAGGTTTTTAAAGTGTGTAATACTTGCCTTATGTAGAGCGTCTTCTTGCTACTAACAAGCCAAGTAGACCGAAGCCAAACAACACTATTGTGCTAGCTTCGGGAACTGAAGTACCACCACGTGTGTAAACAGTAAGATGTGAAAGAGCATATTTGTTATCCCCATCATAATCCGTATTCCAACCCCAATTATTTGCAGCAGAATCAGATAAGAAAGTAGAATAAACATTACCAAATTTTAAGGCTATTAGATAATCACCTGTATAATTAAGTAACTCTGAAAAACTAAACATTCCCGATGTACCACCCCAACCTGAGCCAGTTATAATACCTCCACCTGTTGATGTGTCCACATCATATTTATCAAGTTGAACCCAATCAGAATAACCGTAGCCACCTAGAGCACTAGTTAGTGAATTACTGTCATTACCTAAATACGGGCCACATTTGGAAGCACTTACAGAGGACAAATTATCATAAGTTATTGATGATGATGCCGTTTTATTGATAGACGTGATATTTAAAGAATCTATGCAAACAGCTTCCGAAGCATATCCAGTTAGAGAAAATCCAAACAATAACAATGCGACTAATAAATTCTTTAAATACATTTCCACTTCCCATAAATAACTTCAGTTGATAGTTCATTATACCATTACCATTTCATTAGTAAATAGAAATATTCTATAAAAATCAGTACTTTATTATACTTATAGGTTAACCCAAACGGGTTAACCTATAAAAGCTGCAATGCTCAAAATGCAACCATAACAATAACTTAATAGCAGTTATGGTAAATATCCCCAAGTACAATATTTTTCAACCAATCTCAATATTGACCCATTCACACTGCTACGCTAACGTAGCACCTCTTTGTATTATGCTCTGCCGCAGTTTATTATTGGCACAATATACAATCTTCCCGACACTTACATATTTTAAAGACATATAGATAATACTCAAATGCCTAAAACAACATCTAAAAAAACGATTACAAAAAAATCCAAGCCACTCGACTTTGAAAAAGCCCTCAACGAATTAGAAAGCCTGGTTGAAACGATGGAACAGGGCGATATGTCACTTGAAGATTCGCTTAAACACTTTGAACGAGGAGTCGATTTAACCCGCCAGTGTCAAACAGCGCTGCGAGAAGCCGAGCAAAAGGTCCAGATTTTAATCGACAAGTCTGAACAGGCTGGTCTTGAAGATTTTACAGAAGAGTAAAAATCATGTCCGTAGAATCAATCTTAAAAGAATCTATTCTTACTCAATCCATGTCTGCCTGGCAAAAGCGCGTCAATATGGCCTTAAATAGTCGTTTGCCCAAAGATGAAATTCAGCCCTCGACTCTGCACCAGGCGATGCGTAGTTCGGTTCTGTTAGGCGGCAAGCGCATTCGGCCAGTGCTGGTGTATGCCGTTGGCCGATGTCTTGGCGCTAAGGAAGCACTACTCGATAGCCCGGCCTGTTCAGTTGAAATGATTCATGCCTACTCGTTGATTCATGACGACTTACCTGCCATGGACGATGATGCTCTACGACGAGGTCAACCGACCTGTCATATTCGATATGGTGAGGCGATGGCAATTTTAGCCGGAGATGCATTACAACCCCTGGCCTTTCATATACTGACGCCACTGGTTAAATCCATTCCAGCTGAGAATGTCCTCAAAATGGTAAAAATTCTAGCCATAGCCAGCGGCTCGCGCGGAATGGCCGGCGGGCAGGCAATTGACCTTGAAGCTGTTGGCAAAAAACTCAATATTGCCGAGCTTGAAAATATGCATATTCACAAAACCGGCGCTTTAATCCGCGCCAGTGTGCAATTAGGAGCGCTGTGTCAGCCCGATGTGAGCGATGCACAACTCGAAGCTCTGGACCATTACGGCAAATGTGTTGGCCTGGCCTTTCAGGTCCAAGACGATATTCTGGATATTGAAGCCAGTACCGAAATTCTCGGTAAACCTCAGGGCGCGGATGCCGCATTAAACAAACCCACCTACCCCGCTATTCTAGGCCTGGCCGAATCTAAACAACTCGCAGTTGAGTTACATGAAGATGCTATTTCCCACCTTGAAACCTTTGGTGATAAAGCACAAATTCTGCGTGAATTATCCGCTTATATCATTGGCCGGGAATATTAAGAACTTGTCCTATTAAGACTTCTCAATAGGCCTAACGGATAAGCACTCAAGTGTGCTTGCATAAACGGGCCAAACAAAGCATGATCCTTTTGTTACAAGACACTCATCTACAATTGTACTGGCTATTCAATAATGACATCAAACTCACCCACACCCTTGCTCGATACCATAAAGTATCCTCAGGATTTGCGTGCCTTAAAGCCCGACAAACTAAGACAAGTGTCTGATGAACTTAGAGATTTCCTCATTCAGAGTGTGAGCGAGACCGGCGGACATTTATCTTCCGGATTGGGTACCGTTGAATTAACCGTTGCCCTACATTACATTTTTGATACCCCAAATGATCGCCTGGTCTGGGATGTCGGCCACCAAAGTTACCCGCATAAAATCCTTACCGGTCGACGCGACCAAATGCCGGGATTGCGCCAAAAAGACGGCTTAAGCGGCTTCCCGAAGCGCGAAGAAAGCGCCTACGATACCTTTGGTGTGGGCCACTCAAGCACCTCCATTAGTGCCGCGCTCGGTATGGCCGTTGCGGCAAAACAAACCGGTGAGGAGCGCCATGTTGCAGCTATCATCGGTGATGGTGCTCTGACCGCCGGGATGGCGTTTGAAGCACTCAATCACGCCGGTGACATCGATGCTAATTTACTGGTTATTCTCAACGACAATGACATGTCCATTTCGCCCAATGTTGGCGCGATG
>Ga0316206_1003011_pt1 | contig 10098 bp, 8 predicted proteins | sample 6monthpyrite_MG_FD_204942 | JGI IMG/M metagenome (GOLD analysis project Ga0316206, IMG submission 204942) | Microbial mat bacterial communities from mineral coupon in-situ incubated in ocean water Damariscotta River, Maine, United States -... | ecosystem: Environmental > Aquatic > Marine >...
CGCCAGAGAATGCATAGTTCAAATAATAATTTGTCACCTGTCGAGTTTGAAGAAAAAATGATGCTACAGGTTGAAACAGCAGCTTAAAATGTTTATGGATAAGTATGATATAGGGTTGACACATCATGAAGCTACCGGTGTAAAAATGGCTCATGTTATTAATAAAGGAAGAATACCAAAGTTAAAAGAGTATCTTATTGTAGCTAGGAAAGATGGTATAAAAGATTTAAATGTTGAGAAAATTCCAAAAGATGAATGGGATAAAGAATATAAATTGCTAGTTGAAAATGTTACGAAAGAAGAGATCAATGAACTAAAAATCATTATTGATAATGATGATTTTACAGAAGATGATATATTAAGAGCAGATGAAATATGCTCAAAAATGACATTATCATCAATTAATAAATTATTTGAAGGAAAAGGGAAATTAACTAATTCTCAAAAAGATGAAATTAAATTTGAACATGCATGGCAAATCGTTAGAGATGTTGCTACATCAGGCTCTGCAAGAAAACGAGCAGATGAAAAAAGAGAAATTGTTGAAGGTGGTTTTTTTGTTGTTGTAACTCCAAAAAGAAAAAAATATATTATAAAAAAAGATTACAATATTGAAGCTTCTCAACCCAGAATAAAGCTACTTTTTGCAGACGATTATTTAACTATTCATCCTGGCGATTTTTGGCAAGATATTAAAACAACAGGTTTAGATAATGAGGGTGGTATTGATTTTAAAAAAGGTAAAAAACCAGAAGAACTAATCAGAAGAATAATTAAAATGTCATCAAATGAAGGTGATTTAGTTTTAGATTCATTCTTAGGTTCAGGAACAACAGCTTCAGTAGCTCATAAAATGAAACGAAAGTGGATTGGTATAGAAATGGGTCCACATTGTACCTCTCATGCTATGCCACGAATTCAGAATGTAATTAATGGTGATGATGATCAAGGTATAACACAAAAAGTCAGTTGGCAAGGTGGAGGTGGTTTCAAGTTCTATACTCTTGCACCAAGCTTACTTAAAAAAGACAAATTTGATAACTGGATTATAGAACCAACTTTAAATGCAGAACTACTAGCTTCTGCACTAGCTAAACAAGAAGCTTTTACCTACTTTCCAGACAGTGAACTTTTTTGGAAGCAAGGCTACTCTACAGAAAATGACTTTATATTTACTACTACACAGTTTGTAACTGCAGACTTTCTAGACAAAATTCATGATGAAATGAAAGAGGAAGAGACTCTGCTCGTTTGTGCTAAGTCATTTCAAGAAGCTTGTAAAAATAGATATACAAATATTAGTATTAAAAAAATACCGCAAGTACTACTTGGAAAATGTGAATTTGGTAAGGATGATTATAGTTTAAATATTTTAGAAGAGATAAGCGAGGATGATGATGAATAGCATTGCAAATATTATAAATAGTAGATTAAGCCTAAGAGCACCACAAGGCGAAAGTTTAGATAGACTTAGTAAGATAGTTGATATTATTGACCTCTCCAAAGATAGCAATCTTGAAGACAATATGCAAAAAATAAGAGATTTATATCCAACTTTTCAAGAGTATGAAAGAGAGTTTCCATCTATTTGTTTTTCACTAGCAACAGGTGTTGGAAAAACCAGACTTATGGGTGCTTTTATCGTATATCTGATGAGAGCAAAGGGGATAAAAAACTTCTTTGTATTAGCTCCAAACCTTACGATTTACAACAAACTTATTGAAGATTTCGGTAACCCATCACATCCAAAATATGTATTTAAAGGTATTCATGAATTTGCCATCGATAAACCTAGAATAATTACAGGTGACAACTATAAATATCAAGGTAATATTGACCAAACTAGTGATATAAAAATTAATGTATTTAATATTTCTAAAATTAATTCAGAAGTCAGAGGTGGTAAAGCACCAAAGATAAAAAGATTATCCGAATATTTAGGTAAATCATATTTTGATTACTTGGCTGCACTTGATGATTTAGTTGTTTTAATGGATGAGTCTCATCACTATAGAGCTGCAGCTGGTCTTAAAGCCATAAATGAGTTAAAACCTATTTTAGGTCTTGAAGTAACTGCTACTCCACAAGTTGAGAATGGGAGTAAGTCTATTAAATTTAAAAATGTAGTCTATGAATATTCATTATCAAAAGCCATTAAAGATGGTTTTGTAAAAGAACCAAGTGTTGCTACAAGAAAAAACTTTGACCCAACAGTTTACAAAGACAATCAGCCAGCACTTGATAAAATCAAAATTGAAGATGGTGTAAGACTACATGAAGATACAAAAGTTGCACTAGAAATATATGCTAAAAATTCAAGAACTAATACAGTAAAGCCTTTTATTCTTATAGTTGCAAAAGACACTACTCATGCCAGTGAAATTAAAGCACTTATTCAATCAGATAATTTTTTTGAAGGCAGATATAAAGATAAAGTTATTGAAGTCCATTCAAATCAAACCGGTGAAGAAAAAGATGAAACTATTGCAGAGCTAGTTTCAGTTGAAGACCCAGCAAATACTACAGAGATTGTTATCCATGTTAATATGCTAAAAGAGGGTTGGGATGTTACAAATCTTTATACAATAATACCTTTAAGAACAGCTGCTTCTCTTACTCTTAGAGAACAAACAATTGGTAGAGGTCTAAGACTTCCGTATGGGAAAAGAACTGGTAACGATAAAGTTGATAAACTTACTATTGTATCACATGATAAATTTCAACAAATTATAGAAGAAGCAAACAAGCCTGACTCTATTATTAAAAAAGAGAATATTATTGAAATTGATGAAGAAGACTTATCTCATCCAAAAGAGGCAGTTACATCTGAAAATAAGCTTCAAGAAAAATTTCAACAAGAGCAAGCAGCTATTGAAAAACTAGAAAAGCCTGAAGAGAAACAACAAGCTACTATTATCTTAGAAGCTAAGAGAACAATCATTGAAAACTTCACTAAACCACAAACTAATGTAACTAAAATCAATGACCTAAAAAAAGAAGAAATAAAAAAACAAGCAATTGAAAAAATCAAAGAAAACAAAGATTTCATAACGCAACTTCCAGAGTTCCAAGAAGAGATTATTAAACAAGTTGAACAAACTTATGATGAACTTGTTGAAGAGTTTATAACTGCGACTATTGAGATACCAAGAATTACTATTCAGCCATCTGAAGAGATAATTGCTTACTTTACTGATTTTGATTTAGATACTTCAAAATTGAATCAACAACCAGTCGAAGAGGAAATACTTGTACAACGACTAAGAGATAACAAGCAAGACATAGTGATTGGTAAAGGTGGCATTACTCAAGATAAGCCAGAAAATATGTTAGTAAATGAGCTTATAAACTTTCCAGAGATTGATTATGATACGAGTTCAGACCTGTTGTTTAAACTAGCTAATCAAGCTATTTCGAAATATAAAAGCTATCTTACAGATGATAAAGTATTGAATGTCATCATTTACTACGCAAAAAATATTGCAGAACTTATCTATTCTCAATTGAAAAATAATTTCCATTATGAGCCACCAAAGTTTGAACAGGTAAGTGTAAATCCATTTGTAAAAATTGAGCCACATAATTTTACGAAATATAAAGCTGACAGTATTCATGATTATCATGATACGATAGAACCAGCAAGCCTTATAAAAATGAAAGTATTTAGCGGATTTAAAAAAGCTTGTCATAATCTTTATAAATTTGACTCTAAAACTGAAAAAGATTTTGCAATCATAATTGAAAAAGATACTAAGGTGCAAAAATGGCTAAGACCCGCAAGTAATCAGTTTAGAATATACTGGGATCATAACTCTAGACAATATGAACCAGACTTTATAGTTGAAACAGATGACTTTATATACATGGTAGAAACAAAGAAGGCTGATGATATAAAAACTGATGAAGTTCAAGAGAAAAAAAGAGCTGCTCAACAGTACTGTAGTCATGCTTCTCAATATGCAAAAGATAATGGTGGTAAAGAGTGGAAATATATGATTATCCCTCATGGTGAAGTTGTATTTAGTAGAGACTTGAATTATTTTGTAAATAGGTATATTGAAGATTAAAAAGTGAGGTAGCAATATGTGGTCAGATAACGAAACAACAAAAGATTTATTAAACTACGAAGTCCATTGTGATTTACTAAAAGAGTACTTGACGAACAAAGAACTGCTGCCTTTAACTATTGGTGTATTTGGTGATTGGGGAAGTGGTAAATCAAGTATTATGAGAATGCTTGAAGAGAAGTTTGAATCAGAAGAAAAAGTATTAACAATATATTTTAACAGTTGGCTTTTTGAAAGCTATGAAGATGCCAAGATATCGTTGCTTGAAAACATCATTTTAGAATTATCAAAAGGTCAAACACTTACTAAAGAAGCTAAAAGTAAAATTTTACAGTTATTATCGAGAGTTGACTATATGAAATTAGCTTCAGATGGTGTAAAAAAATATGGCAAAAATATTGTTGATATATTTACAACTGGAGGAGCATTAACTGCGATTGAAGCTGGGTATAGCATGTTAAATCAAGAAACATTAGAAGATTTGAAAAATGCTGATGTTTCAAAGCTAGATACATATATCAAAAAAGAACAAGAGAATACATCTAAAACAACTATTAAAAGCTTCAAAGATGACTTTTCAAAATTAATAGCACTAACTGAATATGATAGTGTAGTTATTTTTATAGATGATTTAGATAGATGTTTACCTGAAAGAGTTATAGACACACTTGAGGCAATTAAACTCTTCTTATCAGTCGATAATACAGCTTTTGTAATAGGTGCAGATGAAAGAATATTAAAGCACTCAATATCAATGCATTTACAACTACATACATTTAACAATGACTCGTCATTTTTGCATAATACTGAGCAAATAGTTACTGATTATATTGAAAAATTGATTCAAATACCTTATCGCATACCAAAGCTCTCTCCATCAGAGATAGAAAGTTATAATAATTTACTTTTCTGCAAAAACAAACTAGCTGAAGATGATTTTAAACTAGTTTATGACAATTATACTACATTTAAAAAAGAAAACTTCTATACTTCATATTCGCTTGGACATATAAAAAAAATTATTAGTTTGGATGATAAAAAAGAACTTGATATGCTATTAAATCTTTCTCATCAAGCAAGTTTTATGATTACCAATGTATTAAAAGGGAATCCTAGACAAACAAAAAGATTTTTAAATACCTTTGTATTAAGACAAAAGTTAGCTGAAGTCGCAAATATCAGCATTGAAAATTTAATTCTTATTAAATTGATGTTACTAGAGTATTTTAACGACAAGCTATTTAATAAACTTAATAATATTCAGTCTGCTAATGATGGTATAGTAAAAGAATTGAAACTTTTAGAATCTAACATTATAGATGGAGAGTCAATAGAAGAACTTGATAGTTTTAAAGAGTGGAAAAGTAATGAGCAAATAATAAACTGGATAAAACTAGAGCCTAGATTGAGTGAAGTTGATTTAAGAGATTATTTTTGGTTAGCAAGGGATAAAACAGGTTCTACTCTATCAAATGTACATATGGTAAGCCCAAAAATACAACATATATTTAAAGGATTAATTTCAGATAGCTCCTCAAACATTAGAGTATCATTAGAGGCAGCAAAAGGCTTAAATGATAGTGAATTACACGAACTATTCAGCCTTTTTGAAAGTAACATTCAAGCTGTAAAAGATATAAAAATCCATTTAATATCTCTTCATGATTTAACAATACAAATAAATCAATATATATTTTCAACTAGATACTTAGAGATTTATAGGAGTATTTCATACTCACGAATTAATAATCTAATCTTTATCCCTGATAAGCTATCTGAAATAAAGAAAAAAGAAATTTCTTTATCGGAAGCGGTAGATAGTATTTTAGAAAACTATTCAACACAACCTAAAGGATTATTAAAAAATGCCTCTCTAAAGATATTAGCAAAAGGAAATAGTTAATGGGAACTTCAGCAGGATATATACCACCATCTGGTGATAATTGGAATTCATTAAAAAGACAAATGGGCATGTTGTTAGATAAACCTGAAAAAAAAGAATTAGTCTTAAGTAAATTTATAACTGCAATTGGTGGGGCAAAAGGCTTTTCATCATCAAATAGATCAACTAGCACCTCTTCTGTTCCCAGAAGAGGTGCTACAGGTAAATCTTTTAAATCCTCAAGTGCCAGAAAAACATCTCAAAATGTATTAGGCTTTTTTAGTGATATTAATACTAATGGCTTTACTCAAGCATTAGAAAAACGAAATATAGACTTAAGGGATAAAAACCTTGATGAGATAAAAGAAACTCTTATAGATTATTTTATAGAACCATCAACTGATGGAGATACTGATGCTTCTTCAAGAGCAATTACAACAGTTATGGATGATTTATTTAATGAAATTTCAACAGAAGAAGAGTTAGAAAGCTATTTTAGCGATGTCATATCTACAGAAAAAGCTGAAATAATATTATGTGGATTTTATGAAAATTATATTTTTGAACTATTTGCAAGAACTTTTTTTGAAGACAGAACACAACATTCTAGCCAAAGTGATACAGTAGAACTTTTAGACATTGTAAAAGAAACTATAAAATCGAAAATTTCCACACATCAATGCAGTGCTAATTTAAAAGATATAGACTTCAACAGTCAAGATGGTGCAAACTTTGTTCAAGGTATCTTAAATGATATTTTAGAAATATTAGAGGAAGTCTAAGATGTTTAATGTTCAAATTATAAATAAAAAGAAAAGAAGAAATAATTTATTAGACCTCAGTCTTATTGTAAATAGAGAATACAGGACTGTACTAAAAATAAATCCATATAATTGTTTTACAAAATTTATTTTTGACCCAATACCATCCAGTTTAGATATTTTATATTTTACAAGTATAATTTACTCAATTGATAAGCTAATTCCAAGAAGTAAATCAAATGATAATTGGAGCCGAGATATTAATGTTGTTATACCGGTAAGTGATGTTCTATCATGGGAAAATGCGAAAGAAGATTTAAAAAATGCACTTAATTTTCTAACAAGTGATAACTGGAACTTATCATTTAGTAAAGTAAAGCGACCATATTTTCAAAAACAGAGAAATACTTTACCTCTTAATGCAAATATTGATCATATTTGTCTTTTTTCTGGTGGATTAGATTCTCTAGCTGGTGGTATAGATTTAGCTAATGAAAAAGATAATATTTTATTTATATCTCATGTAGATAGTACAGGTGCTTCCTCAATAATACAACAACCACTTTTAGAAAAAATAAAAGAAACTTATTCCAATAAATATATTGAACAGTCTCAATTTCACATATTTGCAGACGCCAGTAATGAAGCTACTACAAGAGGTAGGTCTATCTTATTTCATGGATTAGCACTATTTCATGCGATGAATTTAGGAGTTGATAAAATCATTGCTCCTGAAAATGGAGTAATTAGTATTAATTTACCATTAACACCATCGAGAACATGTTCAAATAGTACTAAAACTATGCATCCTTATTTTTTAAATGAATTTCAAAAAGCTTTAACTATTCTTGATATTAACATAAAAATTGAGAATCCATACCTTTTAAAAACAAAAGGTGAAATGTTATTAGAAAATAAAAATACTGATTTGATACAAGAGTTAGCTACACAAACATTATCATGTTCACATGGTGGTGGGCATACTAATGGGTGGTTTAGAAGTAGTTATAATTGTGGATATTGTATTCCTTGTACTATTAGGAGAGCTTCTATCCATAAGTTTAATAATAGTTTAGATGTTGGTACAGACTATGGACATGATATAGGTAATGGGGAAGTATTTTTGTCTACTCATAATGATAAAAAACTAGATTTACTTGCATTGTCATATTTTTTAAATCGTAACTTAAATTATAGTCAACTAAAAAGAGAAGTAAAACTAATGGCAAATATTGATGATGTAGACAACATTACCAACATGTTAATACGAGGATACCAAGAAATAAAAGAGTATATTAATGCTAAAGCCGATGATAATATAAAAGGACTATTTCATTGAATATTGAATTAGTTGACACACACTGCCATATAAATTTCTTTAATAATGCAGGTGACATTGCTTTAGAATGTGAAAAAAATAAAGTGCATACTATTTATGTAACAACACTTCCATCACAGTTTGATAAGACATATCAGTATCTTGAAAATTTAAAATATGTTTATCCTTCTCTTGGTTTTCATTCTTTAGAAAGTAATTATAATATGGATAAAGAAAAACAGTTATTTCTTCAAAATATTGATAATACTAGGTTTATTGGAGAAGTTGGATTAGATTTTTCTAAAAAAGCTATAACTGAACATGATAAACAAATTGAAATTTTTGAATTTATTCTATCTAATATTGCAGATAAAAATAAAATATTATCTATTCATAGTGCTAGTTCAGAGGATAAAGTATTAGAACTATTGATTAAATATGGAATTAAGAAAGCTATTTTTCATTGGTATAGTGGAAAAATATCTACACTCAAAAAAATACTAGAAAACAACTATTTTTTTTCAATTAATGAAGCTATGTGTAAAAGTAAAAAAGGGCAAAATATTATCTCAAAACTGCCTATGAATAAAGTTTTAATTGAAACGGATGCTCCTTTCATTAAAGACGTTTTGCCGTACAAAAATGATTTTGTATATTCGTATTTGAGTAATATATGGAACATGACAGTAAATGAAGTCAAAAGGCATACATTGGATAATTTTATATCTTTACAAAACACTCCAAGAAAGAAAATTCTAAATACACTTTTTTAATTTGTAATATGAAAGAAGGTAGTAAAACATAATGGAATTAACTTTTTATACAAAACAAAGAGGCTTTAGAATCTCAGAAAATGAATGAAGTCTTTAAAGAGATATTTGAACTAGCTGAGAATTTCAAAAGGTACAGTAAGTAGTTATATATAGGAATGGAGATGAAAATGAAAAATAAACAAACAACGATGGATGATGTTTTTGAAATAATAGATGAGATGGAATCATAATTTCAAAGAATGTATGATCCATTACTAAAAGAAGATGTGATACAATAATGTTATCAAAGAGGAATAAGTTGTATAAATATGTCTGAAACAGAATCCAAAGCATTAGATTATCTCAAAGCAAATAAAAAAGAATTTTTAAACAAACACTTAGGTGGTTTTGAACCACAAGATATAAAAACCTCTATCTTTACAGCAGGCGCTAGTGGAGCAGGAAAAACAGAATATGCCATTAGTAGAAAAGAAAAAGAAGCATTTCTATTGCATTTAGATATCGATGAAATTAGAGATTTTTTTACTCCTATTGGGTACAATGGAGCAAACTCTAGCGACTATCAAAAACCAGCTTCAAAGGGTGTTAATTGGCTTTTTGATAGAGCTACTAAAAAAGGTTACTCCCTAATATTGGATTCAAACTTTGCGGAAGCTACAATTGCTCAAAGTAATATTCAAAGACTTTTAGATAAAGAGTATGTTGTTGAGATCAACTACATATTTAGAGACATTCGGAAAAGCCATGAATTTACGAAGAAACGAGAATCAATTACTAAAAGAAAAGTTCCAATAGAAGTTGTGCAAAGCACTTTTAAAAATTCTTTTGATACGACACTTTTTATCAAATCTATTTTTAAAGATGCTATAATCTTAAATCTAATTGATAGAGAAAATGATATAATTCATGAAGATATTGACGAACAGATTTTTTTTGATTTACTAAAGGGGGAAATAGTATGAGCTTAGAAGAGTATTTACAACAAAACATCAAACCAGATACATTAAAAAGAGCGACAGAGTTTAAAACTTCACTAGCTTATAAATCCATTCAGACTTATACTACTTCTGGAAAATATAAACAAGCAAGAATTCAACTAAAACTTAGAGACAGCAGCATACATAAAAGTACACTAGCAGATATTAAAAGACTACAAGAGTTCGCTGTTTAAGGGACTGTAAATAATTCTGTGTCAATAAGGTAAAATATTGAACACAGAAGGAAGAACAGATGAAGATGGAAATAGATGTTGCAGAATTTGCAGCACAACTCAAAGCTGGTAAAGGTATCGGCGGTA
>Ga0316206_1003013_pt1 | contig 10095 bp, 8 predicted proteins | sample 6monthpyrite_MG_FD_204942 | JGI IMG/M metagenome (GOLD analysis project Ga0316206, IMG submission 204942) | Microbial mat bacterial communities from mineral coupon in-situ incubated in ocean water Damariscotta River, Maine, United States -... | ecosystem: Environmental > Aquatic > Marine >...
CTTGGAGCGGGCGATCAACCCTGCTGGCGGCGCGTCAAAGTCCATGCCAATCGCTTTGGTGAACTCGGACCCCGCATCCGACAACATGCTGATTCCAGCCTCAGATGCCCCAGTGGCCTCGCCCCATGCCTTCATCACGAACGGGTCGTTGACCGACACACAGACGATCTCGTCCACGCCCTTGGCATCGAAATCACCCTTGGTACGGATGAAGCTTGGAACATGCGCGGAATGGCAGGTGGGTGTATACGCCCCCGGCACCGCAAAGATCACAACCTTGCGGCCTTTTGTGAGGCTGGATAGGGAAACCGCTTCCGGCCCCTCGGCGCCAATGCGGATAAGATCCACGTCGGGCAATGTGTCGCCGGTAGTAATGGCCATGTCGTTTTCCCTGATTGAGTTCTGGTTCCCCATGCATATAGGTTCGCACCACGTGCTAGACCAGAAAAAGGCGATCTGAATGAGCCATATAGTTGTGATCGGAGCGGGGCAGGCAGGGTCATCAGTGATCTGCAAGCTGCGCAATTCGGGCTTCGACGGGGAGATCACGCTCATCGGCGCGGAAACCGTCCCCCCGTATCAGCGCCCGCCCTTGTCAAAGGCCTACCTGCTGGGCGAGATGGAGAAGGAGCGCCTGTTCCTGCGCCCCGAACAATTCTACATTGATCACAACATCACGCTGCGTCTGGGCGCGCCCGTGACGGCCATTGATCGCGCCGCAAAAACCGTCAGCGTGGCGGGTGAAACGGTGGCTTACGACCAGCTCGTGTTGACCAAGGGCTCCAACCCGCGCCACCTGCCAGCCAGTATCGGCGGCGCACTTGGCGGCGTGCATGTGGTGCGCAGCCTTGACGACGTGGATGCCATGCGTGCCGACATGGCCCCCGGCAAGCACGCCCTTATTGTGGGCGGCGGCTATATCGGTTTGGAGGCCGCCGCTGTGGCGTCCAAAATGGGTCTCATGGTCACAGTCGTCGAGATGGCCGACCGCATCCTGCAACGGGTCGCGGCCCCCGAAACATCCGACTATTTCCGCGCCCTGCACAAGGAACACGGCGTCGATATCCGCGAGGGCGTCGGATTGGACAGGCTGTTGGGCGAAACCCGTGTCACAGGCGCGCGGCTGGCCGACGGAAGCCAGCTTGACGTCGATATGGTGATTGTCGGCGTCGGCGTCACGCCAAGCGACTCGCTGGCGACCAACGCTGGTCTGACGATCAACAATGGCATCGAGACGGACGCCCATGGCCGGACCTCGGACCCGAGCATCTGGGCCGCTGGCGACTGCGCCTCCTTCCCGTGGCGCGGCGGCCGCATCCGGCTGGAATCGGTGCAAAACGCCATTGATCAGGGCGAATTGGTGGCTGAGAACATCATGGGCGCAAACAAGGAATACGTGCCTAACCCCTGGTTCTGGTCCGACCAATATGACGTCAAATTGCAAATCGCCGGGCTGAACACCGGTTACGACAAGATCGCCGCGCGCCACGTCGGCGATGCGGTGTCTTACTGGTATTACAAGGGCGACAAACTGCTGGCTGTCGACGCCATGAACGACCCGCGCTGCTACATGATCGGCAAGCGGTTGATCGAGGCGGGCAAAAGCCCATCGCCGGACGTGGTGAGCGACCCTGAGACCGACATGAAGGCCCTCCTGAAGTGAGGATCATTGGCGGCATCCACCGCTCCGTGGCCCTGACGCCTGTTGGTAAGGGCGACGAGGCAGGCCACCTGCGGCCGACCACCGACCGCATCCGCGAAAGCCTGTTCAACGTGCTGGGCGGCGGCCGCTTTGGCGATCCTTTGGATGGGGCACGTGTGCTGGACCTGTTCGCAGGCACGGGCGCGTTGGGGCTGGAGGCCCTGTCGCGCGGTGCCAGTCAAGTGTGCTTCATCGAGAAGGGCCGCGCGGGCTACAAACTCCTGAGCAAGAACATCGCAAAGCTGCGGGCGGGTGAGGTGACCAATGCCCTGACATGGGACGCCACCCGCCTGCCCGCGAACCCCTACAGGCCATTTGATCTGGTGTTTCTGGACCCGCCCTATGGCAAGGATCTGGGCACGGCAGCGCTCACCTGCGCAAAAGCCCAAGGCTGGATTGCAGATGACGCGTTGATTGTGTGGGAAGAGGAAAGCCCGCAAGCAGCGCCAGACGGGTTCACGGTGCTCGACCACAAGAAGTATGGCGCGACCCGCATCACCTTTTTGGAAATCGCTGGCGAAAAGGCATAAAAATGCCGCCCCGAAACTCGGGGCGGCTGGGTAATGTCACTAGGTACGCGGGTATCTACTGGCCTTCGGCAACAAAGCCTTCGGCATCCTTTACAAGCGTCGCCCCGTCGAGGCCTTTCTTGTTGGCCTCAACGATCCACTCTGCGGTGACTTCCTCACCAAGCGCTCTAATACGTGCAGTTTCCTCTTCCGAGATAACCCCGATCTCGTTGCCATCTGCAATCATGAGCTGCTTGCCAACCACATCACCTTGGTCATGGGCACGTCCGGCCCAAGCGGACGCGAACTCGCCTGAGTTGGCGTCGATCACCGCCTTCAGATCCGACGGCAGGCTTTCATACTTGTCCTTGTTCATCGCCCAGATGAAATAGAGGTTATACAACGCCTTATCACCCGCCACATCGGTGTGGCTGTCGGTCAGCTCGTTAAGCTTCAGCGAAGGCGCCATTTCCCAAGTGATAACGCCCCCATCGACCACGCCTTTCGACAGCGCCTCGGGGAAGGCGGGAACCGGCATCCCAATCGGGGTTGCACCCAACTTGTCGAGCAACAGCGTCGCAGGGCGCGACGGGCCGCGCAGTTTCAGGCCTTTGAAATCCTCGACCGATTTGATCGCAGGGCCTTTCTTGTGCACGATGCCGGGGCCGTGCATGTGGGCGGCGATCAGTTGGACGTCTTTGAAGTCGTCCATCAGATATTTCTGGGTGAATTTCCACGCGGCCACGGATGCGGCCTCGCCGGATTTGGTCGTCATGAAGGGCAGTTCCATAGCCTCGGCTTCGGGGAAACGGCCCGGCTGGTAGCCCGGTATAACCCAGCCGCCATCAACCGCGCCGTCGCGGATCAGGTCATACTGGTTCGGGGCTTTGCCGCCGAGTTGCATGAACGGGTACAGTTCCACCTTGATGCGCCCATTCGAGTCTTTCTCGATTTTGTCGGCCCAAGGCTGCATGAAATAGGTCGGGTTCGCCGATTTAGGGGACACAAAATGCTGAAAGCGGAGTGTCACTTCCTGCGCAAATGCGGTTGAGGCGCTTGCCAGAGTGAAAAGGGCGAAAGTTGTAGATTTGAGAAAGGTCATCTTAAGACCTCCTTTTGCAAGATCGGTTAGCGAGGCTTTAGCCGCATCGCCGAAAATATGTAAGAAGAGATAACGTATTTGCAAGTCATTCGCAAAAACTTCTTCTAGATGTAGTGGTCGCAGGGATTGTTTGCACAAGTAAAACATGGGAGTTTCGGCCAAACTCGAGCAAATGATAAAAACAGGCGAAAATCCCATGCAAGACCCGCAAACGCTGTTGGCCAATATATTCGGATTCGACGCGTTTCGTCCCGGCCAACGCGACATTGTGGATGCCGTTTGCGCAGGCAAGAACACACTCGCCATTATGCCAACAGGTGGTGGCAAATCGCTATGCTTCCAACTGCCCGCGCTGGCCCGTGACGGCCTGACGGTGGTGATCTCCCCGCTGATTGCGCTTATGCGCGATCAGGTGCGCGCCCTCAAAGCCGCAGGCGTGCAGGCGGGTGCCCTGACCTCCGGAAATACCGAAGAAGAGACCGATATGGTCTTCGACGCGCTGCACACAGGCACGCTGAAGCTGCTCTATATCGCGCCGGAACGCCTTGCCTCCTCCGGCACTCGCGACATGCTGACACGCGCCAACTGCACCATGATCGCGGTGGACGAGGCGCATTGCGTCAGCCAATGGGGCCATGATTTCCGACCCGACTACCTGCGCATCGGCGAGTTGCGCCGCGCCCTTGGCGTGCCGCTGGCCGCCTTCACCGCGACCGCCGACGCCGAGACCCGCGAGGAGATCGTCACGCGGCTGTTCGACGGTGAGCCGCCCGAAATCTTTATGCAGGGCTTCGACCGCCCCAACCTGCACCTGTCCTTCGAGGTCAAGGACGGCCCGCGCCGCCAGATCCTCGACTTCGCCAACGCGAGGCGCGATCAGGCTGGCATCGTCTATTGCGGCACCCGCGCCAAAACCGAAACCTTGGCGCAAGCCCTGTGCGAGGCTGGCCATTCCGCGTGCCACTATCACGGCGGCATGGACCCCGAGCACCGTCGCGAGGTGGAGCGCCGCTTCAGCCAGGAAGACGGCCTTATCGTCGTTGCCACAATTGCGTTCGGCATGGGTGTCGATAAGCCAGACATCCGCTGGGTGGCCCATGCCGACCTGCCCAAATCCGTCGAAAGCTATTATCAAGAAATCGGCCGCGCAGGCCGCGACGGCACCCCCGCCGACACCCTGACGCTCTATGGCCCCGACGATATCCGGTTCCGCCGCCAACAAATCGACGAGGGCCTTGCCCCAGACGACCGCAAAGCCGCCGACCACGCCCGCTTGAACGCGTTGCTGGGCTTGGCCGAGGCTTTGGAATGCCGCCGCAAACCCCTGCTGGAATATTTCGGCGATACCGACATCACCTGCGGTAACTGCGACCTGTGCGAAAAACCGCCCGAGACATTTGACGGCACCATCGCCGTGCGCAAAGCCTTGTCGGCCATCCTGCGCACCGGCGAAAATTTCGGCGCGGGCCACCTGATTGACATCCTCTTGGGCAACTCCACTGAAAAGGTGCAGGCGCGGGGCCATGACCAACTGCCGACATTCGGCATTGGCGGCGAATATGACAAACGCGGCTGGCAGGCGGTGTTCCGGCAAATGATGGGGCGCGACCTGATCCGCCCCGACCCGTCGCGCCACGGGGCCTTCCGCATGACCCAAGCCGCCCGCCCGATCCTGCGCGACGAGGCGACTATAACATTGCGTCGCGACACCATCCGCAAAGGCGCAAACCGCCTCGCTGTCAAAACGCTGGTCTCGGACGAGGACGCGCCGCTGCTCTCCGCGCTAAAAGCCAAGCGCCGAGCCTTCGCCGAAGCCGCCCGCGCACCCGCTTACGTAATTTTCAACGACAAAACGCTGATCGAAATGGCGGAAACACGGCCTTCGAACCTGGACGAATTCGCCCGTATCTCCGGTGTCGGCGCCAAGAAGTTGGAAAGCTTCGGCGCCGCTTTTCTCGAAGTCATCAACGGCACCCCAACCCCGGAGTTGCACCCGACCCGCCGCAAACTTGCAGGCCGCGACAGCGGTGCGCTTTATGATCAATTGCTGGAAGCGCAGGCCAACCTCGCCCGCGGCCCCGAAGGCTACGACAAGCCGCTCAGCTGCTCAACCTCGCTGATCGCCAAGGTGGCCGAGATCAAGCCTAGTGATCCCAACTCCATGGCCCGCCTGCTAGGCGACCGCCGTGCGAAACGGTTCGGCGATGCCTTTTTGAATGTGCTGAAAGCCTCTTGAGGCTACCGCTCCGACAACTACATTGTGCCTCAAAGGAGACCGCCCATGTTGACCGTGATTTCGCCCGCCAAGAAACTGGACATGACCGCCGTCAATGTTGCCGCAACCCTGCCGGAGTTTCAAGCCGACGCGAACACCTTGGCAAACGTGGCGCGCAAGCTGTCCGTGGATGACCTGCGCAAGCTGATGCACATCTCCGAAAACCTCGCCACGCTGAACCGAGACCGCTTCCGCGTCTTCGCGGACGCCAGCACGCCAGCCAATGCCAAGCCAGCGATGTATATCTTTGCGGGCGACACCTATACTGGGCTTGAGGCCAAAAGCCTCGATGCGGACGAGGTCGCCTTCGCCCAAGATCATTTGCGCATCCTGTCCGGCCTCTATGGCTTGCTGAAACCCCTCGACGCCATCCAAGCCTACCGCTTGGAAATGGGCAGCCGTCTGAAGACCGCACGCGGCAAGTCGCTCTATGACTATTGGGGCAGCACGATTAGCGAGGCGCTCAACACGCAGGCCAAAGACGTGCAAACCGACACGCTGATAAACTGCGCAAGTCAAGAATATTTCGGCGCGGTGAAGCTCGACGTTTTGGCGTTGAACGTCGTCACCCCGCAGTTCTACGAGGACAAGCCCGGCGGCCCCAAGATCGTCAGCTTCTTCGCCAAGCAGGCACGCGGGGCCATGGCGCGATTCATCATCCAGAACCGCCTGACCAAGCCGGATCAAATTCACGATTTCGACACTGGCGGCTACGCCTACCAGCCCGCGCATTCCACACCCGAGCGCCCCGTCTTCTTGCGCGCTGAAGCCGCGGCTCAGGCCCTCAGAAAAGCGTCATAAGCCACCAATTCAGCGGCATTTCCGTCGGGGTCGCCGATAAGTCCCGCGTCACCACGTTCCATATCTTCAGCCTCCGTTAAAGTTAACACCCGCCCCGCCGCTTCATTGCTTCCCAAGTATTCCTCCCGGAGGGCCGATCTGCCAAGCGCAGTGCAGTTTTTGCCAAACTCGAAAAAACCGCCTAACCTGCCGTTAACCCTTCCGAACCCCGCACACCGTTCATCGGTAAAGAGACGGGGATCAGCACCAAACGGGGACAGAGGATTCAGATGAGCAACACCAGACGCGCATTTCTGCTCGGCACCGGCGCTTTGGCCGGGGCTTATGCAACCCGCAAATACTACACCACACCCGATCCGGCAGGGCGCATATTGGGCGGCGTGGCTGATAATCCTCTCGTGCTCAATGACGCCTCGGAGTTGTCACCCACGCGAGTGGCAAAACACCTGACCCTCACCGATCGTTTCGAGACCGCCCAAATCGACGCCCTTAGGGCCGAGCTAACCGACGCCAAACAAGCAGGTCGCCCCGTCATCGCCTCTGCCGCGCGGCACTCCATGGGCGGGCAAAGCATGGCCGTGGCGGGCACAACCATCACCATGAACCACGACTGGCTGGAGATGGACAAAACCGCGCTCACCTATCGCTGCGGCGCGGGCACGCGTTGGTCCACCGTGATCGCCAAGCTGGACGCCGAAGGCTTCTCTCCATCGGTCATGCAGTCCAACAACAATTTCGGGGTCGCCTCAACCTATTCGGTTAACGCCCATGGCTGGCCAGCGCCCTATTCGGGAATGGGTTCCACCGTGGTCAGCCTGCGCATGATGCTGGCCGATGGCACGCATATCAACTGCTCTCGTGACGAGAACGCCGACATCTTCTTTGCGGCGATGGGCGGTTACGGGCTGCTGGGCGTCATCACCGATATGACCATCAAGATGGTCGCCAATACGCGCCTGCAACCCACCTTCGAGAAGATGGAGGCCGAGATGTTCGGCCCTCGTTTTGTGCAGGCCATCAAGGGCGAAACCGGCGTGCAAATGGCCTACGGGCGCCTTGATGTCAGCAAGGACCGCTTCTTTGAGAAGGCGATGATGATCACGTATCGACCCACGCAAGACCAAAGCGAATTGCCCCCGGCCCCCGGCTCCGGCTTCATGTCCAAAGCGGCGCGGTCGATCTTCCGCGCGCAACTCGGCTCCGACAGCGCCAAGCATCTTCGCTGGTGGTTCGAGGCGGGCCTTGGCCCATGGATCGGCGGCGGCGAGACCACCCGAAACACGTTGTTGAACGAGCCCGTGATCACGCTGGACGACCGCGACGACACCCGCACCGACATCTTGCATGAATACTTCATCACCCCCGACAAGTTTGCGGGCTGGGTGAACGCATGTCGCGAGGTGATCCCGTCGAGTTATCAGGAATTGCTCAACATCACCCTGCGATATGTCGCCCAAGACGGCGAAAGCTGGCTCAGCTACGCGCCCGCCGACCGCATCGCCTGCGTGATGTTGTTTAGCCAAGAAAAGACCCATCGCGGCGAGGAAGACATGAAGCGCATGACCCAAGAGTTAATCGACCGCACTCTGGATCTGGGCGGCAGCTACTACCTGCCCTACCGCCTCCATGCGCGCCAGGATCAGATGATCAGGGCCTATCCCGGCCTGCGCCCCTTCGTGGCCAAAAAACGCGCCATGGACCCCACAAACCTGTTCCGTCACGCGATGTGGGACACCTATATGGTAAGGGCCTGACACCATGACCGCATTGCGCCTTCTCACCTTCGGTTACTTCATTTCGCTGCTGATCGCCGCGTCGCTGAATTACCTGCCGATCCCCGGTATCATCGACGATCAGGGCTACGCCTTTGGCATCTTCGCGCTGGACGTGTTCGACGATTTGCTGCACGTGGCCTCGGCGCTCTGGGCCTTGGCCGCCGCGTTAACCTCGCACCGCGCCAGCCGCATTTTCCTGACCTATTTCGGCGCGTTATATTTCGCTGACGGGATGCTTGGCCTCGCCACCGGTTCAGGCTTCCTTGACGCGGGCATTTTGATCTACGGATTTTTCGAATACCCCAGCTTCGCCATCAAACTGGCCGCCAACATCCCGCATCTGGCGCTTGGCGGCGTCGCCTTTGCCGCCGCCCTTTTCGGGCGCAAATGAAGCGGGTTCTCAAATGGCTGGGGCTGGCATTTTTGGCGCTGATCCTGCTGATCGCCGCCCCCATCGCTTACACTGAAACCATGTGCCGTGGCGCGTCGCTTGAACAGGCCCAGCCCAATTATATCACCGACCCCGATTGGCAACGCGCCGAGGCGCGGACCTACCTCACCTACCCAGAATGGCACATCGTCTACGCCTATGAGGGCTATGCCGAGACCCTGAAAACCGCCGCCCCGCACAGCTTCCCCTACATAACGGCGATCTCCGGCTTCTGGTCCTCGCTTTGCGCGCTGACCCAAAAGGCCGATGAACTGGGCGAGGCAGGCACAGGTGCGAAGCTGACGATCTACACCATCGGTGCCAGCTTCACGCTAGAGATGCTGTTCAAAGCGGCCTACGAGGAAACCATCGGGCGCATCGCATCTTGGACATCCCAAACCTCGCCGCAAGACCAGATAGAGGCCGAGATGGCAGCCGACTACGCCGCCTTCCTGCAAGAAATCCCATGGTACAAATACGACTTCGACGCGTGGTACGCCAAGCTGATGGCCGCCCCCACCGAAGGGGTCCGCTCCTACGAGCGCCGGATTGCGCTGGGCATCGAATGGAAGGCCAAGGCCGCCTATGCCCGCGTCATTGCCAAAGCCGCAGGGGCAGTTGGCGCGGATGAATTGACCATGCGCGTGGCGATGGGTGGCATAAATGCTAGCTATCTGTCCTCGTTCCAAGGTGTAAAAGTTGTTAGCGAGCAAGGCGACATTCTCATCGCCGAAGTGCCGCGCTACCGCACCTTCACCAACATAGCCACGCAGCTACTTCAACCCGGCAGCGACGCGCGGATTGTGGAAATCGCGGGCAATGACGACATTCTTGTCAGTCTCTATTCCGGCGCGAAACCTGCCAACTTGCAAGCGGGCGAGGTCATCTCAACCACGACCCGCCCCGGCTTTAACGACGCGAAACGGCGTCTGGTCGCGATCAAGGTCACGGATTTGAGCCGCCTGCTTGGCACGTTGAAGCAGGACCGGCTTGAGCACATTTACGACTACTAGATGCGCCAGCACTACAGAACTAGCAGCCGAACAAGCCGCAATCTCGGTACTTCAGAACCGCTTCAAACGTCTTGGGCAAGGTGCCCGACGGCTGAATCATCTCCAAGGTCGGCACGACAAGTTCCACCATCGTCCCATCCTCGGAGATCGCCCCGTTGGAGCTTTCCACTTCCATCGCGCGGAACCGCATCACAATCTCGGAGCCCTCCAGCCCGCTGACAATCATCCCATACATCGGGTTGTCGACTGTCAGCTCCTCCGGCTTGCCTTCGATATTCTCGAAGTCCAGCGGCAGGGTGATTTTCAGCCGCTCGTCGTCCAGCCGCACCAGCTGCATCTCACCTAAGAACGGGTCTTCTTTCCGCGCCGCGTCGGCCTGCTCAATCGCCTCGTCGATGGTCATCGTTTCGCTGGTTTTGCACGACACGCTTTCCGGCGTTTCAACTTTCTCGGACTCCGGTGGGCAAAGACCCGGACCCTGCTCCCCT
>Ga0316206_1003015_pt1 | contig 10091 bp, 6 predicted proteins | sample 6monthpyrite_MG_FD_204942 | JGI IMG/M metagenome (GOLD analysis project Ga0316206, IMG submission 204942) | Microbial mat bacterial communities from mineral coupon in-situ incubated in ocean water Damariscotta River, Maine, United States -... | ecosystem: Environmental > Aquatic > Marine >...
AGAGATAGCAAAGAGTTAGAATTTCAATGGAAAGAACACAAAGACAGTCCTGTTGAATTTCAAATTAGACTAATCAACTTGTACAAATCAGGAATGTATGATTTCTTAAAAAAAGAAGTTGCAGGTATTACTGATGATATGTTCAACTATTCTGATAAAAATGATTTAGAAAACAAGAAAAAAAACATTCTTATTTTCAATAAAGTCTTTGACATCAAAGAAGTCTTTGACAATGATTCTTTTGATGATAATCAAATTGTTTTAAAAGAAGTTGTTCAATTATTACAAAACTTTCAAATACGTTATCCGAGAAAACAACAGCATTTAAGTGATTTCTTTGAACGTCTATTAACTACAGGCTTAAAGCAAGAAGCAGGTCAGTTTTTCACGCCTCCTCCTATTACTCGTTTTATAATTAAATCTTTACCAATTTCAAAATACATCAAAGAACAATTAAACGAACGAACTCCTGAATTACCAGCCGTAATTGATTATAGCGTAGGAAGTGGACACTTTCTAACGGAAACAATGGAAGAGTATCAACGTGTAATTGAAGAAGATATCGATACTTCTAAATTAGAAACTGATGATGCTGAAACTTTTGTTAATGCTTGGAGAATTAACAAATATGATTGGGCAAGTAAATATGTCTACGGAATAGAAAAAGATTATCGTTTGGTTAAAGTTGCTAAAGTTGGTTGTTATTTCTATGGTGATGGTTTGGCACAAGTAATTCACGGAGATGGATTAGATAGTTTTAAACATTCTAAAAGTTACAGAGGTTTGTTAAAGAAAAATGCTGATAAACCTCAATTTTCTTTCATTGTTTCCAATCCACCTTATTCTGTAAGTTCGTTTAAAGGAGATATAAAAAACATCAATGTAAAAGAAGATTTTAAACTTTACGATAGTTTAACAGACCGTAGTTCTGAAATAGAATGTCTTTTTATAGAGCGTACCAAGCAACTTTTAAAAACAGATGGTATTGCTTCTATAATTTTGCCAAGTTCGATTTTAAGTAATACAGGTATTTACACGCAAGCACGTGAAATTATATTAAAACACTTTGATATTATAGCAATTGCAGAATTGGGTTCAGGTACATTTATGGCTACAGGAACAAATACTGTAACGCTCTTTTTAAAACGTAGAAAAGATGAAATTTTATCAAAAATTGAAGAAGCATTAGATAAGTTTTTCACCAATTTACAAGACGTAACCATAAACGGAATTGAAAAGCCAATAAGTAAATATATTTCTCACGTTTGGGAAGATATTAAATTTAGTGATTATAAAACTTTATTAAAAAAATCACCAAATAGAGTAATTGAAGAACACGAAATTTATAAAACCTATCAAAGTAAAAAACTCTCTTGGACTAAGATATTAGACTTAGAGAAAGAAAAAATATTTTATTTTATTCTTACTTACAATCAAAAATTAGTTTTGGTTAAAACAGGGCAAAAGAAAGAAGAAAAACGCTTTTTAGGCTATGAATTTAGTAACCGTAGAGGAAGTGAAGGAATACATCCAATACAAAGAGGTAAGAAGATAGATGACTGCACACAACTATATGACCCAATTATTTTTGACAATCCAGAAAAAGCAAGTACATATATTTACAAAGCATTTACTGAAAATAAATTTGACTTAAAAATACCTGAAACGCTTCAAAAGAATGTTAGTTACCAAAACTTAATTGATATGCTAACTTTTGATAGAGTAGATTTTGAAAAATCTATTTCACTTTCTGCTAAAAAAAAAGTGAAAATTGATAGCAAATGGAAACAAGTTCGTTTGCGTGATTTAACAAATTATGTACAAGGTTTAATCTACAGTAAAGCAGATGAAAGCAATAGTGATACCTCCAAAATCATTTTAACTGCTTCAAATATTGACCTTAAAACAAAGAAATTAAAAATAGAAAAAAATCGTTTTTTAAATGAAAGTAAAAATGTAGATGATAAATACCTCATTAAGAAGAGTGATATTTTCATTTGTACTTCAAGTGGTAGTAAAAAACATTTAGGTAAGAGTATTTTAATAAAAGAAGATTACAAAAATCATATTTTTGGTGGATTTTGTGCTGTTTTAAGAGAGAATGGTAAAATATCAAATTCTCTATTAAATCAATTTTTACAATTAAATGAATTTAAAAACTATGCTATAGGTGATGGTGGTCAAAATATCAACAATCTTAAAAGAGAACATTTACTTGATTTTAAAATACCACTTCCACCAAAAGAAATACAAGAAAAAATAATTGCTGAAATTGAACTTTTAGAAAAAGAGGAAAACAAAGCGATAGAAAAAATCAAAGAATTAAAAGTAGAAATTTATGGCTTAATTTCTTCAAATTCTAAAGAGGGAAAGATTTCTAACATCTGTGAAATTTCTAAAGAAAAATGTAATCCTCAACTTCATCTTGATAAGGAATTTACTTATTTAGGTTTAGAGCATATAGAAAGTAATAGCGGAAAAATAGTATCTAAAAATAAAGAAACAGGAAATAATATTCAGTCAACTAAAAACGTATTTAAAAACGGAAATGTATTGTATGGGAAGTTAAGACCTTATCTAAACAAAGTTTTATTGACAGATTTTGAAGGTATTTGCTCAACAGATATTCTTGTTTTAAAATCAGACACTCCTTTTTTACTAAAACATATATTATTATCTGAAAAGGTAGTTGAGCAGACTTCTGCACTTATGAGTGGAGTTAGTTTACCAAGAATTAAAATAAATGATTTCTTGAATGTAAAAATTCCAATAGTAGAAGAAAAGAAACAGAAAGGTATAATTTCAAAGATTAAAATTTCTGAAAAGAAAATAACGGAATTGGAAAGTAGGATTAGTACAATTCCACAACGGAAAGAAGAAATATTAAAGAAATACTTGGAATAATTGCCAACGCATAAGCCATTCACATTTGCAATTCGCTACAGCCAACAGCACAAGCCAAAAATTGCAAAAGAGTATGTCTTGCCAACGCTAGCAAGTTTGCGGAAAGAAAGCCAGTTGGTAACAATGTATAAAAAACATAGGGCGATTGTACTAAACCGAAAAGTCAGTGTGTATTTACAAAGTCCGCTAAATATAAAATTTGGCATTTCAGTAAAAGATAAAAGCAAAATATTTATATTTAGCTAAGTGATAAACCGAAACAAAAGTGCTTATTTATTGCCCTACGTTTCTTATACTAGACGTTATGGCTTATTAAGGACTGAAACCTAAAATTAATTATAATAACTAAAAAAGTAAATCATGAAAAAACTAATTCCAATTGGTATCATTCTGATAATATTTTCAGGATGTGCAACCTTAACAACATCTCAGCTAGAGTCAATAAGCAAGTATTCCTCTGCAGCCAAAGAGTATTCTGATTATCCAAGTATATTGGTTAAGAAATATGTGAATGTCCAAAATGATATTTTCATTTTATCTAATTCTTATAAAGCAAATCCTGAAAGAGGAAGCCATAATATTTATTCACATTATAAAAATCGAAAGGATTTATTAAATGAAGTTGAAAAATTAGATTTAAGTTTTAAAATCCTTAAGGAATATGCAAAAAACTTGGAAGTGATATCAACTACTGATTATACAAAAAAGATTTCTGATAATGCAGAAACAATTGGAACTAATCTTGATACCTTGTTAAATATTTATAATGAAAAATTTGATAAAGAAATACCTGAAGGAATAGGTAGTTTCGTGTACAAATCAATAGTGTTTATTGGCAAAAAACATATTGATAAAAAAAGAAGTGAATTGCTGAAAAAATATATTGAGAAAGGAAATGTAATTATTGAAGAACTTAGTAAAACAAGTAAAACATTCCTTGAGGAAAATGCTTCAAAAGAATGGATTTCCGGTTTAGATGAAGAATTAAAGAAAGCTCATTTGGGCTTAAGGCAACAGATACTTGTAGATACTGCTAATTACCCATCTAATGTTTATAATGTGCTTTTAGTTGATGAAAAGGTTTCAGAAATCTACAACGAGATATATTATCTTGAAACAATGAATAAATCTTTAATAAAATCGGTTGAAAACCTTTATAAAGCACACAATGCTCTATATGAAAACACTAAACAAAAGCAGAAGATGGATGAAATACTTAATGATGTATCCTCTTTTATCACTGATGTTTACGAATTAATTGAAATTCACAATGAGTTCAAAAGTGAAGAATAGTCATAATCATAAATAATACTATTTAATCATGAATACAGAAAAATTAAATACAATTAAAGAAATAAGAAAAGTTCTTAATGAAGTTAATCCTAAAATTCCGACTTATGCGATTGGAAGTGATGAAAGAGAAAAGTTAGAACAGTCTGCTGTTGAACTAGAATCTTTAATCTGGAAATTAGTAAATGAAGATATAAAACAGACTATAAATGAATTGAATGTAAGTAAGGCAAGGCTTCAAGACATTGCAACTGAATTGAAGAATGTAAATGCTGAGTTGAAGGAAATTGGAGATAAAGTTGAAAAGGCTTCACAAATATTAGGTGCGTTAGTAAATATAGTATTAACCGCTTCCTCGGCTGGATTAATATAAACAAGCCATAACATTTTGTATAGTGCATAGCGGGTTTAGTGCAGATTTTAAGCATTATCACTCGCTCGAACATTAGTGATTATTTGAAAGGAAAACTCACGTAATCCGCTACGACACCATACAATTCACCGTTGGTAATAATTAATAATCGTATAACTAAATGAAATTTTCTAATACCGCTAAATTCATCATCCCAATTGTATTATTAATTTATGCTTGTAAAGAAAGTAATAAAGAAAAAAACATTGATAGTAAAAAGGCAAAAATTGAACGTGATATTTCAATTAATGAAGAGAAAATTAACTCAACAGATTTAACTAGTGATATTGATAAAGATTTTTTAATGTGGAAAGTTTTAAATAGTTATGGGGCTGATACATTAGCCCTTGATATTATTGATTTTGGTAATAATAAATACCTTCAAGATAAAACTCAACTATTTATAGATTCATTGCTACAAATCAGTCCAAAACAATATACTGGAAATGAATTAAATAAAATACAAGAAAAAATATTACAGATAAACAATAACACAAATACAAATGACCTTTTCGAAGTTAAAAATTCATTAATATCATACGTTAATTTATCCGATGATTTTTACTCCGTTATACTTCAAGGTTCTGATTTGTCCGATGATTTTTATTCTTTGATTACCTACGATAAAGGGGGAGTGAAAATTGACGAATCCAATATTGGTGGTGGTGCCATAGAGGGTGCCCAAATAGACTTTAAGTTTTATCCAAATTATATCAAAATCATAAATGCTGAACCTACTGATCTATATGATATTGATGATAAACAAATTTATGATGTTACTATGAAAGAATTATTTCGGATAAATGATGATGGTGAAATTAAAAATGTTAAAACGCCTGATTCTATAGTCACAAAGTATAAAACAAATAACGTCTCAATTAAACAACAAAAAATTGTAGGAACTTATAAATTCGGTAAAAATATCGAAACAGAAAATTGTGGAGAGATATTAATAAAGCCTTGTTCAATCAACAGTGTTTATATATACCATAGCATCTCCAAAGCTGCTCCAAGCTATCAAACAAAATCTTTGTTAACTGAAATAAAAATAGAAGATAATATTAGTTATTATCAAGATTCTTTAGGGAATCTAAAGTATGAATATGAATTCAAAAATGATTCTATTTTCATCTCAGGAATAGGCCCTTTTATTAAAACAAGTAATAAAACCCCTAAAATATACATTCAAGGCAATGGAAAACATGTACCAATTTCAAAACAAGTCAATTCTTTTATAATAAACTACTATTAAAACTACTATTACCAACAATAGCTATAAGTAATTGCTCGTTTTTTCCTTACTTTGGAAATTCTACGGAATTTCAATTTTGATATGTACTTGCAAAGTTAAGTGTTAACCTACGCAACTACTCATAGCCTGAACGTTATGAGCAATCGTAGAAGACGAAAATAAAAGGAAAAGAAATAATATAAAATCTTTGAAATTTATATTTAAAGAAAAAATTAGTCCTTGAAGTAGTTGAAAAAAAGAAAAGCGAGTAACGGGAGAAGAATAAGACCTGAATACTCCTAAAACCAAAGTAAGGCAAACTAAATTTTATTAAATTATGAAACTATTAAGTAACTTAGGATTATTATTAGTCTTTATGGTTGGACTACCATTATCAAGTAAAGCTGATGGAATTGTTAAGACAAGAAACAGCTGTAACTGGAACTTTACTGGCTGGAAATATGTTGCAAAAGCGAGAACATTTAAGCTTGGTGTATGGGGCACAACAGAAAAAGGAGGCTGTGCATCTGGCAACTATCTAGCAGAAAGAGATAATGGATGTGCTTATCAATGGGCACAAAATTTCTATGGAGCCCATGCCGAAGGGGGGTCGGTATATAAAAATAAAAGTATTTGTGCAAGAGGAAATAAAAATTCTGATTTATATTATGATCTTAACAATTCATCTGCTTCCATAGACGACTCTTACTATGAAAGAGGAGAATATTCTACAGCAAGAGTTGTTTTTAATTCATCTTCTGTGGTTATGGACTCTATAAATATTCATTTAGAAGCGAAAGGAAAAGACCTTTTTTCTTCCTTTGAAATCATGATGTGGCTACCAGAAGAAAATGACACTGTTGCAAATTTGGACAAAGCTTTTCTTCATGGAAAAATTGTACTTATGAATGGAAAGGTACATGGCACTGATGTATTTAAAGATACTCCTCTTAGAGTTAGCAAAGATGCAGAAGGCATTTATTCTGTTACTATCAATAACTTTAAGGCTATTGGAGTTTTACCAGAAGGAATAACTAATGAAAACAGTGTTATAGAGGTAATGACATCATCTGACGCAGGAATTGATGAGCAATCCGTTATCAATAATTCTTTAACCATTGATGATATTTCAGTAACTGTGTTTCCTAATCCAACTAGTGATTTAGTGAAAATCACATTGAACAATATTTCTGCAGACGAAACGTTTTCAGTTACTATATATGATTTAACTGGTAAAGTTATTACAATTTTAGAAGATGATATATCTGCAATAAAGTTGAATTCTTATCAATTTAGCCTTTCTGAAACTGTTGAAAATAAAGGACAATATTTTATTTTGATTAAATCATTAAACAACAACAAAAATGCACTAAAGAAAATTATTTACCAATAATCTGATAAACAACTCTCCCTCTTAATATAAAATAGAGGGAGGGTTTTTAAACAATTAATATGAAAACATTTTTTCTAATAATTACATTAACTATTGGCTGCTTGTCATTTGGTCAACAAAAAAACTTTAAGCAAAGAACAAATCATGTTGTCCATTTTGGTTTAACCAATTCAATGTTTTGGAATAATGTTGAGGGAATAAATGATGTAGCCAATTACAGTAAAAAACAGTTTGTTCCTGGAATAGAAGCTTTAGGGTATTTATTTTCTTACGAAATCAATAAAAACTTTGAAATGAAGGTAGGGTACACACATATTTCTACGATTCGTAATTTTGTAACCTATTTAGGAAATACTAGTTTCACAACTGTTAGTAATCCTCACTTTTCATTCTTAATAGATTATAAACCTTTTCCTCAAAAAGATTTATTTCTTTCTTATGGAATCAAGATCACATATTTTCCTTTTGACATTAGTTGGACTAATGTATACGAAACTTCTTTAGCACAAAAATCTCAAATCACTTTTAATGTCATTAAGGGCATTAACCCTATGATTACTTTTGGCATAGGAAAAAGACGAATACTTTTTAATAAATACAGGATAGAATGGCTTTTTTCGTATAATCATGGTACAAAATCGCTAAGAAATTACGAATTTATTCGTTTTGACCCTTATATTATTTCCAATCTAAAATCCTATAATCATCATATAAGTTTTTCACTACGCTATTATTTTAAAAAATATGCTCAAGATAATCAATAAATCTATTGTTCTATTATTTCTAAATATGGTTTACTGTACTTCTCTAAAAAGCCAAATTAAACCAGAAAATGAATTTTGGATAAGTTCAGGTATCACATCTGAGTTGCTTAGTGTTAACGCTACAAACGTAGGTAATTTTAAAAACAGAAATAGAATTGGTGCTAGTATAGGTATTGAAAGAAGACATTATTTCAATGAATCATTCAACATCAACTATGGCATTCATATAAAATCATTCCGAAAATCCTTTGTTTTCAAACCAAATGAGGTTTTTATTGAAGACCTAAACCTTTGTATTCCTGTTTTACTTAATTACCATCTAAAATTTAATAAACATCATTTTGGGAACTTTAGTATGGGATTAAATGGAGTTGTTTACACAGCTGGTAAAGCCTCATATTCCTCATTGGATTATGAAGTGAAAGTTGAAAGAAGAACTGGTATTTTTCCTAATCTCGTTATAGGATTTGGGTATAAGTTTTTAAGAAAAAAGTCTTTTGAAGTTAATTTGTTATATAATATGGGCTTCTTTCAAAGAAAAGTTGAAATTGTTAGTTACGTCCCATCCAATAGTGATGTTCGATTGGAAAATAATGGCTCTTTTATTGAGTTAGAATTTAAGTTTAGAATAAATAAAAGCTCATAACAAAACCTAAACTGCATTAAAACGCAGTTTAGCCAAACGTTACCCACAAGTACCAAAAAATAAAATTGACTATGAAATTAGAAAGAATATTAGATAAATTAGGTTCACTTGAGAAAAACTCTTTTATAAAAGTAATAGATAGTATAATTTCAAAAAGCCCAGAAAACAGTAAAGAAATTGATGGGATTTTAAGTTCTGCAGATAAAGGACTAAAATCAATAGACAGTCAAAATATAGCAAAAGTATTTTCCCTTACCCAGAATGAATGTTTTGAATATTTAAAAAATGAATTTCAAGACACTTCTTCTCAACTAGATATTTTAATTGATATCATAATTCGAGATGGAAATTGTATAATGAAACAAGATTGGTTTTCACGATTATATGAAAATGAATTAAAACATTTAAAAGGGAAATTAAAACAATTAAAAACAGACTTAGAAGATGATAAATCCGAACTCTCCGAGTCAAGAAAAAGAGATTATAAAATTTACAAATCTTGTTTAAAAACAGCTTATCAAAACGATTTAGAAAATAATCGTGAAGCAAAAATAACTTCAGATGAACTTTCAATAATTTTGACTTTATCTAAAGAACTTGGTCTTTCTCAAGAAGAAATTAAACTTATAAATTATTCTATTTTACCAATCAAAAAAGTTGACATTCAAGATGTAATTAATAGTTTAAAGAATATAGGTGTAATATTTTACTCTAAAAAGGAAAATACAATTTATGTAGCAGACGAAATGGTTCGTCTTTTGAGAGTATTAAGAGAAAAAGAAATAGCAGATAAGTTTTTAAGAAGAACACTAAAAATAATGCGCCCTCCTACTATTAATTTGATTGCGAAAATTCATAATGTAGATAGGAAACTGAATAATTCTGAAAAGATTGAAGGAATTGTAAAAGAAGGAGTTTCTTTTACAAACATTTTATCTAATGACATTTATAAAGAAGGGACAACTCTTACAGAAAAGAAAAAACAATTAACTGAAATATGTGAAAAAGGCTTAAACATTTCATCTTTAAAAGGAAGTACTTTAGAAGATAAAATCAGTAGTTTAATTAATCATTTCGAAACAATTGAAAAAGACGAAAAAGTTGGAATTTCATTAGATGGTTTTGAAAAAATGCTTTCTGAACTTAATCAATCTTTACCTAAATTAAACAAACAATTAAAAACACAATTTGAACTTCAAGACGAATTTGTTTTAAGCGCAAATTTTCTTTTAGATTACAACATTAAACCAAGGGATGTTTTAGATTTAATAGAAAAAGAAGATTTAACTAAATTCATAAAAGATAATGGTATTAAACAACGTGGAGATGATACTTTAAATATTTTAGAGAATTATAAAGATGCTGAAAACCTCTACTTAGAAAATTATGAAAATGTTGCTTATCGTGACTTAAATCAACTTAAAGACAATGGAATTGTAATTAAAGAAAGT
>Ga0316206_1003016_pt1 | contig 10083 bp, 9 predicted proteins | sample 6monthpyrite_MG_FD_204942 | JGI IMG/M metagenome (GOLD analysis project Ga0316206, IMG submission 204942) | Microbial mat bacterial communities from mineral coupon in-situ incubated in ocean water Damariscotta River, Maine, United States -... | ecosystem: Environmental > Aquatic > Marine >...
TAAGCCTTAGCGTTAACGTATCATCTAACGTACTGTTATCTGATAATTTTTATCAAAAACTAGCAGCGTTAATTAGCCAATATCAATTGCAACAACCCAAGTATTTACAGTTAGAAATATTAGAAAGTAGTGCATTAGGAGATATTGATTTAGTTGAACAATTATTGGAGCGGTGCCGTGAGCAATTAGGTATTCAAATTGCTTTAGATGATTTTGGAACGGGCTATTCTACGTTAACCCATTTACGTAAATTATCGGTAGATACGTTAAAAATTGATCAGTCGTTTATTCGTGACTTTTTAGATCATGCTGATGATTATGCCATTGTTGATGGCATCTTAAAATTAGCCGCGGCATTTGAAAGAGAAACTATTGCCGAAGGCGTTGAGTCAATCACTCATGGGAAAATGTTATTATTAATGGGCTGTACCCATGCACAGGGTTATGTTATTGCTAAACCTATGTCGATAACTGATTTTACACAGTGGTTATCATCCTATACGCCAATGTTAGAGTGGGTGAGTTTTGCTAAAGCTGTTGTGGAAGAAACATTACCGCACACGCAGTTTTTACAAATTGTGTTTGAACGTTGGTGGCTAAGATTTAATAACTGTATAACACAAGCGGCTGATTTGGAAAAAGTATGGCCAGTAATGAATGAGCTTAATAGTCATTTTGCTAATTGGATTAAGTTGGCACAAAAACAACAGTTGTTTTCAACTCAGTGGTTAACGGAACTGGAGCAGCATGTGCAGCCGGTTTTTCAGCACGCCTTACAAATTAAACAAGCTTATAGTACAAATAACAAAGTAGATCTATCTTTAGAAAGAGAAAAAATTTCCAAGCAAGTCAATGCCTTAATGCTGTATTTAGCTAGCGCCTAGGTTAACTTAATAGTTAAAACACAACGGCCAATGTACCATATCACAGGCCTTGTTGGTGAAAAAATATGGCAAAGCATCAGCAACCAATATGCATTCTACTGAGAAAACGGGATTTGGAAAAAGAGGCAAATGATTTAGGTAAGACGAATGAAAGGGTAGCTGTATAGCTGTTCCACATTCATCTTTCGTACAAACATATATTGATAAACCAGATAACTGTTATCTGGTTTATAAATATTAAAAGATGATGAAAATGAGCTTAGGCTATTTTATACGCGCTGCTGATTTTGCTGCTAAATGGGCAGAATGAGAAGCAACTTCTTTCATATTTTCAGCAACGATTTCTTTAGGTAGTTTATTAATAATTAACTCACCGGTGTCTAACGCATTTGATTTGGCAGCAAAGACTAATAGATTTTGACCATTACATTTAAAACTATTAAATATGGTGCGAATTTTTAATTTACGTTCTTTCAAAAATTTTCTTAATCTTTTTGAGTCATTTACAGAAACATATTCGCAAATACGTAACGCAATGCTGTCAGCTGCTTTGGTTACCGGGGTGTAAACGGAAAATGCAGCAGTGATAGTGGTAACTAATAAAAGTTTTTTCATTTTATTTCCTTGGATAGTTTATGCTTTTTGCACAAAAAAAGTAGCTACCTATTGTAGTGTAGCTACTTAATTAAAATTTGCATTATTAGAGGTGGGTAAAATAACCTTAATAAATGGCCAGTTATTAACAACTGGCTACATCGGTTTATCAGCTAAGTGCTTGGCTGTTATACATTAAAACGAAAGTGCACTACATCACCATCTTTAACTAGATAGTCTTTTCCTTCTAAACGCCATTTCCCTGCTTCTTTTGCACCAGATTCACCATTAAAATCGATAAAATCTTGATAACCAATTACTTCTGCGCGGATAAAACCTTTTTCAAAATCGGTATGAATTACGCCTGCCGCTTGTGGTGCGGTAGCATTTTGTTTAACAGTCCATGCGCGGACTTCTTTAACACCCGCAGTAAAGTAGGTTTGTAAGTGCAGCAGTGTGTAGCCGCAATTGATCACGCGATTTAGGCCAGGTTCTGTAATGCCCATATCCGCCATAAATTCATCACGTTCTTCATCATCTAGTTCAGCAATTTCACTTTCCATTGCTGCGCAAACGGCAACCACTTGTGCGCCTTCTTGTGCTGCAATGGCACGAACTTGATCTAAATAAGGATTATTTTCAAAGCCATCATCATTCACATTGGCTATGTACATAGTGGGCTTTAATGTTAAAAAGTTAAAATATTGAATTGCGGAAATTTCATCACTGGTTAAATTTAATGAACGGATCATTTCACCTTGTTCAACATGCTGTAATATTTTTTCTAAGATGGGAAGTTCTATTTTAGCGTCGCGATCACCGCCTTTGGCTTTTTTCGCTTGGCGAGTAATTGCCCGTTCTGCGGTGTCCATGTCGGCCAGCGCTAATTCAGTGTTAATAACATCGATATCATCTGCAGGATTAACATGGCCTGCAACATGCACAATATTGTCATTTTCAAAGCAGCGTACTACGTGGCCAATTGCATCAGTTTCACGAATATTAGCTAAAAATTTATTACCCAAACCTTCACCTTTTGAAGCGCCTGCAACTAAGCCGGCTATATCAACAAATTCCATGGTAGTAGGTAATATGCGTTGTGGTTTTACAATATTAGCTAACGCAGTTAAACGTGGGTCAGGCACGGGCACTACGCCGGTGTTAGGTTCGATGGTACAAAATGGAAAATTCGCAGCTTCGATACCTGCTTTAGTTAATGCATTGAATAATGTTGATTTTCCGACGTTGGGTAAACCAACGATGCCGCATTTGAAACCCATGATTATGACCCTAATAATAATTAAATTTAATTGGCTTTAAATGAATGAAGACGTTGTTGAGCTTTAACTAATCCATGTTGTTGCCATAACTCAAAACAAATGGATGCTTCAAGGATTGCTTGTTCAATTTGTGTTTGTTCATTGCTTGGTGCTTTGCCTAACACATGGCCGGTTACACGATCTTTATGACCGGGATGACCAATACCAATACGTAATCGATAAAACGCTTTGTTATTCGCCATACACGCGATAATGTCACGCAAGCCATTATGTCCACCATGTCCACCGTCTTGTTTAATTTTACAACTACCTGGTGGCAGATCAAGCTCATCATGCGCCACTAATATATGTTCAACTGGAATGCGAAAAAAATTAGCCAATGGCGCAACCGCCTGACCACTTCTATTCATAAAGGTAGTTGGAATTAATAAGTGTATTAATTGTTCAGCAATATAGCCTTTACCATACCAACCGAAGTATTTTTTTTCTGGTGCTAAGGTAATGTTATGTTGTGCCGCGAGTTGTTGTACAAACCAAGCGCCGGCATTATGGCGGGTATATTGATATTCAGGGCCTGGATTCCCCAGGCCCACAACTAATTGGATGTTAGTTGTCAACGTTTATTCAGCCGATTATTCTGTCGCTTCTTCAGCGTCAGCAGCTTCGTCACTTGCTTTAACTTTAGGAGCTACAGCGGTAACAATTGCTTGGTCGTGAGCTTCACCTTTTGCCAATTCAATTGAGCTTACGCCTTTAGGTAATACAATTTCAGATAAGTGAATTGAATCGCCAACTTCTAAATTAGCTACATCAACAGTAATGAATTCAGGTAATTTAGCAGGTAAACATGCAATGCTGATTTCAGTTACGTTATGAGAAACGATACCGCCTTTCTTGGTAACTGCGTCTTCATTCAAGAAATGTAATGGTACGTTAGTATGTAGTTCGGTTTTTGCATCAACACGTAAAAAATCGATGTGCATAATTACTGGTTTGAACGGGTGACGTTGCAAACTTTTTATTAATACTTTTTCAGCTTTACCAGCAATTTTTAAAGATAATACTGATGAATAAAATGCTTCGTCTTGTTGTGCACGTAAAACTTTGTTATGCGCTAAAGTAATTGAAACAGGTTCTTTACCTGCTCCATAAACGATAGCTGGAACTTGATTCGAGTGACGTAGGCGGCGGCTCGCACCTTTCCCTAAGTCTGCACGAATGTCAGCTTCTAATGTAATAAGATCAGTCATGTTAAATACTCTTGTCTATTAGTTGAGTGATATCATTTTTTGCGACCAAAAATGATGATTGTTACTTTTTTTAAAAGATACTGACAGGCAGCGCATTTAAAAAAGCGCGGCATATTAACACTTTCATTTTCGCAAAGCTAGCCTTGACTGTAATTTGTGGTGGAATTATGCGGTATTATAATATTGGGATGATGCTTAAAACCAAAGCACAGGAATTGTGCTTTGGTTTTTATCGAGTGACTTGAACATTAAGCACTGAACATTGCTGAAATTGATTCTTCGTTACTGACTCGACGAATGGCTTCAGACAACATTGAACTTAAGCTCAATTGTCTTACTTTGCCTAAGGCTTTAATGGCATCGGTCAACGGAATAGAATCGGTAATGATAATTTCATCAATGGCATCATTTTTCAAATTTTCTACGGCGTTGCCTGAAAACACTGGGTGCGTAGCATAAGCAAAAACGCGTTTAGCACCATTGGCTTTTAATGCCTCTGCAGCTTTTACTAAGGTGCCGCCAGTATCAATCATGTCATCTACAATAATGCAATCACGACCATCAACATCACCAATAATGTGCATCACTTGTGCAACATTAGCTTTTGGCCGACGTTTGTCGATAATGGCAAGATCAGCATCACACAATAATTTAGCTACTGCTCTAGCTCTTACTACACCACCAATATCAGGTGAAACAACAATGGGGTTGACCAAATTTTTCTCGAGCATATCTTCAAGTAAAATGGGTGTACCGAACACGTTATCAACGGGCACATCAAAGAAGCCTTGTATTTGCTCTGCGTGTAAATCAACCGTTAATACACGATCAACACCAACACTTGATAAGAAATCAGCCACTACTTTTGCGGTAATAGGCACACGCGAACTGCGTACACGACGATCTTGTCGAGCGTAACCAAAATAGGGAATAACCGCCGTGATTCTGCCCGCAGACGCTCGACGTAATGCGTCTACCATGACAATGAGTTCCATTAGGTTGTTGTTGGTTGGAGCACAAGTGGATTGGATAATGAATACGTCGGCACCACGCACATTTTCATTGATTTCAACGCTGATTTCGCCATCACTGAAACTTCCGACTTGAGCATCACCCAAGCTAATGTATAGACGGTCTGCTACTTTCTTGGCCAGTTCAGGGGTGGCATTACCCGCAAAAATTTTCATGTCAGGCACTATCAGTTCCTCAGAAACTTGTGACATTTAAGTGAATAACTAATACAACGTATAACGCAAACATTAGCAATTGATGTAAAGTTTTAGCACCGCAGTAAATTATTTAAACCTTTGAATTACATTAATTAAAGGTGATTTATTAACGGCTTTGGTAACAAACGATTGAACGCTACTGGTTAATGATTGTTGACATTTTTCTGCGGCTGATTGTGTATCAAATCGAGAAAAAAGACATGAACCGGTACCGGTCATTCGCGTTGGCGCATATTCTATCAACCAAGCATATAACTTGGCAACCTCAGGATGCTGTTTTATTACCACTGCTTCGCAATCATTGCGCAATGCGTCAATATCGTTAATGGATTCGAATTTAGCTTGCTTAAGTTTGCTTGTGTTACGGCATAAACTGGCTGCTTGAAATATCGATTGAGTGGAAATGCTACATGCCGGTTTGGTGATTAAATACCATGCTTGTGGTGGAGTTGCTGAGGTAAATTGCTCTCCAATGCCTTGCGCAAAAGCCGCTTTACCATAGATGAAAATTGGCACATCAGCACCTAATTGTATGCCTAATTGGCATAATTGCTCGGTACTTAGCTGTGTCTGCCATAATGCATTTAATGCCATTAATACCGTAGCGGCATTGGATGAACCGCCGCCTAAGCCACCACCCATAGGGATGATTTTATTGATGGCAAGTTGTGCACCAAACGAGGTATTAGTTGCTTGTTGTAACAATAATGCGGCTTTTACAATTAAATTATCTTGTTCAACAACCCCAGCGAATGGCGTTAATAGTTTGATCTTTTGGTCATCTGTTTTAGCAATGGAGAGTGTATCTGCCAATGTTAAAAATTGAAACAGTGTTTCAAGCTCATGGTAGCCATTTGCTTGTTGACCAACTACATGCAAAAACAGGTTGATTTTAGCCGGCGCAGGAAAATCATAAAAAGTAGGTTTTTTTATTTTGTTCATGGTGTTATTAGCCATTGTTTTATATGTAATTTAATCGTTAACTTGGTTGTGCTAATGGTTAATTTATGTGCTAGCGGTAGTTGGTTTACCAATCGATAATCGGCATAATTGATATGCCATACTTGTCCATTGGTAACGCTAATTAATTGTGTGGGTAATTGGCTGGTAGGATCGAGTTGTAGTTGATCGCTTGCATGTAATTTCAAGCCCTTTAGCCAATAACCGAGAGCATTAGTAGGCAATGCATAGTGACTTAAACCATAAATCAATGTGTGCAAGTTATGGCTTTGATAGGTTTTTCCGTCAACTTTAATTTGATGCATACCATGCTCAGATTTCAAACTGAAAACATTTATCCCCAAGAAGGTAGTAAGGTTTAGCTGTTGCTGATGGTTTTGTTCGTCAACTTGCCAAAACAATGATGCACTTTGTTTGCGAACTGGTTCGGTTTTAGTGGCAGGGGTGATAAATGCAATTTTCCCGTTGATTTGCCAATGGGTGATTTTTTTTAATAAAGCAGTTCGTTGTAGCTGACTGAGTGTGCTTGGCTGTTGCGCGGGGATAGGAGTTGATAAAGTGCTACAACCGCTCATCAATGCTATCAACAACATGAGAAGGAATGGTTTAAAGTTCAACATTATTCACTACTTTTTTGATGGTGATAAAGAAACATAAGTGAGTATTGCTTTCATTCAGGCATTATATTTCGTAAAATTAGCCTGATATATTAGTCGGGTTTGTTGAGAAGTACCATATTAAGTGACAGATTATTCAAGGATTGCCTATCATTTATCGGGTTTATCAACCAATAATAGAGTGAGTAACTAACAAAACTATGTCAATTGTTGCGGTAGGCATTAATCATAAAACGGCACCGGTTGCAGTGCGTGAACGCGTTTCCTTTAGCCCTGATAAATTGTCAATGGCATTGCAAGAGATGTTGTCGGTAATTAACTGTAAAGAAGCGGCAATCTTATCAACCTGTAATCGCACTGAATTGTATTTAATTCAAGATGAAAGTTTACCTATTATTCAACAAAAAGTGATTAAATGGTTAGAGCAACATCATCGTATTTCCGCTAGCCATATTGTGAGTAGTTTGTATTGGCATCAAGATGCTGATGCGGTTAATCATATGATGCGAGTGGCTTGTGGATTAGATTCGTTAGTGTTGGGCGAACCGCAAATTTTAGGGCAAATGAAGCAAGCATATAGCCAAGCGAAAGCAGCAGGCTCACTTGCCTTAGTGATGGATCGGTTATTTCAGCGCACCTTTGGTACTGCAAAACAAGTACGCACTGAAACTGACATTGGCACTAGTGCGGTGTCGGTTGCTTTTGCATCGGTTAATTTAGCAAAACATATTTTTGGTCAGTTAGACAAAACCAAAGTGCTGTTAGTTGGCGCGGGTGAAACGATTGAGCTAGTTGCCAAGCATTTATATGACAATAAAGTTGGCAAAATAACCGTTGCAAATCGCACACTTTCCAGAGCTGAAGCAATGGCAAGTAGTATTGGCGCACAAGTGATTACATTAGCACAACTACCTGAACATTTAAGTAAAGCGGATATTGTAATCAGTTCGACCGGCAGTACTTTACCGATTATTGGTAAAGGCATGGTTGAACAAGCATTAGCTCAGCGTAAACGACAACCAATATTTATGGTTGATTTAGCGGTACCTAGAGATATAGAACCGCAAGTATCCGATTTAGAAGATGTATTTTTATATACGGTTGACGATTTACAGAATATTATAGCCGACAATCTTGAAAGTAGACGCCAAGCAGCCATTCAAGCTGAAGATATTGTACAAGATCAAACCAATGATTTTATGGCATGGCTACGCGGTTTAAATACTCAAGATGCGGTGGTTAGTTATCGTAAGCAATGTTTAACGGCACGCGATGAGTTGCTATCTAAAGCGTTAAGTCAATTGCAAAATAATAAAAAGCCAGAAGATGTATTAAAAGAATTGTCAGTTAAATTAACTAATAAGCTAATGCATGCACCGACTGGGGCCTTACAATCTGCGGCTCAAGGCGGCGAATTAGACAAACTTATTTACTTACGTGATATTTTTAATCTTGATCAACAAGATTGAGCATCATTGAACCTCCCACAAAAAGAATAGTTTCATGAAAAAATCGGTTTATCAAAAACTTGAAATTTTAGTTGAGCGCTTTGAAGAAGTACAAGCGCTGTTATCTGATCCGCATACCATCGCCGATCAAGAAAAATTTAGAGCATTATCGAAAGAATTTTCACAATTAGAGCAAGTAACTAGTGTGTTTAACCGCTTTCGTAGTGCTGAGCAAGACTTAGCCTCAGCAGAAGAAATGTTTAAAGATGACGATCCAGATATGCGTGAAATGGCGCAGGATGAGTATAAATCGGCTAAAGAATCGGTAGCTACACTAGAGCTTGAGCTTGAAATTTTATTATTACCAAAAGATCCGAATGACGATAAAAACTGTTTTGTTGAAATTCGTGCTGGAGCAGGTGGAGATGAAGCGGCAATTTTTGCTGGTGATCTGTATCGAATGTATAGTCGATATGCTGAAAAAAAAGGCTGGCGCACTGAAATAATGACCTCAAACATTAGTGAACAAGGCGGTTTTAAAGAAGTTATTATGCAAATTAGTGGTGAAGGTGTGTATGGCCAGATGAAGTTTGAATCGGGTGGTCATCGTGTACAACGCGTACCTGAAACCGAATCACAAGGCCGCGTACACACCTCTGCTTGCACCGTGGTGGTTATGCCAGAAATTCCAGAATCTGAAGCGATTGAAATTAATAAAGCGGATTTAAAAGTGGATACTTTTCGCGCATCGGGTGCTGGTGGACAACACGTTAATAAAACTGACTCAGCAATACGTATTACTCATATTCCTAGCGGCTTGATTGTTGAATGCCAAGATGAGCGATCGCAGCATAAAAATCGAGCCAAAGCGATGTCGGTATTACAAGCAAGATTACAAGCTGCTGAAGATGAAAAACGCCGTAGTGAAGAACAATCATCGCGTCGTAATTTGGTAGCAAGTGGAGACCGTTCCGAACGGATCCGGACTTATAATTATCCACAAGGACGGATGACGGATCATCGCATTAATTTAACCTTATATCGCTTGAATGAAGTACTTGAAGGTAATCTGCACTTAGTATTAGAACCTATTATACAAGAGAATCAGGCAGACATGTTGGCTGCGCTGGCTGAACAACACTAGCATGTGTTATTAATGAGCCAGTGAAGATGGATAATATTGCTTCTACTTTGCAGCGTAGTACCGCATTATTGCGGGCTACGTCGTCTTCTGCAGCGTTGGATAGTCAGGTTTTATTAGCTTATGTGATAGACAAACCTACCAGTTATTTGTTAACTTGGCCTGAACAAGTTTTAACAAAAAATCAACACTTCCAGTTTCAACAATTAATTGCAGAACGTGTTAAAGGCATGCCAATCGCTTATTTAGTAGGTAAGCAAGAGTTTTGGTCGTTGACGCTAGAGGTATCACCCGCTACATTAATTCCTCGAGCTGATACAGAGTTATTAGTTGAGCAAGTATTGCAGTTATTTGACGCTGCGCCGTTGAACTGTTTAGATTTGGGCACTGGCACAGGTGCAATTGCTTTGGCATTGGCGAGTGAGCGAAGCGAGTGGCATATTGATGCGGTAGATTTTCAATTACCGGCGGTTGAATTGGCACAGCGCAACCAACAACGCCATGGGATAAACAATGTGCATGTGTTTTACAGTGATTGGTTTAGCGCTATTCCGGCTGACCACCGCTACCAGTTAATTGTTAGTAATCCTCCGTATATTAATGTTGATGATCCGCATTTAGTGATCGGTGATGTTCGTTTTGAGCCCAGTACCGCTTTAGTTGCTGAACAACATGGCTTA
>Ga0316206_1003017_pt1 | contig 10082 bp, 8 predicted proteins | sample 6monthpyrite_MG_FD_204942 | JGI IMG/M metagenome (GOLD analysis project Ga0316206, IMG submission 204942) | Microbial mat bacterial communities from mineral coupon in-situ incubated in ocean water Damariscotta River, Maine, United States -... | ecosystem: Environmental > Aquatic > Marine >...
ACATTCCTAAACTCATTCATTTTGCAAGGGCACACTCCCAGCGGATTGGGGTTTGAGCTTGAAATAGCCCACTTGTATATCCCAGACTATACTGATGCATCACAGAGCGATCTAGATAATCTTTTCGCGATTGACGACAACACATTCGGTGTAATGGGCGTGATTAGAACCGAATTTTCAGAGTTTTATTTTTATGGAATGATATCGCAGTTTACATACTTGGGTGATCGTGTTCATGAAATCATTCCTGTTGCATTAGTTGATCAAGAAATATTTGAATCTGAAGTGGTTCTTCGTGATACTCTGGGCTTGGCTTATTTGCAGAGTGACCCAATAGGCGACCCTGATCCAACGATGACTCCTTATGAGTATTGTATTTTTGTAGCAGATAGAACACTCAACGACAGCCTTGAATCCGCAAGATTGGAGTTTAATTTAAAAATGGCTATTGCCGTAGGGGTTGCAGCTTTGGCAGCTGCTGGACGTATATTGAGTAGTGCAGCACCTGTTCTTGGTTGGGTTTTGACTTTAAGATGTCTCTTGGGAGTTGGAGGAGCATTGGCTCTAGCAGCGGCGGTGTTGGGTGCGGATAGGGCGATGGCCAATTGGGATGCGTATGTGAAACACGGCAATGACATATTAGATTGTTGTCATGATTTTCCAGATGGCTGCTTCTCGGATCCGCGATAAGTTAAGAGGTGTAGCTTGAAGGGTGTGTCGAATATTAATCTGTTCAAAAAACCGATTTCGGTATATCCTCCAACATTAATGGAGCCGATTTTTAATCGAATTGGCTCCTATTTCATTATATGGATTGTTATTCTTGAGTTGCAACATTTTGTTTCTATTGATTTATCTTTCCCCTATGTTGTGGCTCCAGTAATTTCGGTGTTAATTATTTCGCATCTATTTCCCTACTTGCGTGTATTTTCACGCCGCCAGTATTTCAATGAAAAAGATAAAATAAAACACAGAGAATGTTTTCTAAACAATGTGGTTGTTCAGTATGAAATTGTGCATACCGCAAACCATGCTATAGGCGAAAGGTATTTGTTAAAACCAGCATTAAATCGTAGAGGTAGGCGTCTATTTACATTTTTTATGTTAGCCATATGCTCTGGTACCGTTCTTGTGCTAAATATTTCTCAAGCACCACTCGTAGATATGAAAATTGTTCTAGTCGCAATATCCATTGATTTTTTAGTAACATGGATATGGTATTGCACCACTTGGGCTGATGAACTCGCACTTATCACAGCAGACAGTTCGGGCGTTCGGGTTGGATCGCCGCTGAAGTTGCAAACTAGAAAATACCAATGGAAAGATGTTTCTGTTAGTGCTCATGACATAAGCGAGAATCTTAAGCGAACAACAATCCTTACACCGACCAGGTCGTACACGGTTATCATCACGAAAAAGACACTAATGATGATTGCCTATTTTATGAGCGCTGACCGTGAAAGTTCCTGATAACACCTTGGATCGTAATTTCATACATTGTCCAAGAGCATTCGTGATAAATGAAATCTAGGCAGCCGTCGTAAAGGATTATTCTTTCGCCACTTCGCCTCTGGCCATGACGAAGCTGACATCGAGATAGGCGGAGACATCTTTCATTGGGTCGCGGGGGACGGCGATAATGTCGGCGGCTTTGCCGATTTCGAGGGTGCCGATCTGGTCGCTGACGCCGATGAGGTCGGCGGCGTTGATGGTGGCGGAGATTAAACAGTCTTCGGGGGTCATGCCCGCTTCGTGCATGTAGATGAACTCTTGGGCGTTGGTGCCGTGGGCGCCGACACCAACATCGGTGCCGAAGGCGATCTTGACGCCGGTCGCGTAGGCGCGTCCGAATGATGCCTGGATGAGCGGGCCGACGGCGGCGGCTTTCTTTTGGACGGCATCTGGGAAGTAGCCGGGGATCTTGGCCTTGGCTTCGACGAACTTGCCGGCGTGGATGGTGGGGACGAGGTAGGCGCCGTGCTCGATGAAGAGGGCGATGGATTCGTCGTCTAAATAAGTCCCGTGCTCGATGGAGGCGACCCCGGCGCGGAGGGCGGCGTTGATGCCGTCGGTCCCGTGGGCGTGGGCGGCGACTTTCCTCCCCATCATGCGGGCCGCCTCGACGATGGATTCGAGTTCGTCGTCGAAGAACTGCTGCCCGACGCCGGCGGCGGTCGGCGAGAGGACGCCGCCGGTGGCGGTGATTTTGATCAGATCGACCCCTTCGCGTACACGGGCGCGGACGGCTTTGCGTGCTTCGGCGATTCCATCAGCGGGGGCGAGCTGATCCGGGAGGTCCGGGCGGAGGGCGGGGGATATTGCGTTGGTCGGATCGCCGTGCCCGCCGGTGATCGAGACCGCCGGCCCCGAGACGAACATGCGTGGCCCGGGGACAACACCCTGATTGATGCGATCTCGCAGGGCGAGGGCAGCGGTTCCGGGCGAGCCGACATTGCGGACGGTGGTGAACCCGGCGAGGATCGTTTTTTTAGCGTTGGCAACGCCATCGATCGCGGCGTGTGTGTCGGATTCTTGCAATCGCCTTCGCATGCGTTCGGGCGCGGGGAGGTTCTGGCCGGTGAGGTGGGTGTGGGTGTCGATGAGCCCCGGTAGGACGAAGGCGTCGGAGAGGTCGATGATGGTGATATCGGGGTTGTCTTCGTTGCCTTCGAGTTCCGATGCCACAATGAACCCGGGCTTGATCTCGGCGATGGTGTCATCGACCACGATGATCGAGACCTGGGTCTGGACGGGTTCTCCCGGGACCGCGATGAGCGAGCCGCAATGGATAATGGTGGTTTTGGCCGCCGATGCGAGCATACAGGCGGATGTGAGCGCGATCGCAAAGGCGAGTCGTCTAAGCGTGGTCATGGGTAATCTCCTCAATAGATCGGCGAGGATACCAGATACGACGGGCGAGGCGATGTTCGGTCTGTGCAATTATTGCGCGATCCGGGTGCGTAGAGAGTTAGATTATTGCTCGTCGATTCAAACTGGATGCTGAAAACACACCGATAAAGGGGGTTTTTAATCGCTGGAGCGGCAATAGAGGAGGCGGGGAAAAATATCGGTTGAGTGGGATAAAACGCTCGATTTCGTGCGAGAAGGGGTCGATTTGATCTGTGAGGGGAATCGAATCTCGCTCGGTTGAGCGCTCGGTAGAATGTCGCCACATGGAAACACATACACACTCTTCGGTGGGTCAAGGTCAGTCGTCTCGACAGGGATGGTGGTCAGGTTGTATTGATGGCTACCTTGCGGTGGTGCTCGTCTTTGTGATCTCATTGGCGACCTGGGCGGTCGCGTATGTCACGGTGTATCAATCCGCTCAGAGCAACTGGGCGCAAGAGAAGCAGAGCCGAGCGACTAGGATCCGCGATGAGATCCGAGATCGGTTTTTGCAGTATGAGATCGGTTTATGCTTTGGGCGAGGGCTCCTGCTCTCGAGCGATTATGTCTCTCGGAGCGAATGGAGACTGTTCTTCAACGAGCAGAAGGTCGACTGGTATTTTCCAGGCATCTTGGGGTATGCCTATGTAGAAGTTGTAGAACCGGATGAACTCGACGGCTTCATTGCTCGGATGCGATCGGAAGGTGCCCCGGACTATCGCGTTCAGGTCTATGGCGATACCGGTGCTCCCGATGAATCATCAACCAAGTACCTGATCAAATATCACGAGCCCGCCTCACGGAATCAGCAGGCTTGGGGGCTCGATACGGCAGCCCGCCCCGAGAATAAGCGAGTGTACGACGAGGCGCGAGATGCCGGCGAGGCGCGTGTTTCAGATCCGATCAAGCTAATGCAGGGCGGTGAGAGCGAGTGGGGACTCATCTTCGCGACGCCGGTATACCGTCAGGGGATGGAAGTTGAGACCGTAGAGCAGAGAAGAAAAGCGATCCGCGGGTGGGTGGTGACCTCGCTCGGCTTTGATCGCTTCTTTGCAGCCGAGTGGCATGAAACAATCAACGAGTTCGACTTCGAGCTCAGCACCGCAACTCTGGATGGCTCCGCACCTCTCGAGCAACTCTACAGCTCACAGGGTCCGGGCACACTGGATTCAGAGGGGGCAACACTGATCTCGCTCGATCTCAAGAATCTATCGCTGAACATGAGGATCGTGCCCAAGCAGGTGCCCAACCCGTGGGTCGCGTCACGGGCTTCGGTGGCGGTGCTGATCGCCGGGTTCTTGCTCACCGGGCTTTTGACCATGATTACCTGGTCGGTGACACGGACCAAGACCAGGGCGACGACCATCGCACGGTCGATGACGAGCTCGATCCGAGAGAGCGAGCACCGTCAGCGTATCTTGGCGATCCACGCGGATTCGGCGAACAAAGCCAAATCGGAGTTCCTCGCCAACATGAGCCACGAGATACGCACGCCGATGACGGCGATCCTCGGCTATTCCGAGATGCTCGAAGAGAATATTTCACCCACGACCAAATCCGGATGTGTTGAAGCGATCGACGCCATCCAGCGCTCAGGCAAGCACCTGATGATGATTATCAATGATGTGCTCGATCTCTCGAAGATCGAGTCGGGCAAGCTGAGTGTCGATCACGAGCTTTGTCCGATCCTCGAGACGATTCAAGATGTCGTTGCATCGCTGCGCATCAGCGCCCGACGCAAAGAGCTCGATCTTGTCGTCGAGTTTGATTCATCGGTACCTACAACGCTCTGTACCGATGCCTACCGCGTCAAGCAGGTGCTCATCAACATCTTGGGCAACGCGATCAAGTTTACTGATTCTGGATCGGTCACCCTGAGACTTAGCGCAGACGAGCATGTGTTCCGCTTTGCAATCACCGACACCGGCGAGGGGATCGATCCATCTCAGATCGGTGCGTTGTTCCGTCCGTTCGAGCAGGTCGACAGCTCAGTCACCCGACGCCACGAGGGGACCGGGCTTGGGCTGACGATCTCTCGCCACCTCGCGCACCTGCTCGGCGGGGATGTGGTTGTGGAATCGAAGGTCGGCGTGGGCTCTACTTTTACCTTTGTGATCCCCCAAGATTGCCCCGAGGGCACACCATGGGCCGATCGCCTGCCCGGGCTGAGCATACACAACAAACAGCAGGCCGATCCCAATGAAATCAACTGGATCGAGGGAAGGATCCTGCTCACCGAAGACGGAGTCGATAATCAGAGGCTCATCACAAGCATTCTCAAGAAGGTCGGGCTCGAGGTCGAGGTGGCAGCCAACGGCGTGCAGGTGATCGAGATCCTCAAGCAGCCGAACGACTTTGATCTTGTTCTGATGGATATGCAGATGCCCGTCATGGACGGGTACACCGCCACACGCGAGCTCCGTGCGCTGGGGATCGATCTCCCGATCGTGGCGTTGACCGCCCATGTGATGGACGGGGCCCAGGAAAACTGCCTCGACGCGGGGTGCGACGCCTATGCGTCCAAGCCCATCAACCGAGACGAGCTCTATGAGATCATCCGTCGGCTGATCAACAAGTCGAAGGGTGATCGATCCGCCGCTTGAGGCTGCGCATCGAGTCTGCCCGAATACAAACTTCATTTGTGGCAACAAATGATCTGGTCTATTGTCTACCATCTCGCTGATGGGTCGAACACTCAAAGAACAGATCTCCAAACGCCAAGGCTTTGCGAGCGCCCGTGAGGAGGCGATGCTCAATGTGTATCGTACAGCCTCGCATCTCAGCGGGCCGGAGCAGGCGTTCTTTCGAGAATACCGGCTTTCGCCCGCGTCATACAACCTGCTGCGGATCCTTCGTGGAAACCACCGCGGCGGCGATGTCCAGGGCGTGCGGGCGTCGGAGATCGGGTGCCAGATGGTGGTGCGGATGCCTGATGTGACCCGGCTTGTGGATCGGCTTGAATCAATGAAGCTTGTCACCCGCAGAGCAGCAAGCGACGATAAGCGGGTCAAATATGTCCAGATCACCAAGAAGGGGCTCGCGTTGCTCGACGAGATCGACCCCAAACTCGACGGGCTCATCGAGAAACAACTCGGGCACATGAACGAGCAGGATCTCCGTGCACTCTCTCGCCTCCTCGAACTCGCCCGGTACGAAGAGCACCAGAATACTCAAACAACCAGCACAAGGGAGAACTCCGCATGACGAGCGTTGTGGTGATCTATCACTCGGGAACCGGGCATACCAAAGCGATCGCCCAATCGGTCGCCAAGGGCGCTGGAGCTGCATCGGGTGTCACGGTTGATCTCCTGAGTGTGGATGAGTTTCCAGCGATCGAAGGCGATGGGTCTGGGCAATCCGCATGGGTGATGCTCAACGGAGCCGATGCGATCGTGTTCGGGTCGCCGACTTATATGGGCACGGTCTCCGCTGCATTCAAGGGGTTCATGGACGCGACGGGGGCGCTGTGGTTTACGCGCTCGTGGATGGACAAACTCGCAGCCGGGTTTACGGTTGGTGGGGGGCTGGCGGGCGATAAGCAGAGTACCCTCCAAGCGATGCAGGTGTTCGCGTCCCAGCATGGGATGGTGTGGGTGTCGATGGGGATCGGCGTGGGCGAGCCCGGGATCGATCGGCTCGGATCCTCGATCGGGTTGATGGCGCAGGCCGACGACGGTCCCGTGGACCAGACGCCTCCAGCGGAGGACCATGCAACGGCCGAGCGATTCGGCGAGCGCGTGGCCCACGCAGCGGTCCGGTGGGGATAAGCCGGGGAATCGAGTTATTTCAGGTATTTCATGTTCAATACGGATCGTCTGAGTAAATAATTTGTTTCAACAAATAAATACAGAGTTGAGTGGAATAATGAAGGGGCGAGAGGGTATTGTATTTGTTAAAACAAATAATTATCGACTCTGACAGGTTGATAGCACAGAAAGGGGCTCAGAAATGATCCAGGTGAGAAAAAGCAAGGAGCGTGGGTATTTCGATCATGGGTGGCTCGAGACCGCCCATACATTCAGTTTCGGCGGGTATCGCGATGAGGCGTGGATGGGGTTCGGGCCGCTCCGGGTGATCAACGAGGATGTGATCGCGCCCAAGATGGGGTTCTCCGAGCATGGGCATCAGGATATGGAGATCATCACTTATCCGGTGTCGGGGGCGGTTCGGCATCGGGACTCGATTGGGAGCGAAGAGGACATCGTGCATGGGATGATCCAGCGTATGAGCGCGGGGTCTGGGATCCGCCACAGCGAGTTCAACCCGCTCGATGAGCGGACGCATCTGCTGCAGATCTGGATCGAGCCTCGGGATGCGGGGATAGAGCCCACGCATGAGTCCAAGGCATTCCCGTTTCTTGATGAGCCGGGTCGGTTGCATTTGTTGGCTTCGGAGGATGGATCGGATGGATCGCTTCAGATCGAGCAGGATGCGCGATTGAGTGCGGGGGTGTTCGGGGCGGGGGATTCGGTTTCGATCGAGATCGGAGCAGGGCGACGGGTGTGGGTGCAGGTTGTTGCCGGATCGGTTGCGGTGCTCGGGCAGGTGCTCGAGGTCGGCGATGGGGCGGGAATCAGTGATGTACAGGGGATCGAGTTTGGATTTGATGAAGCGAGCGAGATATTGGTTTTCGAGCTTGCGTAGTGGTAAAAAGAAAGTTTTTCAAGGAGAACAAACAATGGCACAGACAGCAACGATCCGTGAGCGCGTGGCGCAGCTTCAGGGGTTTATCAATGAGGGGAAGATCATCGAGGCGATGAAGGAGTTTTATTCGCCTGAGGTTTCGATGCGGGAGAATAATGAGGAGCCGACCGTTGGGCTCGAAGCCAACATTGCACGAGAGAAGGAGTTTCTCGCTTTCGTCAAAGAATGGAAATGGACCAGGTGGACCGCGACAACAGTGAACGAAGCCGACGGGGTGTCGATTTTGGAGTACGCCTTTGAGTTTGTCAATACCGACGATCAGACGGTGGTGTATGAGCAGGCGACGGTGCAGCGGTGGGTGGATGGGAAGATTGTTGCCGAGCGGTTCTACCACGGGTGAGTGCAAGCCGACGATGCATCAAAGTACTCCCTGCTCAATGTGTTGTTGAGCAGGTTTTTTTATATATTAGGTGGGTCGGTCTTCGGGGTTTGAGCCTGGGCCGTGGAGCCCGTGGCGGGTGGGGGCTTTGAGCGATGAGGCGCGGGTGAGGGCGCCTTTGCCGAACTTGTTGGCGATGGCATCGGCGGCCCGGTCAACGGCCTTGTTTTTGTCGTTCGACTGCGCATCGAAAAGCCCGGCATCGGCGGGGGATTCGGTGAGCTGCGAGAGCCCGACGCCGAGGAGGCGGACGGGGCGGAATGTTCTAGCCCAGTGGTCGAAGAGGGCTTTGGCGGCTTCGTGGATCTGCTTGGTTTCGTCGGTCTGGTGCTCGAGCGTGGATGAGCGGGTGATGGTCTCGAAATCGCCGAAGCGGACCTTGATGGAGATTGTTTTGGCGAAGCGGTTGTGCTTACGCAGGCGGGCGGCGACATCTTGCGATTGGCGGGCGAGCAAAGCGTGGAGTTCTTCGAGGTTATCGAGATCGATTTCGAAGGTGTGCTCGTGAGAGATGGATTTGGCCCCGCGGTCGATGCGAACTCTTCGATCGTCGATGCCTCGGGCGAGCTGATGGAGCTTGGCGCCGAAGTCACCGAGCAAAGCGCGGAGGGTGTCGATGGGGAGGGCTTTGAGCTGGGCGACGGTGCGGACACCGAGCCGATCGAGCTTGGACTTGGCCGACGGGCCGACGCCGATGAGGACCTCGACGGGGAGCGGGTCGAGGATCTGGGCGATGGTGTCTTTGGTGATGACTGTGTAGCCGTCGGGCTTGTTCATGTCGGAGGCGAGCTTGGCGAGGAACTTGTTGGGCGCAATGCCGACGGAGCAGGTGAGGTTGAGTTCTGCTTTGACGAGCCGACGGATCTCGATGGCGATGTCGGTGGGCGAACCAAACAAATGCGTTGAACCCGTCACATCGAGGAAGGCTTCATCGACGGAGATGGGTTGGATGGCGGGCGAGAAGCGTTCGAGGATTTCGAAGACCTGTTTGGAGACCTTGGAGTAGACGCCGTGGGATCCTTTGACGAAGATGGCGTTTGGGCAGAGGCGCTTGGCGATCGATGAGGGCATGGCCGAGTGGCACCCATATTTGCGTGCTTCGTAGGAGGCGGCGGCGACGACGCCGCGCGGGCCGTCGCCGCCGACGAGTACGGGTTTGCCCCGGAGTTCGGGGTGGTCGCGTTGTTCGACGGAGGCGAAGAAGGCGTCCATGTCGATGTGGAGGATGGTGCGGGGGGGCATGGGGGGGATTGTAGGGGGGAGGGCCGTGTTCCCTTCTATGGAGACAGAGCCGAAACAATCATGGGGATTCAGATGCCTCGATTTGCATTACGGGAATAGTTTTCGTAGAATGTTCGCATGACCACTCAATGCACAACCGTTTTAAATCCGTCGGGTACGAGCAATGATTCATTGGGGGAAATCCATTGCGGAGATTGTCTAGAGGTACTTGCCGGTATACCCGACGAGACGGTCGATTTGACCGTTTTCAGTCCTCCTTATGATGGAATTCGTGATTATAATGGAAAATGGGCATTGGATTTTACATCTCTCGGGAAAGAGTTACACCGCGTCACTCGCGATGGGGGCATCGCTGCGGTGGTAATTGGGGACGGCACAAAGAACTTTGCAAAATCGCTGACAACTTTTCGATGGGCGGTAGACTGGGTTGACAATGCAGAATGGCGTCTGTTTGAGTGTTGCATATATGCAAGGCATGGGAATCCAGGGGCGTGGTGGAAGAAAAGATTTCGGGTTGATCATGAATACATTCTGATATTCCTCAAAGGTGCGAGGCCAAAGTATTTCGATAAAGAGCCATTGAAAATTGCGTCAAAGCATGCCGGAAAAATGTATAGTGGAACAGATAGATTGACGAGTGGCGGATTTAAAAAAATCGAATCAAAGCCTGTTAACGCCAAGAAGTGTAGAGGGACAATATGGAAATATGCTACCAGCAACACCGAGGGGAATCGGACAAAGCTTAAGCATCCAGCTACTTACCCGGACAAGTTGGCTGAGGATTTGATTCTCTGTTTTTCTCAGCCAGGTGAAACTGTCCTCGATCCGATGTGTGGAAGTGGAACTACAGCAATATTGGCGGCCAACA